>Ga0116231_10012319_pt1 | contig 12643 bp, 6 predicted proteins | sample S1TSphgellanicum_2_FD_89695 | JGI IMG/M metagenome (GOLD analysis project Ga0116231, IMG submission 89695) | Host-associated microbial communities from peat moss isolated from Minnesota, USA - S1T2_Fd - Sphagnum magellanicum MG | ecosystem: Host-associated > Plants > Peat moss > Unclassified... | reverse complement strand
GAGGGGGGGTGAGACGGTGGTGATGTGGTGGGCGTGTACGGTAGGGGTATGTAAGGTGGGAGGAGTGAGAGGGTGGGGGGGTGGTGGGGGGGGGGGGGGGGGGGAGGGGAGGAAGGGAGTAATATAAAACACTTATATGCCAACTAAACACATAGAATTTCCTAAATATCATTAGAAATAATTTACGTTAGTAGTTATACTATATGCAGCTATACCACATAGTCATCACACATGCCACATGTGAATGGTACTAGTGTTCGATTTTATTAAAAGAAATTAATTTAATCATATTGGGCATACTTACTTTTGGGGGTTGGGGGGGGGGATAAATGGACAAATTTTAACCCTTTAAGTAATTTTGGACATGTAGTTTAGTCATGATAATCATCTTAGTCACAATGGTATGGGTGTAAAAGACATGTTTCTATAGAAATGTTGCTTATTCAATTACCAATAATTTGATATAATTAAATCATCTATTCATTTTGTCTTAATTCGTTTTTTACAACATTCTAGCATTATCATTTTTGCCATTTCTTTGGGTGATAACATGCTTAAGAATATGGCTATAAAATCCTTGTTACAAGTATTGAACTTTGCATTGAACCTTTCATGGCTACCACTTGTGAAGGTTGTGGTAGGATGGAAAAGCTCATTCCCAACTTCTTCTTCACCTTGATGTCTAACCCCGTGTCATTCTTCCAAAACATTTTACCATGCTAATGTTTGTGGTCTTAAATTAATACGTCTTGTTAGTGGTTTTCATTACTTTGTTTTATTCAAAGATGACTAATAAATATTATGAAATTCAAGCATGGTGAAGCATAATAAAAGCTTTTTATATTTAATTCTAGAAATAAAATAATCATTGACATGTAAACACAAGAAAGTATATTCAAAACTTAAAAATTATAAAACCACTAGGTCTTTTATTGGGTTCACAGCAAGTTGAATACAAAATTTGGAAACAATTACTATAATATATTGGGTGACAAGTACATTTGAAATTAATTGATGAATATAGTGTCAAAACATATAAGTTTTGGGTAGACTTTGAATTACAAAAGCAAACAACATACCCCAAGAAATCACAAAGATAATCCAAATAAACTAACATGGCAATCCATAATTGAATACATAGTGCTTAAATAATATTATTTAAAAGTGATTTTAATCACTAGGTATAATTCTTTAAGAAAAATTTAGGTATTTAATTGTTAAAGGTTGGAAATTGTCTTAACATTATGGGTGTTAAAAGACGATAGTATCGATACTGGATGGTAGTTACCATCAGATGGTAAAACCATTACAGGGAAATTCTAGAGTGAAGGTGTTTTCTATCAATAATACCATAAGTATAGTGAACTACCTTCATGAGACAAAATAATCAAAAGTTAGTTTTGGTAGGAATTCGAATAAAAGTAATTAATTACTAAAAATAATATCCTAATCTAGTTCACTTAAAATGGCATCTTCATAATTATTTAGTTATTAATGTTAAATATCATACTTACCATCTTTTATTTACTAAAGGGTGAAGCCATCTAGGTTAATTAGTTTACGGGGATAAAAGATGGATGGATTTCCTTGAATTAGGATGTGTGGAAGGGATTATGATAAGGAAATCTAGAAGGATAAAAAAATAAGGACTCGACCCTTTTGTGGTGAACATCCTTTTTAAATTCCTTATTTATCATTTGAGGAGGAGGATAGTGCATCATTCCTTTGTATGATTTTAGATTGGATGTGGTTAAAAGAGTTCTCTTGGGGAAGAAGTGTGCCTGGGTGAAGAGAAAATAAAATCATGGAAGAATATTGTACTTGGTGTTATGTAATGAAGAATGGTTGAAGTTATCAAACTCATTATTTCTTTTTATTTGTATTGACCTTTAGGAAGGTAAGGAAAATAGTTCATTTTTAATTGATGTAGACAATTAATTTCTTAATTTGATTATTCTTTCTTTTTACAATGAAAGTATTTTGTATACTTGTTATTGGAATATCAACATAAACTTGTTGCAGGAGGGTAGTTACCACTAAAAGGTAGTAGTAAAAATGTAGTTATTGTGTTTGAGGTTTGGAGAAAGTAGAGAGTTGCCGCAAATAATAAGTAGCAACTGTAGAAGGTTTGCAAGTTTTGTAAACAATATGCAATAATTATAGAAAGTCTGCAAATGGTAGGCAATAGTTATAGGAGGTTTGTAGGGACATTGATTTTTCTTTCAAACATGCAAAAAAAAGTAATTACAACATGATGGTAGTTGGTACAAGATGGTAATTACTATAAGATGGTAAATGTTGTAGGATGGTAGGTAGACAAAAAACATGCCTTACCCTCATATGTTTTAATGTTATTTTTCATCCTTTTTTTATTCAACAACCTTTTTCCTTGATGGTAAGTAGGTTGTCGAATTCCATGGATTAACATTAATATTCACCACATTTTTATCAAATACGTCCACATGTGCTACATTGATTTATTAAAAATGTTCATTACTACAAAACAAGGTTTTCGAAGAAGTTCAAGTTGATTATTTTGTCATTTTTGACTATGGACATGTACATTTTGAATAAAGGTTTGGGCTTGAATGACAAATGTATTTTTTGACTGATCAACTTGACTATAATGATTTATTTGAGTAGATATATATAATCAAGTTGTACAACTTTAATCAAAATGACCAATGGTTTTTAGTCAAGTTGAACATTTAATTAATATGGCCAATGATTTTTAGTCAAAATGACCAATGGTATTTTGGCAAATGAAGGATTTAATTAAGATGGCCAATGATATTTAGTCAAATGTAACATGATATATTACCTTATGTATTTATTTTCTATTTACCCACCCACCTATTTACTTAACTACTTACTTACCTACCTATTACCCACCCACCAACTTACATACCCATCTATTTACCTATACCTTCTCTCCTACTTACTTATTTAAGTTCAACCATTAAGTGTAGCCAGTAAATTTGGCGACTAAGTATAACCTAAGTTTAACCACTATATTTAACCACTAAATTTACCCATTAGGATTAGCTTAGGTTTAATCATTATGTTTAACCGTAGTGTAAATGCACATTACACTCACCCAAAAAAGGTGGATGAAAATCCATTTTTATAGTCCAAATCTAATGATTTTTCAAAAAAGACATTGAAATGATGTTGAATTTCACATTTTTTTCCATTTCCAAGTTCATCCCACGATAATTTAAATTTTAAAAAAAAACCTTTAAAAATATGGGCCTTGAAAAAATCAATTTAGATTTCGAAATGGAATATATTAATTTTCATTTTCATTTTAAATCTTAAATGTTTAAAACTATTTTTTCTTACTTGATTATTTTAGCTTAAGTGTTATGGTACTTCAATGTGTGGTGGTAAAATATTATAAATTTAGTTTCCAACTCCACTAGAAGAAAAAAATCCATAATGATATTTTTTTGGGGGTAATTTGGAATATGACATTAGATGTACCATCCTTTGTAAAGTCCACCTTGAATTGAACATTATCCGTTTAGTATTAATTTATTTATTTATTGGTTTGAAAGATTGAAATGTAGGTTTTAATTTTTCATCTCACTTTTACCAAGTTTTTCAAATAGATTTGAATACAATGCAACAATATTTGACTCATTCAAAAAAAAACTACCACTGTGACTTCCAGAAGTCCACTATATTGTGATTTTACTTCATTAGGTTTAACCTAAGTTTAATCACTATGTTTAGCCAAGTTTTAATCATTATATGTTTAATCATTAGGTTTAGGCACTAGGTTTAATTTTAATGTTTAACCATTAAATTTGGCCATTAAATTTAGCTTAAATTTGACCATTATGTTTAACCAAGGTTTAATCATTATGTTGCCATATATTTAACCATTAAGTTTAGTCACTATGTTTAACAAAGGTTTAATCATAATGTTTAGCCACTGGATTTAGCCAAAGTTGAGTCATAAAAGTTAGCCATTGGGTTTATCAATTCAAGTTTAGCCCCTAGGTGTAATCATGTTAATAGGAACCAAAAGGAGTCATAACCATTGTTTAATTTTGTGTTTTTTTACACCAAGTTTTTTTAAACTTGAAAACAAGTTAAAAAATTTGCACATTATCAAATCTAATATTTTATTTTATAAATATCCAATATGAAATTAATTCATCAACATTTGGAACTTCAAAAATAGTGTAAAAGGACTTATAACCATTGATTTTAAGTAGTAAAAAAATTTGTAAAAAGATTTGTAAACAGATTTGGAAAACTTTGAAAATGTCATATTTTTGGTAAATTTTTAACACAAACTTTAACAAAATAGTACAAATGTTTTTTAAAATATTTTAAAAGAATTTTTTGAAAACTTTTTTCAAGAATATTCCCCCCAAAAAACCAATTATGAAAACACCGATGGTTCATATTAACTCATTTGCACCTCATTATGTTTAGTTAAGGTTTAGTCATTATGTTTAACCATTGAGTTTAACCAAAGTTTAGCTATGAAATTTGACCATTAGGTTTATCAACTAAATTTAGTCACTATATTTAGCCATTAGATTTAATCGTTAGGTTTAACCAATGTTTAACCATTATTAGTACATTAAACCATTAAGTTAACCAATTGATTTAACCATTATCTTTAACTTAATTTTAATAATTAGTTGTTATTTATGTTTAGCCAATGTTTAATGATTAAGTTAAGCCACTTAATTTAACCATTCTGTTTAGCCTAATTTTAGCCATTAGTTGTCACCTAAATTTAATCATTATGTTTAGTGATGTGAAATAAACATGTGAAATAAAAAAATTGATAAAAGTTGAACACCTTTGATGATGTTGTCCATTAGTAAGGACTTGGTTTATCATTGTGAAGGTTTGGAGTTCAATTCTTTATATTTGTAACCTATGTGCATGCTTAGAGGGTTAGGGTATTAAGTAGGTTAGATTAAGGTAACTAAGTGAAATTAAGTTAGGTTAAATAAATTAACTAAAATAGGTTAGGTACGTTAGGCTAACACCTACCACCTAAATGTTTTTTTTCAACCTACTTAAACTTATTTACTACCTACCTACTTATTAATTTTAAAAATAATAATCTAAAAAATAATTTTAATTTAGGCATAAATTTGACCCAATCAAATGGTTCATTATCAAATAATCAATCATTTTGTCAATCACACTATTAATTAAAATAATAGGATCCAAATGGACTGTATAATCATGCTTGCAGGTCCAAATTGACAAGGTGGTCTTTTTTATGCCTACCATTTTGGGTAACTTTTTATTAGAAAAACCAATCAAAGAAACCATGAATTATAATAATGGTTGTATATAAATATAACACATATTTTAACATGTGGTGAAAAACATCCAAATGAATCATAAAAGCAAAAACAATGTGAAAATGTTGTCTTTGAAGTGATTAACATGGAAAATTCATAGTCAAGAATTCTAAGAATATTTTGAACTTAATGACATTTGTCAATAATTGAATACCTTTTATATTCTTGAACAAATTGGAATTTTTGAACATGATACAAATGAACAATCTTATGAAAGTTATTTGATGTACATATATTGCATCTTGTGACATTTCCATTCAAATTTTAGATTGAGGCCCTAGACACGTACTATTATATGTCTTTAAGCATATAGTAAATCATATTATTCATGGTACATGATTCCCTTAAAAAAAACATGCATATCTTACTTAATGGATGCTACTTACCCCCATCACCAATATGGATGGAAAATTGATTGTCATCCTCAATACATGTATTCATTTTTTAACATGTAGTTTAAATCTAAGTTTTTTAAGGCTTGAAAATTGATAGTATTGGATGTGCCATTTCCTATTCACTAAACCTGCTTTCCTAATTTGAAGTTTGTGGGTGATCTAATTAAAACTATTGCCCTAGTGATCTCAAGCTTCCAAGCTTGGCATTCTTTAGTTGCTATTTTAGAGGTTTCAAGTTTCCCTCTTCCTTTTCACTAAGCTTGAAATTTGAAACTTGTGTGTTCTTGTGTTACATTTTTGTGTTCTTGTACTGTGGTTTTACATTATAATCATGTTGTGGACCTAGTTTTGTGCTTTTGCATTGCAGAATTGTGTTGTAAACCCAATCTTGCATTCTTGCATTGATTATTCCCAATTCTTTTTGCTTTTTGTGTCTTGTAGGTAATGAAACAATGATAATAAGTTGTGTAAACTCATGGATTCCCAAAGGTTAGATTTGGAAGATTTTGAATTTCTTATGGTAGCTTAAAACTAATTTCTTTTGGACAAGCATGATTGGGGTACCACATTTGAACCTTAAGGACTCACTTTAAGGACTTTCAAATTCACCTTTTTCTTCATTTTTCTCATGATCTGTCTTACATTTCACCCTTTTTTTTCATGTCAAATGAAATAATTTTGTTCCAAATTTCATACAGGCCTTTAAAATATCTATTGTTTTCACTTATGAACATGAAAATAATGAAATTTATCCAATGTGGGCAATGGCCCAAAATATTCAGAAATTTGACTTTTTGAAATTTTTTAGATTATAATAGGGCATTTGGTTCTTATCACATTCATACATTTTTATGCACATTAACATGTAAGGTGTTTGTGATAAAAATCTTGGGCCAAAAAGATTGTTTAGATAATCCTTATGAATCTTTGAACTATTTTTTTCTCATGAAACAAAGTTTTGAATTTTTTCAAGGACTTTGGAGGAATCTTTAAATTTGTTCAAATTTGACATTCTATACATAAAATAATACCTTTGTAATGTATCTATTTATGAATAAAATCAAACTTTCAATATGAATGTGTCATTAAATTTCAACAGCATGTTTAAGTGCGGGGTCTAATGAATATAAAATGAGACAATCCTTTTGGGTACCTCAACCATGCTTTGACCCCATTTAAGTTTACAACATTGACCTCTTTTGGTTACTTTTCTATCACTATAAAGCTATGAGGCATATCTTCACAATAACATTGGTTGGTTTTTAACCTATTAGTAGGAAAATTTATAATTGATGTTTGAAAATTATTTAATTCAACTATATGGAAAAACTTTGTTACAACAAATTCTTCTCCCCATCATTGACTACGATAAGCTTGTTCATTAGATCTATGCAATCTTCTTCATTTAATGTTGTTCACATTTGTAGTTGTGTAAATATTTGAGAATTGAGTCTTGTTATCCATCACTTCAAGGGGTTGAAAAGCCACATACCTTTAACCTCAAATTCAAATTTGACTTTTTTTGGAGTGATTGTTCTAAAACTTGGTATACATGTTTTGTTTGAATGATTTTGTTTAATTCCATATAATTATTTATAAACATGATTGCATCCTTCACCGTTTTTACTATTGTTGAAGATAACTTTAAATTGGGCGCAATCACAATCAAACGAGCCAAAAAGGGTGTCAAGTTTTAAAGAAAAACAATCAAAATTGGATAAATATTTATGTTTTTCCATTTAAAGCCATTGCAATCATGGCAAGTTGGTGCTTTTTCATTCACATGAATGTTAAGGAATTCAAACCAGAAATCCATTTGATAAAATTTTAAGTTTAATTTTTGATTTAGGACCTTTGAAAATGAACACCTATGGTGTTAAACAAGAAGCAATTTTTTAAAAGACTATTAAAAGGACTCATATAATAAAACACATTTGATGGGGAAAAAATTAAGAAGATAAAAACCTATTAACCACATTAAAAAACCATTCATACCCTAAAATATGTGGAATTCTAAAACTTTAAAAATTCAATGAACTTTCCAAAATTGATTTAAAATTTTAGAACTTTGAAAGTCCTTTACCACATATAAATGAGGTATAATCTACATGATGTGTTAAAAAAGTTGTAGTTTATTATAAAAGGAAACATAAAAATGTAAAAAATGAATTTATGGTTATGATTTGAAATCATCATCATCTATATACACAACACTAAATTTATAAGGAATAAAGAGACTTTTCAAAAATTCATATTTATTCAAAAATTATATATTTATATATACCATGTATTAGGACAACTATAAGCATTTATTATACCAACTTGCAAAAAACATTGTTCCAAAATTCATTCATATGAAAAAAGTTTTTTTGGAAAAAAACTTGTAGTATTTTTCTAAAGTAATCATGTTGGCTCATTGTATTTGTTTGCACCCAATTATAATGGTAATAAAACATGTGATGTGTAGGTGATCATATGTAACCCAACTTTTATGCATGTTTTATTACCTATAAGGTAACACAATTACCATGCCCATAGGTCCATTGATTAAGAAGCAAGTCCTAAGCTCATTTTTGCATTGCCATGTAGGTCCTTAATTTGCAATTTTTTATGTAATAATCTGATAATTTATCACCTTTGAAAATGTAGACCATGATAAAACATCTCCTAGTACTTTGCAACACAATTTATAGTTAACCATTCTTAAAATTTGGGGCAATGATGTAAATTACATTTGATTTTCTATTGGCCAAAACCTTTGCTTTTGATTATGGTTTGTTTGAATCCTTGTTTCATATGTGATTTGTAGTCTAATTGTGCAAATTGTAAAGTAATTACAAGTTGTTGTAGAATGTGTTGTAGGAATTGGGTGTCAACTTTCAAGTGCTTTGCAAACTTCAAGTCCTTTCACTTGTCAAATGCTCATTTCTAGGTGTTTACATTCAAATTGGTATCACAATTATTTCTTGGTAATAGTGTTGCCAATTAAGCTTAACTTCATGCACATTTGTCTATTTTGCACCCTTAGATGTCCATGTTTTGAAGATTCAATGTTTTAAACTTGATTTTATTATTTGGTTATTTCTTAATTATTCATCACAATTTTTAAAAATTATAATATGGAATCATATTACAAATCAAATTTTTATTAACCATGATATCATGTTTTGTGTTGAAAGCTTGTGTTTTTAAACCATATTAATAACAAAACACTTCCAACATTGATTAAGGTCATTGATTATTTTTTTATGATGATTCCACATCAATTCTTTCAAAGGTTTGGCCTATGATTGATCATGCTTCATTTATTGAAGACACAAATCATAGTGATAACATCTTTTTGTAACACATGAAGCAAGAGGTCCAAATGGAATTATTGTAAACCATGTTCTTATCTTTGTGCCCACTTATGTAGTGAAAAGACATGTTGCACCATTGCAAACTATTGACTTCCAAATTCTAATATTGTAATTTACATTGTTTCTATCTTCACGTCCATTCATGTAATGACAGATCATGCTACACCAATGTGAGATATTGTTTTAAATCTTACATATCCTATTCATTGTATCTTTGTGTGCATTAATGTAGTGTAGATAGGTCTTGTAGATCTTGATCTTTCAATTGTTGAATTTTTTGAATTCTAGTGAGAGACAAAATTGTTTTCAAGATTTTTCTTCCTTTACTAAATTGATAGATGATCATAATATCCATACTTTATTAATTTCAAGATGTTCATTTGTGCAAACCTTTTGTTAAAATTATAGATTGGCCTTCTATGCATGATATAATTATTGCATTTGCAAGCAATGTTTAAAGTATTCTTGAATAACCTATTGATTCCCTATGTGAAAGTAATTGTTTTCCAAATTTTGATCATTGATAATTGTTATGAATAATGAAGTTACAACTTTTATTAAAAAAACAAACTTGGTATTTTTGTTTGGATTTCCTTTTAACAAAAACTTATCAAGTGGAAATGGTTGTTTCACATCAAAAATCTTTGTATATCTTGATTGTTATGTGAAGGAAAAATATTAGCCAAAGGTTACTTATTCTCAAACCTTTTGTTAAAATTATAGATTGGCCTTCTATGCATGATATAATTATTGCATTTGCAAGTAATGTTTAAAGTATTCTTGAATAACCTATTGAATCTTATGTGAAAGCAATGGTTTTCCAAATTTTGATCATTGATAATTGTTATGAATAATGAAGTTACAACTTTTTTTGGATTTCCTTTTAACAAAAACTTATCCAGTGGAAATGGTTGTTATGTGAAGGAAAAATATTAGCCAAAGGTTACTTATTCTCAATTTGCAAATAACGATTTAAAATCTTATTGTGAAATATTATTATATTAAGAGTTAAACCTACTGTTGATGATATGAACTTGTTTCAGTTTGATATTTGGGTCCAAGTCAATTATTGTGTCCAAGGTAAGACTATAAATGTAGATTCCTTGATGTACTCCTATAATTTCTTAATTTCACATCAATTTTAATGGATAAAAAAATGTTAATGATTTAAAAATGTTATAGTTTTGACCACCATATATTTATAATTAGTATCATCCATTTTGTTTTTATAGATATTGGGAAATAAGAGGGTTCAAACTAGTAAAAAAATTTAGAAACAAGTGACATTTTGACATGATTTTGGGACACCTTTAAAAGGTTTGGATTCATTTGAACTTCGTTTCTTCATAAATATTTCAAGGAATTTTTTTCACAATTCAACTTCTTACTTCTGAAGATTATAAACAACTTAATTACATTAAAACCCAAAACAAAGAATACATTAAATAGGAACAAGGAATTTAATGTAACATTAGTCTCAACATAGTTATAGCCTATAAGATAATGCCCAATAATAATTTAAAAATTGAAGTCTTTTGACTGTATTCAAGCTATGATTAACATTTTCATTATCTTTCTTACACAATAATTTCAACGAAAAATTGATCTATTGGTTAGAATCTCCCCTTTCAACCAAAGGGTTCAAGGTTTGATCCTTTTCTCAAATTTTTTTGGTCTTTCCATGATGAAATGGATGAAATAAAACCTTTGGGCAATTTCTTCAAGCTAGATGTTTTGGGGAGGAAGGGAATTTTCGACAAAATGGTAGCCTTGACCATGTTCCTTGAAGGAGAAGGGAACAACTTCCCATGAGGAGAAAAGGACTAAGTTGCCTTGGGGAACAACTTCCAATAAAGGAAAACTTCCTTCATGAACAAGTTTCCAAATATTTGACAAGAAAGTTTAAGGCGCAAACGTTGTTCAAATCAAATGTTCTTTGTACAATTGGAAAATTTTCAAAGCTTACATATTTAAAATGCTCTTGCATTCTTGTTTTGAAGCTATAAGTGAAAAGTTATGACAATAAAAATAGTTGAGAATTTAAAAAAAAGACTTTTCCTTGGGGGACAAGGGGATTAATCCCTTTAAGGAACAAGTTCTTGAATGTTTGACTAGAAAATTAAAGGGGAAAACATTGTCCAAATTAAACATTTTTTATATCATTGGAAAACTGTTGAAACGTAGATATTTAAGATGGTCTTGGTTTTTCGATCTAAAGAGCCTTATGAATGAAAAGTTATGGCAAACAAAATTGAATATCAAATTTTCCAACACCCCTTCTCCTAAGGCCAATTAGGTTCACAAGAACAAGTCTACCTTTTACTCAAAATTTGACACCCAATTTTTCTTTTTGTCACAACTTTTAGTTCATAAACTCAAATAAAAAATGGAAGACCATTTTAGATATCTACGTTTCAAGAACTTTCAAATTGTATAAAAAAAATTTGATTAGGACAACATTTGTCCCCTAAACTTTCTTATCAAACATTTGGGAAGTTGTTCCTCAAAAGAACTTAATCCCTTTCTTGCCATGGAAGTTCCTCCCTTTCTCCTTAAAGGAATCTAGTCATTTTCTCCCTAGGGAAGTTGTTCCCTAAAGGAACTTAATCCCTTCCTTGCAAGGGAAGTTGTTTGGGACTACCTTTTTTTCCTCCGTAGGAAAATTCCCTTTCTCCCCCAAGAATTTAACTTAAAGAAGTTGCCCATGGGTTTTTTTTTTAATTCATTTCATTCATGGAAGGACCAAAATTTTTGAAGAAAAAAACCAGACCCTAAATCCTTTGGTTGACAAGGGAGATTTTAACCAAGAGATCAAATTTTTTCGTTGAAAATATTGTGTATGAAAGATAATTAAAATGTTGACCATAGTTCGGGTACAATTTTAAAATTTTGAATTTTTTTTTCTTTAAACTACATCAAGACTAGTTCTGCATTGAATTTGTTGTTCTAATTTAATTTTTACCCCAGAAAACTTGCTTCATGTGCATAGAATCCCAAGGTTAATCACCTCCCATATGTCAATTTCAATTACTTCACATTTTATGGCAAATCCTTCTATCTATATCAATAACAATCATCATAAATTAATCATGGTAGGCATATTTGTTGATTATGGCTGTGGTCATTGTGCTTATACATAGAAACTTCAAAATATGATTCAACACCTTGAACAAAGTAATTTATATCAATTTAATTAATTGTTATCTTAGAATTCCATGTTTTCTTGTAAAATCTATTGTTCATTGACCAAAAATGTTACATGTTGTGCATTTTGAACAAATTTGGTTTTGCCATTAATAAATTGGTTTTCATGCCTTTTGACCTTACTGTTCTTCATTTATTTTTCGAAAATGAATCCATTAAAATTTCCTTTCCATTCACAACTCATTGGTTGCATAACTTTTTTATATTTAGCTTTTGCTTAGGTACTTGCTAGATGCTTTGTGTCGCCATAAGATTTACAACCAAACCAAAATATATTAATGTAAATTTCTTAAGGGTAGATTCCTAATAATCATTAGTTAACAGTATATATTGGTTAGATATTGTT
>Ga0116231_10012318_pt1 | contig 12644 bp, 11 predicted proteins | sample S1TSphgellanicum_2_FD_89695 | JGI IMG/M metagenome (GOLD analysis project Ga0116231, IMG submission 89695) | Host-associated microbial communities from peat moss isolated from Minnesota, USA - S1T2_Fd - Sphagnum magellanicum MG | ecosystem: Host-associated > Plants > Peat moss > Unclassified... | reverse complement strand
TTGGTTCTTTTTTTCAAAAAAGAACTGCTTTACTTCCTTACCTCATGAACGCTCCCGCTCTCGGTCTGGCCTCGCGCCTCCAATGCCTGCGCCAGATCGAGCGCAAGCTGCTCTGGCTCTCCGCCTGGACGGTGCATAACGCCAACAACATCCGCCCCAACCGCGACGGGCTGAAAGTCGGCGGCCACCAGGCCTCCTGCGCCTCCGTCGTCTCCATCATGACCGCCCTCTATTTCGACCGGCTGCGCCCCGGCGACCGCGTCGCCGTCAAACCCCACGCAAGCCCCGTATTCCACGCCGCCAACTATCTGCTGGGGCGCCAGACACGCGAGAAAATGGAGGGGCTGCGCAGCATGGGCGGCGCGCAGGCCTACCCGAGCCGGGTCAAGGACGGCGACGAGGTCGATTTCTCCACAGGCTCGGTCGGCCTCGGCGTCGCGGCAACCAGTTTCTCCGCGCTCATCCAGGATTTCGTTGCCCTGCGCGGCCTGATGCCCGAGGGCGTGCCCACCGGCCGCCACATCGCCATCGCCGGCGACGCCGAACTCGACGAGGGCAATATTTACGAGGCCCTGCTCGAAGGCTGGAAGCACGATGTCCGCAACGTCTGGTGGATCGTCGATTACAACCGCCAGAGCCTGGATTCGGTGGTGCAGGACCGGCTGTTCGGCCGCTTCGAGGGTCTGTTCGGCGACATGGGCTGGAACGTCGTGCGCATCAAGCACGGGCGTTTGCAGGAAGCCGCCTTCGCACGCCCCGGCGGCGAGGCTCTGCGCGCCTGGATCGACGATTGCCCGAACTCGCTCTACGCCGCGCTGACATTCCAGGGCGGCCACGCCTGGCGCACCGCGCTCCTCGCCGACCTCGGCCGCAATGCCGAGCTTCGCGCCATCGTCGATCCGCTCACCGACGACGAACTCGGCGCGCTAATGACCAATCTCGGCGGCCACGACATCGAGGCCGTGCTCGACGCCCTGACCGCAGCCGAGGCCGACGACCGGCCAACCTGCTTCATCGCCTACACCATCAAAGGCATGGGCCTGCCCTTCGCCGGCCACAAGGACAACCACTCCGGCCTGATGACCCGCGACCAGATGGACGCCTTCCGCACCCAGATGCAGGTGCGGCCGGGCCACGAATGGGACCGGTTCGAAGGTCTGGACGTGTCGCCCGAGCTTTTGCAGGGTTTTATCGACTCGTGCAGTTTTGCCGAAAAACTCACACCCGACGGCCGGGTGCTGCATCCGCCGGCGATCGCCCTGCCTGCCGCCGTGCCGCTCCCCAAACTCGCCGGCCGCAAGCTTTCGACGCAGTCCGGCTTCGGCGAGATTTTGGGCGAAATCGGCCGCCCCGAAGGACCCTGGCGCGACGTCGCCTCACGCATCGTCACCACCAGCCCGGACGTGACCGTCTCGACCAGCCTCGGCCCCTGGGTGAACCGCCGCGGCCTGTTCGACCGGCATACGCGCAACGACGTTTTCAGGGACACGAAAGTCGCCAGCGTGCAGCGCTGGGGCATGAGCCCGTCCGGCCAGCATATCGAGCTCGGGATTGCCGAGCAGAATCTCTTTTTGCTCCTCGGCGCCGCCGGCCTCAGCCATGCGCTGAACGGGGCGCGGCTTCTGCCCATCGGCACGGTGTATGATCCGTTCGTCAACCGCGGCCTCGATGCGCTGATTTACGCCTGCTACCAGGATGCACGCTTCCTGCTGGTCTCCACCCCGTCGGGCATCAGCCTCGCACCGGAGGGCGGGCAGCATCAGTCGGTGAACACGCCGCTGGTCGGCATGTCGGTGGACCGGCTCGCGTCCTACGAACCCACGCATGTGGACGAGCTGGCGGTGCTGCTGCGCTTCGCGTTCGCGCATATGCAGGCGCCGGACGGCTCCGCGGTGTGGTTACGCCTATCGACGCGCGCGCTGCTCCAGCCGCAGCGGGTGCTGGACGAGTCCGCGGTGATCGCCGGCGCGCATTGGGCGGTGGCGCCGGCGGCGGGCGCACCGATCGCGCTCGCCTATCAGGGCCCGATCGCCGAGGAAGCGATTGCCGCTTTCAACACCTTGCGCGAAGACGTGCCGGGTGCCGGCCTGCTCGCCGTCACCAGCCCCGACCGCTTATATGCCGGCTGGCTCGCCGCCCAGCGCTCCCGCCGCGACGGCGTGCCGGCGATGAGCCACATCGAGCAGCTTCTCGCCCCGCTGGCACCAGGCGCCGCCCTGGTCACCGTGCTCGACGGTCACCCGGCCGCGCACGCCTGGCTCGGCGGCGTGCGCGGCCAGCGGGTGGTGCCGCTCGGCGTGGACCGCTTCGGCCAGAGCGGCGACATCCCCGATCTGTATCGCACTTATGGGCTGGATGAGAGTGCCATTTTGGATGCTTGCGCGCAGGCTTTGCTGGGGTAGGTTTGCTTGGGGGAGTTGCGAGCGATTACGCAGCTCAATAGGCTGCGTCTTATGCAGATCGATCGCGAAGATGATCGAAAGCCTGTTCCGCGAATCGACCCTCGCCGGGCCGGAACCATCGAGACTATGCCGGACGAGCTATTCGAGGAATTCATGAAGGCGGTGGCTGCCTATGAAGCCAATGACGATGAGACTTGAGCTTTGATGGGATTAGCGCTCGTTCCGTCATTCGGGTGTCAGAAAGCGTAGCGTGCAATACGCTTTCGCATTGCACCGCATGGGCGGTCCCGCATGAGGGTGCATTACCAAAGCGCACCGCAGGCTACGGAGCTGTTCGTCAGCCGTACGCAGACAGTCCGGCTATGCCGTTACCTCGGTGACGAGGCTGCTGCCGCGGTCGTAGGTGCATATATCATCATTTTATGGCATCAGGTGGCGGCGCCCCAAACATGCCAAACTCAGTCTATTGCCGTGATTTCCGCCCTCTGCGTGACTTGGTTTGTATTCGTTGGCGCGACATGTGTCGCAACTCTCCAGCGGTTACGATTTTGCACTGCGGCTGCGTTTCGTCTGGAGTGCCGATCCAAATTCGTTTCGCTTGACATGCTTACTGTCCGGTGCGATCTGCCCATTCATCAAATTGGCAACGTCATGCTCGCTCACGGCCATGCGAATACACAAGACTGGTCCGGCGCAACGTGTCGCGAACGAGGTCCTATTTTGGTCTTCGACATGAAGCCTGGGTTTTCCCCGGATAGAATCGAGTTCCCTCTTTTTGCCATAACAGAGGCTGCTTCAATAATACTCGGCTGCGTCCAATCATCGATGATCAACGCTGTTCGCGATGTTTAATGCGAGGCCGCAGCGCTATGATCATGCCCTTAAGGCGCGGGTCGGAGATGGAGTGGCGCCTTAGATATCGGAGCCAGGCTTTCCATGCTGCGCTGATCGCTTTTTCGATCGAATTCATCATCCTGATCGGGCTTTGGGCGCTCGTTCTATCTGCATTTCTGGCAAGCGAAATGGCCCCTGGTTGTGATGTCGCGCCGTCCCCGATGCTGGTTGGTCCGCTTGCGGCGCTTTCTCTTGTGGTTGGCCTGCTGCTCGGAACCGTCGCTCCAGTCCTGCCACGCTACATGCCCGGCGCCTTCTCTCTCGGCGTCGTTGGCGCTGAACTGCACATTGCTGATTGGCGCCGAAAAATCACCATTCCACTTAATCAAGTCGCCGGTTTCGCAGTCAACGACGAGGACCGGCTGGTGGATGTCCGCCCATGGGCCGGGGGCGTCATGGCGCCGGCACAGCCACGCCTGTTCATTCACATGACCGATGCGGTGCGGCCCGCGACCATCTTTTTTCCTCTCGGCAACATGGGTGCCACGCCCACGGACATCCTCAAGAGCCTGAATGAAGTTCTGGCCGCTCAGCGAGTGTAGGATGCATGGCGCTTTGGCGGTGCACCAAACGGGCGGCCCGGCGCGATGGTGCAGAGCGCCAAGGACAAAGAAGCGCGCGGGTGGCGAGGCGGTGGGTGGACATCACCCGATTGTGTACACTATAAGTCATCACAGGCAGGGTGAATGGACACGCCGGTGATGGCTGTTGAGGCAAGCGAGCCCGAGACGATTCGCGTCGGTGTCCGTGAGCTGCGGCGCAGCCTCACGCAGTATTTGCATGAGGCTGCCCGCGGTGTGGCTGTCCTGGTGACATCGCATGACACGGTCATTGCGGAAATCCGCGCCCCCGCACCCCGCCACCGCCCCGCACGCCGGCCAGGCGCGTTGCGCGGCCAAATCCACATGGCCGACGATTTCGACACCATGCCGTCCGAACTGCTGGACGCCATGGAAGGGTGAGATTTCTGCTCGGTAATATCAATTTCGCTCGCTCCTATGGCGTTAGCTGTAGATCGGCCAATCGACAGCACCGTAGGGTGGGCTTCAGCCCACCAACCACCCGCACGCCCCGCCCCTCCGGCGGCCACCGTGGCTATGGCGGGACAACGGACATCGGTTAGCTGCGACGATATCATTGCTCCCACTCGTCTTGATCCATCGTCGATCCAACCTCTTGTCGTCCTGGCGCTTCAGCCCATTGCCATCCTGTAGAAAATTTTCACCGTCGCACTCGCGTCAAACTCGAATTTTTTACCGAAATACAACCGCAAAATTCTCTCTTCACCAGCCGATTTACGCTAGCGTGACAGAAGGATGACCGTGTAGCTTTGCCAAGGCCGAATTAGCGGCCAGCATCAGCAGGCGGTTCGCCTGCCACAAGGCCAAATCATCCGATGAACAAAACGAATAGTCGAACACTGCCGCACACTGCGGCGGGTATCCTCGCGCTTGCCCTCACGGCGGCCGCGCTACTGCCAAAAGCTGCTGACGCAGACAACATGGTTGCCATCGCCAGCGACGCGGTGACGCCGCATCCCGGTGCCAGTCTCGTCGGCCCCACGCAGGCGCTGCGGCAGATCACCGTGGCGCTCGCGCTGCTGCCGCGCGATCCGCAGGGGGCGGCGAATTTTGTCGTCCGCGTCGGCACGCCTGGCGACAGCCTGTACCACAAATATCTGTCGCCGGCCGAGTATGCGCAGAAGTTCGGCCCGAGTGCGGCCAGCTATGCGGCAGTGCTTGCCTGGGCGCAGGCGCACAAGCTGACACCGGGCGAAGCCTTCGCCGGCCGCACAGTATTGCCGCTGACCGGCACGGCTGCCGCATTTGAAGCGGCGTTCGGCGTGACGTTCCATGACTACACCAGGCCCAACGGCGAAACATTCTATGCCGCCGACCAGGCCGCCAAACTGCCTGTCGGCATTGCCAGCGTTATCAGCGGCGTTGTCGGTCTCAACAGCTACAGCCATTTCCGCCCGCTGCTCCGCCGGGCGCCGCAGACAGCACACCCCAATGGCGAGGGGACCGGCCCCGGCAGCGCGTTCTCCGCGTCCGACCTGCGCACCGCCTACAGTATTCCGCCGCAGTTCTTCAACACCGGCACGCAGCGTCTCGGCGTATTCGAACAAGGCGGGTTCACGCCGTCCGACGTGACCACCTATCTCGCGAAAATGAAGATCACCCCACCGCAGATCCAGGTGCGCGAGGTGGATGGATATACCGGCGTGGTTGACGATCCGGATGTGGAGCTGGAAGCGGTTCTGGATATCGACATGCAGCTTGCAGTCAATCCGGCCGCCAAGGCAATCTTCGTTTATGAAGATGGCACCGACAGCTTTCAGGTGGCGCTGCTGGATAGTCTTGCCGCCATGGCGTCGGACAAGACCGTGCAATCGATCAGCATTTCCTACGGCCAGGATGAGGCGCTGCAAGGAACGACTGCAATTGCCGCGGAAAACACCGTGCTGACGCAATTGGCCGCCCAGGGCCAGGCGGTGTTCGTGAGTGCCGGCGACAGCGGCGCCTTTGGCGATGAAGCGCCGTCGCTGAACGTGGCTGATCCTGCCTCGCAACCGCTGGTCACGTCGGTAGGCGGCACGTCCCTCTACACGGGTGCAAAGGAAGCCTATGCCGGCGAGGACGTGTGGAACGATATCGGCCTTGGCGCCGGTGCCACCGGCGGCGGCGTCAGTTCGGTATGGGCGATCCCGAGCTACCAGCTTTCCTATGGCTCACCCGTAACGATCTTCAATGGCGGTTCAGGCACCTACCGCAACGTGCCGGACGTGGCTGCCGTGGCGAATCCCTTCACCGGTGTCGCCGTATATTCCGCCATCAACGGCGGCTGGGTCACGGTCGGCGGCACGAGTGTGGGTGCGCCGATATGGGCCGGCCTGTATAGCCTGGCGAATGCGGCGTCCGAGGGCCTGGGCGAGGGCCCGCTGGGATTCGCCAACCCCAGGCTGTATTCCCTGGGCGGCGGGCTGCAGTATTTCTATCCGGACTTCAACGACATTCTGGACGGAAACAATGGAAGTGCCACGCTGTACGGCAACCCGGGTTTCACGGCCGGATATTTCTATGACAATACGACCGGATTTGGCACGTTCAACGGCAACAGCCTCATCCTCGATCTTTCCTTGTTCACGATCGTCACCAGCTACAATCCGCCGCCATTGCCGGGCATTCCGAGCGCGGTCGCGACGGCGAGCAGCATGACGCTGAGCTGGAAGCCGGCGAAAGGCGACCTGGCTTATCTGATCTATGTCGAGCTGACCAACGCGGAACATACGCCCTTGCCGCCGAAGCTGGTGAAGGTCGATACCGTCACCTTCTCCGGATTGACGCCTTCCACCACCTATGAAGTCCAGGTGGTGCCGCTCGCCGCCGGCGGGGCGAACCACCAGGCTCCGCACATTTATGTGACCACCGCAAAGTAACATCGGCAGAAGGAAGCGGTTCTTTTTTGAAAAAAAGAACCAAAAAACTTTTATTCCTGGGCTGAGCCTCTCCGGCGAGGCTCAGCCCAATTGGTAAAAGTTTTTTGCTTCTTTCTTCTCTACCCATCCCCCCAAAGCCACCCCCCCGCATCCACCGGCGTCAGCGAGCGCGAGGCCGCCAGGATGCGGCGGGCATGAGTCATTTCGATCGCGAGCCCCGCACGGGAGACCGGCGCGCGGGCGAGCACGGGGCTCGATTGTTCCACCATGTCCCAGGCGGTGCCGAAATAGGGCAGCGAAGCGCGGCGTTCCAGCCGGTTGCGGTCGAGGCGCAGGTCACGGGCGAGCACATCCAGCAGCGCGGAGCGTTCGGCAGGGCATGACCAGGCGCGGCGGAATTGCGCGCGCGCCAGGGCGCGGGTGGCGCAGGTGGCCGCGGGTTCCAGACGGTCGTCGATGAGCGGATCCTGCGCCACCATCCGGCGGCGCATCGTATCCGCCATGCCGCCGGCAGCCCTGCCTTCGGTGCGGCCGGAGACGACGACCGACACATCCCAGGCGTGGCGGATTTTTGCATCCACACGCCGCAAGGCGGCGAGCAGGGCGCGGTCCTCGCCGATCGGCACCGCGGGCACGCCGCCGGCGCGCAGGAAGATCTCGCGTTTCACCGCAATGCTGGCGCCGGAATGTTCCGAGTGGCGTGGCCACGGGTCGGCCGGGTCGGGGTCGAGCACGGAATCGATTTCGTCGAGCAGGGTGGCATATTCGCATTCCATCGCGTCATCGGCGTGTAGCGCGTCCGGGATCAGGGCGGCTTCGAGCGGATCGATGATGGCGCGGCCGCACACCGCGTCGGCGCCGGCATCGATGGCGGCGAGGTTGGTGCGTATCCAATCGGGGGCGACGCGGCCGTCGGCGTCGGTGGTCATGATGATGCCGCGAGCGTCCGTCAGGGCCGCCGCATGCTCCATCGCAGCACGTCTGGCATTGCCGGCATTGGCCTGCTCGGGGGCGAACTCATGCTCGATGACATGCATGGGGCATGGCAGGCTGGGGCGCATCTGCTCGATGACCGCGGCCGTGCCGTCGGTGCAATTGTTGAGAAAGGCGAGGATCGTGTAGTGCGCCCTGCCCTCCTGTAAGGCCAGGGCGCGCAGGCAGTCGCCGATACGGTCAGCCTCGTTGCGAATGGGCACGGCAACAATGATGCTCACGTCAGCAACTCTTCGGTTTTTCCAGCGCCGATAACTGCGGCGGGGCCAGGTAGTTTCCACATTGTACGCGAGTAGGGGTCAAAAATGAAAGTTTTCGAACATGCGGATGAAGGCACGCAACCAATCGTGAAGTCGCGTGGCGCCGGCGGCCGACATTGCGGTGTTCCACGCCGATGCCGCATCATGCAGCAGGCGCGCCGCCTGGCCATCCGGCAGTGACTCCGTCCATGCCAGCAGCGGTGACGAACCAAAAATGGCGGCCAGCGCGCAGGCGGCGGCCAGCACGCCGAGCACACGGGCCGGTGTGACGCGGCGGGTGGTTTCGATGATCCGGTCGTCGGCGCCGGGGAGCGGGGGGGCCTCCATCAGAATTGGAAATAGATGAAGGGGGCGACGCCATCGGGGCCGAGCGCGTCGATGCAGATGGCGCCAAGGCCGGCGCCGGCGGCGAGTGCCCAGGACGGCCAGGCGGCGAGCCGGCGCGCGATGCGGCGCGAGAAATCCGCGGGCACGAATTGCGTGGCCAGGCCGAGTGCGATCAGGGTTACAGTGAAGGGCGTGGCCTGCATGATGCCGGGGGTGAATTTTGCCATGGCGCCGAGATAGATCAGCACGGTATCAAAACTGTCCGCGCGGAAGAATACCCAGGCCAGGCACACGATGTGGAACACGAAGAGCGTGCTGAGAATCCTGCCGGACATGGTGCGCGGTTTGGGCACGCGCGATCCGAACAGCGCGCGTTCGGCAACCAGGGCCGCGCCATGCATCGCCCCCCAGGCGACAAATTTCCACGCAGCACCATGCCAGATGCCGCCGAGCAGCATGGTAATGAGCAAATTGCGCATGGTGAGCAGTGACCCGTGCCGGCTGCCGCCGAGCGGTTTGTAAAGATAGTCGCGAAGCCAGGAGGAGAGGGAGATGTGCCAGCGGCGCCAGAAATCCTGAAAATTCTGCGCGCGGTAAGGCTGGTTGAAATTCGGCGGGAAACGGTAGCCGAGCAGTGCCGCAAGCCCGATGGCCATGTCGCTATAGGCGCTGAAATCGCAATAGATCTGGATCGCATAGCCGTAGGCGGCGAGCAGCAAATCGGCCGTCGAAAAACTGGCCGGATCGAAGAAAACCGGATCGACCAGGTCGGTGGCGAGGTAGTTCGCCATCACGACTTTCTTGAACAGGCCACCGAGGATCAGCATCAGCGGCGGGCCGATCGCGATATTCATGCGCGGAGCGGCATAGAGCTGCGGCAGCAGAAAGGACGCGCGCACGATCGGGCCGGCGACGAGCTGCGGAAAGAACGCCATATAGAGCAGCATGTCGGTGAGGCGCCGGCAGACGGCGACGTCGCGGCGGTACACATCCACGACATAGGAAATGCCATGAAAGGTGAAGAAGGAAATACCGACCGGCAGGATGATTTCAATGAACGGAAGTTCGTGCGTCAGCCCCAGCGCACGCGCCAGCGCATTGGCCGAGCCGACGAGGAAATCGCAATATTTGAACGTGCCTAGCAGCAGCAGATGCATCGTCACCGCCGTCGCCACGACGGCGCGCCGGTAGCGTTCCTCGGTACTGGCGGCAATGGCACGGCCTGCAACAAAGCTGATGCAGGAGCTGCCGGCGAGCAGTGCGCAAAAATGCCAGTTCCATTGAGCATAAAAATAATAGCTGGCGACGAGCAGAACGATTTTGCGCCCTTCGTGGTGCTGCCGCAGCGGCACCATGGCGGCGGCGACCGCCAGGAAGAACAGCAGAAAATTCAGTGTCGGAAACAGCATTTGGCCTACTGCTGCCAGTCGGATCCCGCGGTGGACATGGCAGAAGGCGCTTCGCTTTTCCGCCCTACGGACCCTTGCGCCCGGTACCCGCGCATGAGCGCCTCGAACAGCAGCTCAGCCGTCGCGCGGTAGCCGGGATGGAGCAGATGCACATGGTCGGCGGCGGCCATCGGCGGGTCGGTCAGCGCCCAGCGGGTGATGCTGCACGGGCCGCCCATCGCGGCCGACCAGTCCCAGTAGAAATAGCCATGCGAGCGGGCGAAGGCGCGCTCGGCCGCGCGCACCGGGGCCAGATGAGGCGGGATCGCCCAGGCGTGCCGGCGCTCCACCGCGGGGCAGGCGCGCTGTCCCGGCCGGGCGGTGCGCGTGCCGTCCGGCGGGCCGATGATGGCGATGGAGGCCTGTGGCGCGGCTGCGTGCAGCAGCGCCACCTCCTCCGCATAGAGCTCAGGGTAGGTCGCCATGTCGGTGCCGTCGGCAAAACCCTCGTTGGTGCCAAAGGCGATCAGGATCAGCGCCGGATGCAGACGCGCCAGCTCCGCCCGCACCGCCGCCGGATCAAAGCGGCCGATATTGCTGATGGTAGCACCGATCGTGCCGAGGTTGGAATAGACCACGCCTGGGCCGGAGTGCGTCGCGGTCCAGGAGAGCATGTCCACCTGGCCGTCGCCGCGCGCCCGCAGCGTCAGGCCGGCGCCGGCCGGCCCCGGCGGCAGCGGGAAGAACAGCGGCCCGACCACCCTCGTATCGGTGCTGAACGAGACGGCAGGCCCGCCGTCCCAACTGGCGTCCAGCGTGCCGCCGCCCGGCTGGCCCCAGGCTTCTATCTCCACATGGCCGAGCCCCGACGGCTCCGTGCTGCGCAATGTCATGACGGCCGGGCCGTCGGCCGTCTGGCGCACGCCGGCAATGCCGAACGGGCCGGGGCTCGACTCACGCAGGCTGCCGGTCGTGGTCCAGTCCTGCGCGGTCACTGCCACCTGCGCCGGCTTATAGTAGCGGAAGGGAATGCCGGGCGGCAGCATGCCGCGGCCGCCGTCGCCGAAGCGTTGCTGGAACAATTCGCGCAGGCGGCCGGAAAAACCGTCATTGGCCGTGTGGCTGTCGCCGATCTGCACGATCTGCACCGGGGTTCTGGCCGTGCCGTCCTCCAGCGCGGAGAGCGCCGCATAGAACGGCGCCAGCCCGCCGCCGCCCACGGCGTGGCGGGCGGAGACCGGTTCGGCGATTGGCGGCGGCGCGGAGGTGGCGGCGCTGCATCCGGCGCAGGCCGCCACGATGCCGGCCGCCATGAATGCCAGCTTCAGTTCACTGCGCCCTTGGCATACTCGGCCTTGGCGGATTTCTCGAGTTTCGGCGCCGGCGCGGTCATGAGCTGAAGCACCTTGGCCGCCAGTATGTCGTAACCGGTGGGCGTGAAATGAATGCCGTCATCCAGCCGCAGCCGCTGGGTGGTGCCATCCAGCGCCGGCCCATAGGCGATGAATTTGCCCGACGGGTCGGCCACCGCCGTCCATATGTCGAAATAGGTGGCGCCGGTGCGGGCCACCACGTCCTTATACAGGCCGTTCAGATAATCCATGTCGGCGCTATAGGCATCGTCGCGGCAGATCGGGTCCGACACCCAGATGATGCGGAGTTTGTCGGCGCTCAGCGTGTGCAGAATGGCGGCGACGCGGGCGCGGTATTCGGTCTGCCAGGCCGGGGTGCGGAAGCGCATCACGCCGCCGCTGGCGGGATGGATCGGCATGCGGTCATTGCCGCCGAACATCAGCACGGCGGTGGTCACGTGCTCGTCCGGCTTATAGGCGGCAATGACCGCCTGCCAGTCGTACGTATGATCCTGGGTGATGGCTGTGCCGGGCTTGGTGCGGTTGTCCACCTTCCAGCCGCGCATGTGGCGCAAAGCGCGTTGCAAGCCGGCGGCCAGGCCCTGGGCCTGACTGTCGCCGAAAACGACCACTTCGGCGGGCGGCTGAATCTCGTCGGTAGCGTGGGCCGGGGCGGCCAGGAGGGTGAACAGAAGTAGGGGGATTGAAAATCTTGTCATTTCTGCGCGTTGCCGGAGAGACCTTGTGCCTAACAATTACGATAGCGCGTTGGCGGGAAGGAAGCAGTTCTTTTTTGAAAAAAAGAACCAAAAAACTTTTGCACTGTGGCGCGCGTGCTGCCGTGGGATGGGTCTCTACCCATCCTACCGAAACGCAATCTCCGAAAAACTCCGCAGCTTCCGGCTATGCAGACTCTCAATGCCCCCGGATTGGAGAATCTCCAGCGCATTCAGCCCGATTTTCAGATGCTGATCCACCCGGTCGCGATAAAACCGGTCCGCCATGCCCGGCAATTTCAAATGCCCATGCATGGGCTTGTCGGACACGCAGAGCAGCGTGCCGTAGGGCACGCGAAAACGGTAGCCGTTCGCGGCGATCGTCGCCGACTCCATATCCAAGGCGATCGCCCGCGACAGATTGAACCGCTGCACCAGATGGCGCTGTTCGCGCAGCTCCCAGTTGCGGTCATCCACCGTGGCGACGGTGCCGGTGCGCATCAGCGCTTTCAAATCATAGCCATGCAGGCCGGTGACGTCGGCCACCGCCTGCTCCAGGGCCTGCTGCACCTCGGCCAAAGCCGGCAGCGGCACCCAGGTCGGCAGCGCCTCGTCCAGCACATGGTCGTCGCGCGCATAGGCGTGGGCGAGCACATAGTCGCCGAGTTTCTGCGTATCACGCAGGCCGGCGCAATGGCCGAGCATGAGCCAGACATGCGGGCGCAGCACGGCCAGATGGTCGGTGATGGTTTTGGCGTTGGAGGGGCCGACCCCGATATTGATCAGCGTGGTGCCGCCCCCGCCGGCGCGCTTGAGGTGATAGGCGGGCATTTGCGGCAGCCGCGGCGGCGCGGTGCCGCTGGGGCTGGCGCC
>Ga0116231_10012316_pt1 | contig 12647 bp, 11 predicted proteins | sample S1TSphgellanicum_2_FD_89695 | JGI IMG/M metagenome (GOLD analysis project Ga0116231, IMG submission 89695) | Host-associated microbial communities from peat moss isolated from Minnesota, USA - S1T2_Fd - Sphagnum magellanicum MG | ecosystem: Host-associated > Plants > Peat moss > Unclassified... | reverse complement strand
AAAAAAAAAAAAAAAAAAAAAAAAAAAAAAAAAAACAAAAAAAAAAAAAAAAAACACAACCAAAAAAAAAGCAGCGGGCGGTAGGGGGGGGGGGGGGGGGGGGGGGGGGGGACGACCCCTCTTAGACCTTTCATTGTTCATGTGAAGCAAATTAGTTAAGAAAAGGAATCTGAGACTTGAAAGGACATGCTAGATTTAGAAGAGGCCTTTTGGCAACAATGGCTTGCTTAAAGATGGAAGCGAGCTGAATTTTTTGCGAAACCATCAACACCCTTTGCATATAAAATGTGCCCAAGATCAAGAATGCATGGTTTCCAATAGCCTTAATTGACCACACCATGTTAACACAATGAAAAAAAAATCATTAGTTTGTTAGTATAAATGTCCACATAACTTTATGGCAAGAGGCATAAACATATCCATTAGATGCCAATCATAGTGAAGCCTATCATTTGTTTAAGCCATTATCACCATGACCACTTCATGAGAAATGGTCATTTGTGAAACTAAATAAGCTTGAGTGATATCAATGATGACAACATTAATTACATGGACCCCCATTTGAAGAGACCACAATGTTGACCCATCATCATGAAAATTAGAAGAAAGATGATATGAGGACATGTGTTTGTTGACATGAAACTTAACATCTTTGACAATGGAAACAAAAGCATCCTAAATAACATCATGGGATGCGGTGCATTCCCTTCCATGAGAACATAAAAAAGGTGTATCCTCAATGAGTCTATAGGTTGCCCATAGATGCAATGGGGTTAAACCAAAAGCCACCAAATGGGGGAAACCAACTCAATGCACAACATTGTGGAAAATATGTCTAAGGCCATACGAAATGATATGATGATTAAATAAATAAAAAACCAAACATTTGAACTTTGACTTGCACAAGATCTTAAGAAAACACAATAAGGATTAGAAATCATGTCAATGATAATGTTAGATGGAATGGTCATGCAACTTTTATAATGTTTACCTAAAGATGATTTGTTCCCCTATTTGAAAATTGTTTGAAAGGGGATTGCAAGCTTTTGTTATAAGGGGAAGAGGTTGTGTAACAACCTTGTCTAGGCTTGGAATGGAATCAAACATGTATTGTTAGCTTCCTATGGTCACCAATAAAAATGGTGGGTGATCTTCCAAGAATTTGAAAGTAATGATTAAAGCCACAAGGACCTAGCTCCCCAAATAGGTTATTAGGGCAATGACTTTAGTGGAAATGAAACCTATCTCAGTTTATAGATGAGGAAAAATTACATGCCAACAAACAAAAAAAACCTTTGAACATTCTAAAGGAACTTGTACACAAAAGCCTTTTAAAAACTTGGATGAAGGCTAAGTTAAACAAGGTTAATTAATCTTGGAAAGCTTGAGAAAGAAGGAATAACACAAAAAATAAAAGACTTTTGGGCAAAACAACAAGAAAGAATCTAAAAACCACCTAAACATTGCCCACATGGGCACACATCCAAGATGCTAGGTTCAATGTTCTTTGACCACACAAAAAAATTCAAAGCAAATATTAACATTCTATAGATGTCACCGAATCACATCATGTTGCACAATTTATGCCCTTGCCATTAACCTAGAACAAAATGGTGACAAACACTTTTGAAATAAAGTTTCATGCAATCAAAGAAGGTTTAGCATGCATTCATGATGGGGTCTAGTTCTTTTGGGGGGGGGGGGGGGGGGGGGGAGGAGTTTTTTTTGTTTATTTGTTCCCAATGTGTTCTCATCATGTTCCCATGGGCTTCCCCAAGCTCTCATGTTGTTCCTCAAGACGTTCCCAATAACACCTCAATTTTATCCCATATGATTTGCCCAAAGTTCAATTCTCATGTATATAAACTAAAAAAAGTGGGCCAAAGGGGAGCACATTTGTTTTTATTTTGCAATAGGGATCCAAAGAGGTGTTTTTATTGGGGAGGGCCCAATGTTCCAAAAACAATTGGTGATGGGCTAATCAATGTATTGTGCTTCCTCAAAAAAAGAAAAGAAAAAAAGGTGTGAATGCACCCATGAACAAATTAATATGAATCACAATATGTTCATTTTTGGGCTACTTTTCCTATTTTCACAATTTTTGCTAGTTCAAAGTTGCCATAAATGGAGCAAAAACATGCAAAACCACAATGGCAATTAATCTAACCCCTTGTTACATAACTTGTTCTAGTGTGATATAATTGGGACTAGTTTAGGTGAAACATGTATAGAGTCCATTAAAGGTTTAGGGTTTACCATAAGAATTCTAAAGTCATCCACTTGACAATTATGAAAACACTCCATAACTATCTCACTCCTTTCACAAACCCACCCACATGAATATAAAGAAGTAACTTAACATGCGCCTTTTTCATAATTTGATTGAATTCAATTTAGGTTGAATGAATTCAATCCAATTGAAATTTCATTAGGAACATCAAACTTGTTGAATTCAAAGGAACATAATATTATTATGTTTAGTTCATTTCATGAAATGAAACTTGGAATGCTTGAAAATTGAAATAATCCCTCCCTCCGTCCCCCAAGGATTTTATGATGCATAAAAACTTATTGGATTTTTTATTAAAAAAATTGTGATACTCCATGGGTACCATGAGAAAAGAACATATAATAATAATAATAATAATAATGGGTTTTTTGAAAAATGAAATGCCCACCATTCCTTGCGAGGAGTGAACATTTTATGTTTTTCAAAATGCCTACCCTTCGCAAAGTATAGGCAAAATTATGCCTGGTAATGTGCCTTCCTAATATACATACTAGGAAAATCCTAATAATTTTTAAAAAATTAATTAATTAATTTTTAATATAAAGTTCTTTTGGAAGAGTTTGTTGAAGCTTCGAAACCTGTTGTAGAGTGATAAACCCTAAACCCTAAACCGAACTCCATTGCAGCAAATCTACGAGGACCTAGGGTTTCCAACGGAGCTTCGTCGTCGTTGGTTTTTGCTGGAGCTGAAGCGGGGTGCAGGGTTTTGTGTGAAGGCATTTTTCCTTTACGAAATTGCGGAGTCATGGCATTCTTCCGTGCTTGACAGACATTCTTGTGTTCCAGACAGATAGATTTCCGTTAGAGGTCAAGGGAAGAAGGGAAGAAGCAATTGTGAGGTGCAAGGAGGAGGAGGAGGAGGAGGAGGAGCACCACCACCACCACCACCACCACGACGATTCAATGCCGACTTTCAATGTGCAGACCAACGTGCCCCTTGACGACTGTGTTTTAGTATCTGATATTCTCAAACAGACCAGCAAAGCAGTTGCCAACATCATCGGCAAGCCTGAATCTGTACGTAACTGTTCTTATGCGGTTTTTGAGAAAAGTTTTGAATGTCATTTCTACACCAAAACCCTAAAAAAATTCTTCGCTGCAGACAGATAATGTGTGTACTACTATGTGTTTACCCTAAACCCTAAACCATGTGTGTTCAAGTTCTGTTAGTCCAGGAAGCTTTATTTGTCCTGACAGTATGAAATTTTAGGGTTTAGGGTTTAGGTTACACACATTGTTTTCTCACCTTATTTGCTCAACCGATTGCAATGCTCATCATGTCAAGGCAATGTTTGTGGAATGTAGTATGTAATGATATCACTCAGAGGAGGAGTGCCAATGTTGTTTGGGGGGAGCGAAGACCCAACAGCGTATGGGGAGCTCATCTCCATTGGTGGACTAGGGCCAGAGATAAATGAGCAATTGAGTGCAGCCCTTGCAGAGATTCTGCAGACGGAGCTGTCGGTGCCTCCAGCAAGATTTTACATCAAGTTTTATGATGTCAAGGTAACATCTCATGTTTATGACTGGGCTAATATTTTTTGGAGTGGAATTTGTGCTGGCAATTTTGCATTCAGAATGGTGATTTATGCTTGTGCATCTTGTATGGATTGTTGTTGTGGGCAGGGTCATTCATGTACCCAGGATAAATTGTGCATGCATGTACTTCACCACTAAGGCTTTTCAGGCCCTCTGAAATACTGCTGTTCTTGAGAGAAGTCAACCATCAAACTGTACTCATGACAAGTAAGTCATAGTTTAGAATCAGGTTGGCTAATTCTTTGTCCCGTTTTCTGTCCTATTTGCACATTCTTGACAATCACAGTGTGTTTCAATCATGTAGAATTTGGAGGAGGCAGTCTGTCACAAATCAATAGCTTGTTTTGTCACACATCATGATCACTGTTGGAGTGATGAATGTAAATAACATAGTACTTATGTAGCTCACTCACCTATATGTGCTGTTTTGTACAGAATCGAGTAACTTTTGAATATTTTAGGTCTAAAGACAGCAAATGCAACAATAGTCTCAATAAGGACTGCTATAGTGCCTCAGAACCTGTTGGGCTTCATATGCAATTCATGATCTATTCATAGCAGCTTATGATGAACATCATGATAATGAAGGTGAGCACCTAGGAAGCTCATTATGCAAGCACTAATTTTCTTGCCATATCACTGCAAAGAACCTGATTGGTTTTTGTGTGGGACGTGCAGACAACTGACTTTGGCTGGAATGGTGCAACATTCTAGTCTGGCAATTGCTCTTTGATCAGCAATGTAAACAGTTGAAGTAACTCATACATGATTATTCACGCTTCAAAGGGAGTGCCAGCTACTACTCTAAGGTCAAACCAATCCATGTGACTTTGCCAATATTGTGATCCATACTGCAATTGGCACAATGCTTAGGCTGTAAAGCCCACAAATGTTGTTCTCCCTAAACCATGGATGTGATCAACCCTGTTGATAACTTGTTGATGGTAACTCTCTTGGGAGCTGACGAAGTCAAGTGGGTAGTAGTCATGGCAGCTTGCAATTGCTATTCATGATGAAGGTGATGGTCTGACACTTTGGTAGTAACTCTCACAAGGTTATGACTGTATTCATTGTCATGTTATCATCAAAGTGTTGTGGATTTCCCTTTGGAATCTCAAAGAGATTGTAGCACGAAGTTTGAAAAGCTTGTTTCTCCAGAGTTCCTCTTTGCCTATTGACTCAATCTGTTTGGTGTTTGATTCAAGAGGAATATGGAATGCTTGTAATGGAGGTCACAATTGAAGTTGGAATGAAAATGTGATGATAGCCTTGAATGCTCTCCCAGTTCAAAAATATATCAAATGGAGAAAATCCCGTGCTGCAAAAGCACGAATGATACAGAACCATGTGCGTTCTCTATTTCACTTTTGGCCATGCATAGCGTTCCTGATTAGTGGAAGCAGCAGACCACCGCTAATCTCACCGAAGAAAAACTCACAAATCATTGATGTGTGGGCCGAGGTTGTGAAGTCTAATGTAAAGTGAAAATAGACTTCTTTGAGCTATCAACTTTTTTGGAGCCAAAAAGGGTAACTAATTATGTTATGTAAGTTTTGATTTTTGACTTGATATTCTATCTAACTTCTTTTACTACTATTTTAGGGTTTGTCCTTTCTTTTTCTTCATTGCTGTCCTTAGATTTTTTCTTTCTCCACTTTCTTCATTTTCTTCATTTTAGCAAGAAGGATCACAATGGATTGTAAAAGAGAAAAAGTATGGAAAAAACCAAACATGGCTTTTTTGGCTAATGGGCTGATGAAATTGTGCCCTTGATTTATGTTGAAAATATTTTTAAAAAATAAGAAAAACTTATGTACAAACAATTGGCAAATCATGACTTTTTTTGGACCATGGGTTAACAAATTTTGTTCCCACCTTCAAAAGAAAATTATCTCAAAAAATTGAGAAATTTTTATGTAAGAAAATCCAATGAATCATGGCCCATGTGCTAATGAACTTCATGTTCACCTTCAAAAAACATGAATTTAAAAATTTAAGAAAAATTTGTGACAAATTTTTTTGTAGACATGGCTTTTTGATTTCATGCTTTAACAAACGCCGAGCCCAACTTTTTCAAAAAAATTTATGAAAAGATTGAAATTCAACTATTAAAATTTGACCAATCATGATTTTTGGAGCTCATGGTCTAACAACGTTCTTGTTGCCAAGCTCACCATGCTCTTGGTACCATTTGAAAGTCCCATAGCGCACCTTCCACCATGCTCTTTATACCATTGGAAAGCTCTCAATGAGTATGGATGCACGAAGGTAACTTTGTAATGTTTGGATTTACAATGCATGAATTATTGAATTTTGAACAATTTTTTTGTGAAAGAAACTTTTTAAAAAGACAAAACTAAATTTTTTAGGAAAATTCAGGTGAGCTTTTGATATTGTTCAAAAGTTGTCAATGAGTGGGATTTCTCATTTTGTAATTTTGAGACTTAGGGTGGGGCAAGATTTTGAGTACTAAATATCTTTTTGTCATTGGAAATTTATTTAAAATTATTATTATTATTGTTATTTTCACAATTGAGCTCTATTGTCAAATTCCTTGTTTACACTTGAGCCAATGGCACAAGCCACACTAATATTTATTAACCTACCCTTTCCTCTCACAAACTTACTCCATCCTTCCCAACCTCCTTCACAAAAAAAAAAAAGGAGTGAGTAAAGGGGTCATGCACCAAACCAGCTTAAGGTTAATCTAATGCCATGAAAATTAAGTTTACATGATTAGAGGTTCTAATTACAAAACATGGTGACCAAAGTGAAATTTAATGGATTTAGAATATAGAAGGCAAAAGGATTGAAAATATAACAATTTTTTTGGTTTGGATGTCTATTAATTGACGGTAATTAATTATCGTCACATCACAAAATAATAATAATAGAAGAATTCTAGAATGAAAATGTTATTTAACATAATAAATACCCCCATTCCTAGCTTGTAATACTAAAATGTAGGTGTGTAAAAATGCAAATGCATACTTATATCCTCCCCAAACTTTGCTTCAACAATGTCTTGATAAAACAAACAACACGGGTGCTTCAATTTTAAGTTTTGACACAACTTTTCACATTGGAATGTTAGTTTAACATACTAACTATATTAGAGTATGATTCACATGCAAATATTCAATAGTATCAGAATTGTTGTAGTTTGGTTGATACATTGGAACCAAGTTCTGTGATTTTCAAGCTAGCTCGACGTGCTGTTGCTTTGCACAACTGTGGCTCTCATTGCTTTTGGACTTGGGTCTCAGTCGGTGATGATGATGGTGGATCTGTTGTCAAGAAACTGGTGGATTTGTGATATAGGCAGTGGAGCCCCTTTTCGAGGCTCCCATCGCCAGTTCCATGTGGCAATGGCTTAGTGATATCCACAATGGTAATCTATTGGGGTGGAGTTCACATGCCCCTTGGTCTGGGAGGCTTGGTCATTGTAGCCAATCTTTTCCCTCAACATGTATCAGATCCACAATTCCAGGTTTAATCCGTTTGCTCTTCAGTGAACTAATTTGTTGTGTGATCTGCTTGCTGTAAGAGCTTCAATTGAGGACTGTAGCACTATGAAATACAGGCTTTATTTGCAAGCAAAGGCAAGCATATAGTAAAAAAGCTGTTTACTTAAGAACTTCTTTGTAGAGCAATTGTGTCTGGGTTCTTCAATGTGTGGTGGCTGTGGTCCAGGCAATGTCACAAGTGGTCTTACAACTGATGGAATTGGCTGGCACAGCATGGCTCATGAAATCCACACTACAGCCATTTACGCCTCAGTTTGAGCTCTTCAATGTGAGCTTCTCAAAAGCATTCCAGGATAGGGGTCAGATTCCTGCTTCAGCTCTTGGGCTCCTGGTGGTGCTGTTGATTGTGATAGCTTCAGCAAGCATCACCCAGTATCTCTCACCTCCACAGGTATGGTGGATTTATTGCCTGCAAATGTAGGATACTAAGTTGGTAGATTGATCAATGTTGAAGCTCAAGGCATCGGTCTCTCCTTGTTGCAGGTTAAGGAGGCTCCTTCAGCTCTCACAGGTCTCATCACCAGTACCCCTGTTGCATGCATGGCTACTTATCTTGCATTCTGTGTCATAACACCTGTCATAGAAGAGTATGTGTACAGAGGCTTTCTGCTGGCTTCACTTGCCTCTCACATCAGATGGCCTTTTGCAATCATCGTCAGTTCTCTCATGTTTGCCATAAGCCATTTGGGGGCCGCAGGGTTGCCATCATTATTTATGATTGGTTGTCTTCTAGGTCTAGCAAACACATGGATAGGAAATTTGGCTACCTCGTTGGTAATTCATGGTCTCTATAATGCCATTGTGCTGACAAGATCTGTGGTATTTTGAGTGGCCACAAAAGATTTTTGGTCCAATAATTTGATTGCCATCACATATGCATCTTGCTTGTCATATCTGGGCACCTGAGTGATACCAAATCACCATTGCCACATTTGTGTCAACAGCCTCATCTTCCGGCCACATTGATTTACAGCTGGAAATCTGTGCCCATTTTCAGCTAACAGACTACACCTGTTCATTGGAGTGTGGCTTCTAGAGAAGTAAAATAATCCTAACTCACAAGTGATGAGGAAAGCCATGGTGCAGACATTTCCAGTTTAAGATAAGCAAGGTGATCAAGCTCCAATGGACAAAATGATGCCCACCACATAAGTACCAGAAATCCATTAACTGTTTGTTAGTCGTGTGATTCTGCCATCAACCTCTGGACTTTGAACCTGACAACTATGACATTCTGAGTCATAGATATGAAGGTTTTGTGCTGTATGGGATGATAACAAATGGAAAAGGGTAGGAAATCCATCACTTTGTGCTCACAACATTTACCATTTACACCATCAGTACTTGCAAGCTGCTAAAATGCTTTAGGAGACCTACAACTTGTCTCTATTTCAAATTCAACTACAGATTTCCTGATACCCCTATTGAACTATCTATCTATCTATCGTGTTCCTAAATGACTTACAAGTGATGTAGAGGATTTGATGATTGAGGCATTGGTAAAATCCTATCAGCCAGCTTCCAAGTTCAGCTTCACTAGTAATGGGGGCATTTGGCTCACAATACCAGGCATGTTTGTCATCCTGCATCAAGCAGATAAAGAAAGGTCCTGTCAACAACTGGAGAAAACAGAAGCAATATAAAGAAGCAAAGTGTCCAACAAGATACCAAATGTGAGAAGAAAATGTGCAAGACTAAAGACAGTGATTTACCCATTCAAGATAGCAAAAATGTTGTCCTTGAACAGCACCAGCAATTCTGTGTTTTCTTGAAGCTGTCACCCGCACAAGGACACTACAGAATGAATGTCAATGATAGCCCATACCTCTGCCTTAGGTATTGTTTTCTCTGCACTACATTCCAAAGCCAGGTAGGCACCCAAGTTTAGCAGTTGGGTACAAACTTTTTTTTTCATTTGTTCTAGTAACTGTGATGTGTAGCTGAGTTGCAGTTGCTTATGGGCAATGTTTACCTTGCAGGCAGCAAGATTGGCTTGAATTTGACCAATAATTTGTGAATTATGTTCAAACAGATGCCCTGTTGGTCCTCTGATAGCTGCATGAATCCCAGCCGTCTCACAGTTAGTTGGAACACAGAGAACTGTCCTCTCACCACTTTCACAATTTGAGCAGAACATGCACATTGGAAGAAAGATAATAGAAAAATGCTTTTTCCGGTAAAAAATACCTTAACTTTTGCCTTCCAGTGACAGATCCTTGCAAGGAATGACTGAAGAAAGAAAACTTACTAAAGAATTGGAACCCACCATCATTAGAGATTCCATCATCATTGTCTACAGGGTTTGAAGGTGAAGTGGACATGGGTGGTGGCACCCTTGCCGCTACTTCCAACAATGGCCTTGTGAGTTGTGCTTCTGCCTTTCCCTGCTACAGAAATACATACCTATGTGTTGATGATTTCTAAAAAAATTCATGTAATGTAAGTAGATTATGCATGAAAATGGAGACACAACTGTGACCAGGAAATTATTTGGGTTCAACCAGATTCCAAACCCTCATCGCTGCTCATATCATAAACCTACAGTTGCCTAAATAACCAAAAGAAATAACAATATGCAGACATTCCCTGAGATTGAACCCAATCGTCCATAATGATATAGGGCCTTGGCTACCAGATGCACAAATTGAGAAAGGATTAAACCTTTGTGACTGGTAATAAACCCCATATTTGCTTTGAGATTAAAAAAACCCAGTCAAGTAGAGCAAAAGAGATACATGATTTTCATGCATTTTATTTCAGTGTCAAGACATAGACCATGCTTTGCACAATACTTGAAAATTACAAATTGGCACAGAAATTCCTCAAAATCTGTCCAGATTGGCATGGAATTCCTTCCTCAAAATCTGTTTGCCTGCAAGGTTCCTCTGAGAATTTGGTCTTCTTCTTCTATCTTGTCTTATCTGGATGGAGACCCCATCAATAAAGATGTTTGTACACTGTAGTAGATTGCTGGCTCTAAGCCACACTTGCAGTGGCTGCAGGAGCAGTAAGGAACGCTCTTCCAGAATTGCGATTATGGAGTGGCCCATGATTTCCAAGAAGCTGTTTTCATCATCCCACCACAACAACAACCACGTCAAACATCTTGTTTAAGCTTGTGGTGGGGTTGGTTGCATCACATTCTAAATACAACAACAAAAACATGTGGGGCTTACCTATGGGTGACCAACAATGACCAGTGACAAGCAATTCAAGCAATTCAATTCCAGAAGCAAGTTATTATCATACCTTGGCGCTTACACCATCTCGTTTGATCCGATTCTCCTCCTTCCACTTGATGTAATCTGTCCTAGAGAATTTTGTGAAGCCCCTGTCACAACATTGTACATAATTTTGTTGTCAGATGTTATAAGGTTTTTCCTCAGATTGTGGGCTCCCTCCATGACTGATGATGAGCACAAGCTTTTCCCAGCAAATTTTTCAAAGGGAATCATCAGCCAGGTGCCTGAGACAAGCTTTGTGCTGACAAGACTTCAAAGACCATAGCAGCAGCTGCTGCAGACTATATCCAAATCATCACAGTGGTGCATGCATGCCTGATGATTCAAGCAATCAAAATTCAAAAACCCTAAGGGATGCAAAAACACCTAAGGAAGGATGATGGGTACTTTCAAAATGGAGTGGAGGACTGGAGAACAAGTGTGTGGGTGGGTGGGTCATCACCATTTTCTGCTGACGATGATCTTCTGACGCCCTGGGAATTTGAACTTGGCTCGTCTCAAAGCTTCCTGCGCATGTGCAGCGGCAGCATCTTTGCATCGGACAGACAACAGAACTTGGCCTATTGCAACCCGAGCACAAACACCCTGCGGCTTGCCAAACGCTCCCCTCATGCCGGTCTGCAAGCGATCAGCTCCAGCACACGACAACATTTTGTTGATCCGCAACACATGGAAAGGGTGCACTCGGACACGCAAGTGGAACGCATCCTTGCCAGCATACTTGGTCATGTACTTGTTGCAAGCAATCCGAGCTGCTTCCAGAGCTTCACTAGAAACGTTCTCTTTCTCCCAGCTGACCAAATGTATGCAGAAGGGGAACTCGTCCACCCCCTTCTTCTTCATACCCACATCGTAGATGCGAATCTTCGGGTCTGGCACTCCTCGACAGAACCTCGATTTCGGGTATGGCTTGTTCTTGATCTGCCGATAACATCTCGCCGGCCCTGTGAGAAATTCACAGTGAGACAACAAGAAGAAAGAATCCTCCTAAACACCAAGATCTGATTAAAAAAAACACAACAACACCGACCAGAATATGTCCTCCTCGTCAAGAGAAAATCAACAGAAAATTATAAGAAAATCAAGAGAGAAAATCAAAGGTGAAGAAGGTGGATGCTTCAATAAAAAAACCCATCACCACCAAACAGCAGAAGCAGCAGCAACAGCTCCAGAAGCAAAAATTCAAAAACAAAAACAAAAACATCAAGGGGAGAAGAGAAGAGAAGAGAAAGGGCAAAGAAAGGACTGCTACTTACGGCGACCCATGATGGGAAGAAAACAACACCCAGTGCAACAACACCTCTCAGTCTGGAATCTACAAACCAAACGAACCGAGCCAACAACAGAGCAGAGCTGCAAGAACAAAACACGAAAAGGATGGAGAGAAAATAGTTTTTCTGTAAGAGCAAATTGTGAGAGAAAAACAACAAGGATGAGAGCAGCAGAAGAAACTATATATATAGATAGAGTAGGTAAGGGAAAGTGCAAGAGAAGGAGCTGCTGCTGCTGCTGCTGCAAATCTTTGAAGCAAACTTGTTGTGCAAACCAAGAGAGGAGGCGCATGGGAGAGAGAGAGAGAGAGAGAGAGAGAGAGAAGGTGGGTTCGAACCTTCTTTGGTGGTGTCCTGGAGCTGTGAAACGGGTCGGCGCATGAAGGCCGAGTAACTGCCGCGTGGAAACGAGTCGCTGGTACCGGGGCTCTTACTTTTGCCGTCCCTTAGTTTGGCCTTAACTTTTGAGTTTCTTTTATAGCAAAAGCTTTTTTAAGCATCATCATTCACCATTTTTATATTTTATTTTTATAAAATAAATAGATTATTTTTATTTTATTTTATTTTTCCTTTTCAATTCTGAGGTTTTCCAGAGTTTGGCGATTTTCCCCAAAAAAAGTTTGACAATTTTTTACACTAAAAAACGAAAATTTCCCAAAATTTCCAAATTTTTTTGTCGCCAAGTGGCGAAAATTCGCCAAAAATTAATCACTGAAGTCTGTGACCCACTGGTTTTTTTTTTTTTTTTTTTTTTTTTTTTTTTTTTTTTTTTTTTTTT
>Ga0116231_10012312_pt1 | contig 12650 bp, 16 predicted proteins | sample S1TSphgellanicum_2_FD_89695 | JGI IMG/M metagenome (GOLD analysis project Ga0116231, IMG submission 89695) | Host-associated microbial communities from peat moss isolated from Minnesota, USA - S1T2_Fd - Sphagnum magellanicum MG | ecosystem: Host-associated > Plants > Peat moss > Unclassified... | reverse complement strand
GTTGGAGTTTATTTCCTTAGCGATGTTCAGCATGCTCGCACGTACGCGAATACGACCGTCGCGATACTTGCCGTCGTTCTGCTTTTCGCGGTTTTTGGGAGGCCAAGCGAGCACGCCGTGAACGTTGCGCAACTCGGGATCCAGAGTTCGCAACTCTCGTCGACCGCGTGGGCACTCTATCAGAGTGCGTTGATTGCGGCAAATAATAGCGTTCACGATCGCGTATATACGTTTTTCGTCCGCTTACCGCTCTGGCTTTCGCTGATCGTCGTGATGTTCTTTATTGCCAGGCAAGGTCTCCGCGCGCAAAGCACTTCGGAGAGCGATACCGGTTCGTCAGCGGCGCAACGGACGTACGCCTAGCGCCGGCGTGCCGAGCCTCGCGTGCCCGTCAGCTCACCGGCGCCGACGCTCGCGGGACCAACGTGATCGCCCGCTCCGGGCACGCGACCACACAAAGCCCGCAGGCCTTACACGCATCCGCGCGCGGCGTATACGCCGTTTGCATCCCGTGAACGCGCAGTTTCATTTTCTCGAGGAACGAGAGCGGCGTGAAATCCGCGTCGTCGATGCGCCGGACCTCGAAGACATCGTAGGGGCAAACCTCGACGCAGTCGCGCTTGCCCTCGCAAGACGTGCGATCGACGACCGGCATCCAGGCGCCGGGTTCGGCTTCGCATTCGAGGCCGGGGCGGTCGGGATGCCGGCTCGCCCGGAGCACCTTTTTCGGGTTGGTGCGGCGCGGCAGCTCGCCGGCGCGCACGCTTAGGTGCGCTCGGCGAGTAGGGCGTAGATCTCGCGCCGCGACTTGACGAGGATCTCCACGACGGCCTGGATCAATTCCGGATCGCCGGTGCGCAAGACTTGCTTGGCGAGATCCTTGAGGTCGTGCAGCGCGCGTGCGCCGGTTGCAAACGAGCCGAAGACGCCGGCGGCGCTTGCTTCATCGTCGGTCGCCGAGGCGTCGCGCTCGGTGAGGAGTTGGAGGCCTTTCTCCGTGATCGTGTAGACGCGCTTGCCGTCGCGCTCCGCGCCGGTGACGTATTCGCCCTCTTCGAGGAACTGGAGCGCGGGATAGATCGAGCCGGGACTCGGCCGCATGCCGCGGCGCTGCTCCATCTCGAGCATGATGTCGTAGCCGTGGCGCGGGCCGTCTTTGAGCATCGCGAGGATAGCGTACTTGAGGTCGCCGCGCCCGGAGCGCATACGCTCGCCGAAGCCGTGGCCGTGGGGGTGACGGGAACCGCCGGGTCCGCCGCGGCGGAAGCCGCGCCCCCCGAACGATTCCCAAAAGGGGTGCATGTGGTCTTTCATGCGCCGATACTATTCGATATATCGAGTTATGTCAACCTAGGCGCCCCGCCGGTGCCTGAGACTACTTCGCTTTGCGCCTGATCGAGCTCGTTGGTTGGAGGGCGGTCGTGCTGGGATAGCGGTACAGGTTGCCGCTTGTATCATCGAAGTAGATGTGGCCCGCCGTATCGGTCGCCACCGATTCGACGAGAACCCCCGGCGCGATCGTATTGACGAGGGTGCCGAGCGATTCGCCGGCGTTGCCGATCCCGTACACTTGCAGGCCGGTTTCGTACGTCGACGAGCAACTCGTGCCGCACGAGGCGACATAGAGCAGGCCGTCTTCGCCGACCACCATCGAGCGCGGCGCGCTGCTTGCGGGCAGATAGCACCCGTATCCGCCGGGGTAGTCGAGTTCGAACAGTGGATTTGCGCCGCCGCCGGGCGTGATCTGGAACATGCGCGGGTTGACCGTGCCGGAGATCCCCGGATCCAACAGCCATGCGACCCCGTCGCGCACGGCCAGACCGCCGAGCTCGCCCGCCTGGCCAATGTTCGCTGCCGTCGGGCCCGCCGAACCGTCGTCGTTGATGAACGCGACGCCGTCGTGCCCATACGAATAGCCGTACGCCCCGATCGCCGTTTGTCCGGAGAGCCAGGAGGTGTCGTAGGTGACACCCCAGGCGCTCGAGCAGGTCGGCCCGGTGTTCTGCATGCTGTACGCCTCATTGTAGAGGACGCACGGACTGCTGCCGGGGGCATAGACGCCGACGAAGGCCGGACTCGTATCGGAGGCATCGATCGGCTGGAACGTCATCGTCGAGTAATAGGCGTCGAAAAATGACGGGTACGCGCCGTTCTGCATGCATGCGTTGTACGTGCTTGGTTGCGAAGACTGCGATTCGTAGGTGGTTTCGGTCCCGGAGACGATGCCGATGAGCAGCCCGCTGCTATTGACACCCGCATCGGTTGCCGCCGGTGAGGCGGTACATCCACGAAATCCCGAGCCGTCGCCGTAGAAGATGAATCCCTGACCCGAAATCGTGCCCACACCGGCGATGTCCCCGGGGCTCGCACCGCCCTGCAGCGTCGATGCCGTCGCACCGCTCGTAATCGTGATCGGATCGTAATCCTGCGACGGGTACGTTTGCTTTACATAGAGATAGTTCGGGATGCTGCTGATCGAAGTCGAGGTGGTCGAGATGCCGATCTGCGCGCCGACGACCGGCGTCGTGGCGGTTTCGATGAGATAGACTTGCTGCGTCGGATCGCTGATCGTGAGCGTCGTTCCGTCGCTCACTTGATCGGGCGATCTTCCCGATCCGCGACGGCTGCTCGCGCTCGGGACGCTTCCGTCGGCGCTGAGTTCGTAGCCGCTTGCGGAGCTGACGCTCAAGGTAATCGAGATGGGATTGCCGCTCGCATCGACGAGGCTCCCCGGGCCGACGATCGTCTTGCCGCTCGCGTCGGCGATCGTGAGCGCGAGCGTGCCGACGCTGTTCGTGACGAAGTTCGCCGGTGCCGTGGTCTCGGAAACGTTCACCGACGTCGGGATGCCGTTGAGCACGAGCGGTACCGTCACGTTGGCGACGCCTTCGGCGACCATGAACGTGAAGTTCGCCGCGGTCGAGAGCGCGCTGCCGCTCGGGCCCGTGCCGGTATATGCGCCGTTATAGAGCGTGAGCGAGACCGTATTCGAGCCGATCACGGCGGGTGCGGAAAACGTGCAGACGTTGATCGATTGCGAGACCGCGCAGTTCTTGGATCCGGCTGCGAAATTCAGATAGACGTTCGGTCCACCGTTCACGACGAGCACGCCGGAGAGCGTCGCCGACGAGATATATTGCGGCGCGCGCTGCCGCCGCGCGATCGTGATCGTCTTCGGAATCGCCAGCGTGAAGGTCGCCGTCGGCGCCTTCCCCCCACCCGTCGCGGATCCGCTCCCTGCTTGCGACGTTGCCGCCGGCCCGGGCGCCGTATGCGCGCCGCCGCCGCCCGCGCAGCCCGCAAGCACGATCCCCGCCCCGAGCGCGAGTGCGGCAACCAGCGAATGGTACGGGAGAAAACGACGCATAGCACGCCTTATCTAGCGGGGAGGGCTTGCTGCCCCATTTTGCACCCACCCCGAGCCTCCCCGCCCCAGGTCGGCGTGCCAGTGCCCGGAGTTCGCCGATACGGCCGAGTACACTGAACCGATGCCCCGCGACCGCTTTTTTCTCGAAGGATCGCACGCGCCCGGCGTGCGCGTTGCCTTTGCGCCGGACGACGCGCACAAGATCGCGACGGTGTTGCGCATGGCGAGCGGCGCGCAGGTGGAGGTCGTGGACTCCGCCGGCCGCGCCTACGCGGCGACCCTTGCCGTCGATGGCAAGCACGTCTCCGCGATGCTCGGCGATGCGCTCGTGCGCGATGCGATCGAGCCGACGCTGCGGGTGACGATCGCCCAGGCGATCCCCAAGGGGCAGAAGATGGACCTGATCGTCGAGAAGGCGACCGAACTCGGCGCGCACGCGATCGTTCCGCTGCGCAGCGCTCGTGTGATCGGCGAGACGACGCGCGAGAACAAGATCGAGCGCTGGCACCGCATCGCGAAGAGCGCGGCGCAGCAATCCGGCCGGCTCGTCGTGCCGCAAATCGCGCCGGTCGCCGACTGGCCCGCGCTCATCGCCACCTTCCCGCAGTACGACCGCGTCTATCTGCCCTGGGAAAGCGCGGATCCCAAACCGCTGCGCGAAGCGATCGCGCACGACGCGGTGCGCGCGCAGACGATGCTCGTGATCATCGGACCCGAAGGGGGATTCTCGCGCGATGAAGTCGAGCACGCCGCCGCCGCCGGTGCGATCACGATTTCGCTCGGCCGTCGCATCCTACGCACCGAAACCGCCGCCCTCGTCACCCTCGCCGCCCTCCTCTACGAACGCGCCGAACTCTAGCGCGAAATTTGCGGCGCAACACGAGTGTGCCGCGGCGCGAGTGGGCCGCAACCGCAACATCGACGAGAAGGCCCGGGCTTGTCATGCCGAGCGTAGTCGAGGCACAGCCGCAATCATGCACGATCGTGGCGGCCCCTCGACTTCGCTCGGGGTGACACGGGATTGTCGCGTCACACGCGCTGGGGAAACGCGGACGCAATGCGCTAGTGACAATACGTTAATGATCTCCGTTTACGATCGATCACGACCTCAGCGGTCAAGACAAACATCCCGAAAGAGACGTCCGCCGTGCGCACGTATTACGTCTACATCCTCCGCTGCTTCGACGGCACGTTCTACACGGGCGTCACCAATGACATCGAGCGCCGCTACAACGAACACTGCGCCGGCGAAGATCCGGGATCGTATACGCATTCGCGACGGCCACTGCGACTCGTTTATGTGGGCGAATTTCCCGGGCCAGATGAGGCTATTGCCTTCGAGAAGCGGCTCAAGGGCTGGAGTCATAAGAAGAAGCGCGCGTTTGCCGAGCGCGATTGGCCGTTGCTTCATCGGCTTGCTGTCGGCGGACGGGTTGTGAGCCGCGAGTAGCGACGATCGTGGCGGTCCCTCGACTTCGCTCGGGATGACAGGCGTGACGTACGTATTCTAGCTCGGGGCTGGGGCTGGGGTTGGGATCGGCGTTGCGCTTTGCGCTCGTATGATCGGCGCGACATCCGTCCCGAGGAGTTCGATCGATCGCATCATGGCGGGACGGTTTCCTGATGCTGGGCTCATCTGAAAACTGATGCGTGCGAGGCCGCCGAAGGTTTCGCTCGCCGCGAGCATCTTCGCGGCGACCGTCTCGGGGCTGCCGACGAGAAACGCGCCGCCCGGGCCGGCGAACGCATCGAATTGTTCGCGCGATGCCCCGCGCCAGCCACGTTCTTGTGCGAGTTGCGTGAACATGTAATACCAGCCCGCGAAGAACGCGTCGCGCGCTTCGCGATCGGTGTCGCCGACGAAGCCCATCGCGTGCAAGCCGACCTTCAATTGCTCCGGCGAATGGCCGGCTTGCGCGCCGGCCTTGCGGTAGAGGTCGACGAGCGGCGCGAATCGCGCGAACGTGCCGCCGATGATCGCCACCATCAGCGGCAGCCCAAGCACGCCCGCGCGCACGAACGATTCCGGCGTGCCGCCGACGCCGATCCAGATCGGCAGTTTCGCCTGCTGCGGGCGCGGATAGATGTACTGCTCGTGCAGGGCGGGACGAAACCGGCCCGACCACGTGACCGGATTTTCGTCGCGGATCTTGAGCAAGAGATCCAGCTTCTCGGAATAGAGATCGTCGTAATCATCGAGCTTCAGCCCGAAGAGCGGAAAGGCATCGATGAACGACCCGCGCCCGGCGACGATCTCGGCGCGGCCGCCCGAGATCAAATCGAGCGTCGCAAAATCTTCGAACACGCGAACCGGATCGGCGGCGCTGAGCACCGTCACGGCACTATGCAGCAGAATCTTTTTCGTGCGCGCCGCGCCGGCGGCGAGGATCACGGTGGGTGCCGCGTCGAGGAACTCGGCGCGATGATGTTCGCCGACGCCGAACGCATCGATCCCGACCCGATCCGCCGTCTCGATCTCATCGAGCACGCGCCCGACGCACTCCGCTGCCGAGGGCGTCACCCCGGTCACCGCATCCGGCATCAACGCCGCAAAACTATCGATCGCGAGTTCCATTAGTGCGGCTCGATCTCGCTACCGGTTATCATGCCGATTCTCCGTGCCCACGTTGGGAGTGGCGCGATTGCGACCAGAGTGCTCGTACGACTTTCGCGAATTGCGAACGGCTCGGGGCCGTACGAGAACGAATTATCGTAAAAGATAACGGTATCGGCTAGGTTGAGCGCAGCGTCCAAATTCTGGAAGCCGCGCGTATAGCGTCGCCGGACATCCGGTTCCGGGACGTCGTGTCCGCCGAGCGCCACACGTGCACGGATTCGCTCCATGTTGATCTCCACGTCGTCGGTTCCAACGAAGGTCAGGGTAACGGTGAACCCGGCGGTGCGCGCTTGTTTCATAACTCGGAGTGCGTGCTGTCCCGCAAGCGTCGTTTCAATCGCGAAAGATCTTCCTGCTGATATCTGCGCGAGCGTTTGCGCGATCGCGTTACGGCCTGCGCCGATGGGCATCGCGCCATTTTTTCGTGCGATCTCATCAGCGTCGATGACAGGGAGGTCCGTCGAGCGTAGCAGTTTCGAGAGAGTGGTTTTTCCGGAACCGTTGGCTCCCGCAAAGACCGTGAGATTCGGCGCTATTTTCGGATTTTCGCCAACGCGGCGAGATCTTCGCGAATGACCAGACGAGCCGCCGCTGCTAGACGCTCGGCAAGTTCACGCACGGTCGATGCCCCTAAGGGCAGATTCGAAATAGGCTGTACTGCTTGCTTGGAATCCATCGAAGAAGAGGATACCACGTTTGCACCGGCACGTGAACTCCAGTCTCTCATCAGGCTTCTGCTGCGATGAGTTTGCGTAAGGTGCGTCCGGTGGGCTGGGCGACGACGTCTGCGAGCGTGTAGCGATCCAATTCCTCGATGAATCCGCGCTCGGCGCCGTCCAGCGCGCCTTTGAGGATACATCGCCCGGCGAGCGGACACGGACCACGCATGCAGTCGACCAAACACCCCGAACCTTCGAGGTGCGCGACGACGGCGCCGAGCCGGATCGCGCCGGGTTCCATCGCCAGTCGCACGCCCCCGGCACGGCCTTGTACGGCCTCGATGTAGCCGGCCCGCGCGAGCTCCGCGGCGGCTTTGCGTAAATGATTGAGCGAGATGCCGAAGGCGCGCGCCACATCCGGCGTCGCGATCCAGACGCCGCGCTCCGCCGCCGCGAGATACATCAAGAGCCGAAGCGAGAAATCCGTCGCGAGGGAGAGTCGCACGTGAAGCTCCTTTGCCCCGGGCCGCGCGCCGGAGCGAATGGACAAATGTCCGATCGAATCCCGTTTTCTCGCGTCGACCAGCGATTCCGGTGCGATCCGTAAATCTGGTATAAATAATACCAGATTAATCAACGACGCACAGGAGGGACGATGACCCCGGAGCAGCAGCAGCTGATCAAGTCCAGTTTTGCGAAGGTCGCGCCGATCGCGGATACCGCGGCGACGATCTTCTACGACGATCTCTTCGCCCGCGATCCGCGCTTGCGCTCGCTCTTCAAAGACGATATGGCCGAGCAGCGGAAGAAGTTGATGCAAACACTCTCCGTCGTCGTTCAGAACGTGAGCAACTGGGATGCGATCGCGACCACGGTGCGTGCGCTCGGGCAGCGCCACGTTTCGTACGGCGTCCACGCTGAAGACTACGCGACGGTCGGCGCGGCGCTGATCGCTACGCTCGAGAAAGGTCTCGGCTCGGATTTCACGCCCGAGGTGCGCGCTGCGTGGCTCGCATGCATCGCCGCGGTCGCTGCGGAGATGCTCGGAGCAACCGCCGCGACGTAGTTTTTCTTGCGAGAACCCCACCGTGTCATCCCGAGCGGAGTCGAGGGACCGCTTCAATCGCCGCGCTTGGCGGCTGCCCCTCGACGTTGCTCGGGGTGACATGGGGCGCGTGCTCGGGGTGACATGGGGCGCGATTGTTGTGTTTGATAACCCGTGATGAGGTGGGTCGTCGCTCGTTTAGGTGGGGCGTTGTGCGGTGCGGGAGATGAATTTGGCGATGGCTGGGCCGGTGAGGATGACGAAGAAGACGCGGAGCGTTTGGATTGCGAGGATGAGCGGGACGTTTGCGCCGCTGCCGAGTGCGATGATCGCGATCGAATCGAGTCCGCCGGGGCTCGTTGCGAGGTAGGCGGTGAGCGCGTCGGCGTGGATCGTGCCGCGTAGCGCTTCGCCGACCGCCGCGCACAGCACGATGAGCAGCAGCGTCGAACCGACGAGCACGGGAAGCGCGCGCAGCACGTAACGCACCACGTCGCGCGTGAAGCGCAAGCCGACGAACCAGCCGATCGTGGCATACGCGGCGGCAATGAGCCACCACGGCAGAACGATTGCGAAGAGATGCGTCGCCGAGACGGCGGCGACGACGATCATCGTCAGCAAGATCGGCCCCGCCGGGATGCGCAGCCGCATCGCGCCGATGCAGCACGCGGCGATGAGCGCAAGCGAACCCGCGAGCGGTCCGAGCGGCGGCAGCGTCGGATCGCCGATCGCGAGCGTGACGCCGAGCGGCGCCACGCCGTGGGGGAGCGCGCCGAGCACGAACTTCGAGACCGCCGATGCCGTGAGCACGACGAGCATCACGCGCAGGTATTGCATGAACGCGACGACGCGCGTGTCGGCGCCGAAATCGGCGGCCGCGGCCACCATCGCCGACGCGCCGCCCGGCGAGGAGCCCCAGGCCGCCGTCTCGGCGCCGAGTGCGGTGAAGCGGGCCAAGAGCCAGCCAACGGCCGCGGCTGCCGCGATCGTCCCGCCGACGAAGCCGATCATCACGAGCCAGTTGGCGACCACGTCGGCGATGACCCCGGCCGAGATCGAGCGTCCGACCAGCGCCCCCACCACGCCCTGCGCGGCGATGAACGGCAGCCGCGGGACGCCGAGCCGCGCGCCGGCGCAGGCGAAGCCGATCGCCACGAGCATCGGGCCGAGCAAGAGCGCCGCCGGCACCTGGGCGTGGAGGAAGAGCAGCGCCAGAGCAATCGAGCCGGCCGCGAGGCCCGCCCAGGACTTGCGCTCGCGTGATATCATAATGATATCAAAATGTACGGGGTTTCTGAGTGGCCGACCTGCGGCCGTTTCCGGCCCGGCTCGTTCCCGAGCTCTACGACGAGCTCAAGACGCGCGCCGAGCTGGAACGCAAAAGCATGAACACGCTCCTCAACGAGGCGCTCGAAGATCATCTCCGCCTCGACGAGGATCCGCGGGCGGCGCTGCTGCGCGTGCTCGCAATCCTCGAGCGGCGAGCCTGATGGTACGGGAACCGCTCTTCCGGGGAGCGTACGTTAGCCGGTCCACGATGGCACACACGCTCGAAACGCTCACCCCCGGTACTCCCGTCTTTTGCGGCGACACGCACGTCGGCGACGTGCGCGCGCTTTACGGCGAAGGACAGTCGCGCAGCCCCGCGCTCATCGTCGTGCGCTGGGCCTACGGCGAACGGACCGACGACGTCGCCGTCCCGGCCGAAGAGGTCGAGAAGCTGAGCGATCGCGGGGTCGAATTGATTCAGACCGACCCCGCGCAGTACGCGACGCTCGCATCGTTCGATCCGGCGCGCTTTCCCACGGTGCATCCGCTGTCATGACCTCCGCGCCGGCCGTTCCCGCGACGCAGTTCAAATTCTCGATCGTCGTTCCTACCTATAAGGAAGCGGGCGGGATCGAGCGTTTGATCGTGACGCTCACCGACATCTTCAAAGCGAACGAGCTCGACGGCGAGATCATCGTCGTCGACGACAACTCGCCCGACGGGACCGGCGCGATCGTCGATCGGCTCGAGCGCGAAGGGTACCCCGTGCGCTGCCTGCACCGGCCGGGTAAACTCGGGCTCTCCTCGGGCGTCATCGACGGCTGGAAATTCGCGCGGCCCGATTCTGAGGCGCTCGGCGCGATGGACGCCGACTTCTCGCACGACGTCGCGATCGTCCCCGCGATGGTGAAGGCGGTCGCGAGCGGCTACGGGCTTGCGATCGGCTCGCGCTACGTGCGCGGCGGCGGCATCACGAACTGGCCGCTCAAGCGCAAGATCACCTCGCTCGTCGCGATCGCGCTCGCCAAACCCCTCACGCCCGTACGCGATATCACCTCGGGCTACTTTCTGGTGCGCCGCGAGGCGCTCGACGGCGTCGAACTCGATCCGATCGGGTTCAAGATCGGTCTCGAAGTAATCGCGAAGGCGCATTATGGCAAGGCGATCGAGGTGCCGTACGTCTTCACCGACCGCATCGCCGGCGAATCGAAGCTCAACTCGAACGAGATCTTCAATTACTTGCGGCAGCTGCGGCGCATCTATGCCGCGCGCCTCGGCGGGAAACGCTAGTCGCGTGGCGATGCCCGAATGGCTGCGCATCCGGCGCAACAACGAACATACCGGCGAGGACGCCGCGCATTGGACCAAATGTCCGAAGTGCGGCCAGATGCTCTACCGGCCGGATCTCGCGCGCAACCTCTTCGTGTGCACGAATTGCAGCCACCATTTCCGCATGCACGCCTTCGATCGGATCTCGTCGCTGGTCGACGGCGATTTCACCGAGCTCGGCGCCGACGTGCTGCCCGGCGATCCGCTGGGCTGGACCGATAAGGTTCCCTATCCGCAGAAACTCGCCAAGGACCGCGAGAAATCGCACCTCACCGAAGGCATCGTGTGCGGCTTCGGCTCGATCGGTGCGTTTCCGGTGGCGCTCGGCGTCATGGACTTCAACTTTCGCGGCGGCACGATGGGCACGGTCGTCGGCGAGCGGATCGCGCTGCTCTTCGAGCACGCGCGCGAACGCGGCACGCCGTGCATCGTCTTCACCGCCTCGGGCGGCGCGCGGATGGAAGAAGGGATGCTCGCGCTCATGCAGATGGCGAAGACGACCCTGGCCGTGCGGCGCTTCATGGACGCGGGCGGGTACTACATCAGCGTGCTCACGGATCCGACGACCGGCGGCGTCTCGGCGTCGTTCGCGTTCCAATCCGATGTGATCGTCGCGGAAGCCAAAGCCGCGATCGGCTTCGCCGGCCGCCGCGTGATCGAGCAGACGATCCGCCAGAAACTCCCGGAGAATTTCCAGACCGCCGAATTTTTGCTCGAAAAAGGCGCGATCGATCTGGTCGTGACGCGCGCCGAGCTGCGCGATCAGTTGGTGCGCCTGCTCGATTACGGCCAAGCCGCGCGGCCGCTGCCGTTCTCGAAGAACGGCAAAGCGGAGGTCGCGCGATGAACGTCATCGTCGAACGCGAGAAGGGGCTGGTCGAACTCGAGGGGCGCATCGCCGAGCTCAAGACGATCTCGGCCGAGCAGGGCGCCGATCTCTCGAGCGAGATCGCGGCGCTCGAAGCGAAGTACGCCGAGATCCAGCGCGAAGTCTTCGGGTCGCTGACGCCGTGGCAGCGCGTGAGCATGGCGCGCCATCCCAAGCGTCCGCTGGGCTCCGATTATCTCGCCGCGCTCGACGCCTTCGACGAGCTCCATGGCGACCGGCACTTCCGCGACGATCCGGCGATCGTCGGCGGCTTCGCGAAACTGCGCGGCCGGCGCATCATGGCGATCGCGCAAGACAAGGGCCACGACACGAAAGAAAAAGTGCGCCGCAACTTCGGCATGCCGATGCCCGAGGGCTATCGCAAGGTGAAGCGGCTCGTCGCGCTCGCCGGGCGGCTGCATTTGCCGATCGTCACCTTCGTCGATACCTCGGGCGCCGATCCCGGGATCGGCTCGGAAGAGCGCGCGCAGTCGGAAGCGATCGCGGCGTCGCTCTTCGAGCTGGCCGACGTGCCGACGCCCGTCGTCGCGACGGTGATCGGCGAGGGCGGCAGCGGCGGTGCGCTCGCGCTCGCGCTCGCCGACCGCGTGATCATGCTCGAACACAGCATCTATTCCGTCGCCTCACCCGAAGGCGCCGCGACGATTCTGTGGAGCGATGCGACCAAAGCCGAAGAAGCGGCGCAGCGGCTGCGCCTCACGAGCGACGATCTGCTGCGCTTCGGGATCGTCGACGAAGTGATCCCCGAACCGCTCGGCGGCGCGCATCGCGATGCGCCCGGGACGATCGCCCGCGTGTTCGATGCGATCGAGCGCGCGATCGACGCGCTCGCGCCGGAACCCATCCCCGCGCTGCTCGACCGGCGCTACGCCAAGTTCCGGCGCATCGGCTCGACGTGAAACGCACGCTGCGCGCGCTCGGCCGCCTCGGCGTTGCCTGCGTCGCGCTGGCGTTCGCCACGATCGTCGGGACGCAATACGCGCGCATCATCGGGCGCAACATCGCGCTCTCGAGCGAACTCGGCGCGGCGCAAAGCGATATCCGCGCCCTGCAAGAAAAAGAAGTCTTCCAGGAACGCGAGATCAAACGGCTCTCCGATCCGCGCGGCGCGATCCCGGAGATCCACGACAAGCTGCATCTCGTCGCCGACGGCGAGGCGATCATCTATTTGAAAAAACCGCATGGACCCTGATCCGCAGCCGGCCGCGCAGCGCGGGGTGCTCGGCGTGGTCATCAACCTTCACGGGCTTGGTGCGACGGTCCGGCTCGACGACGGGCGGCTGGTCTGTGCGAACGCTGCCGACGTGGCCCGCCATCGCGCCGCCTACGGACGGTCGCTCGAGCGCCGCACGCCGCTGACATTCATCCGTCACGGCGTGCGTGCGGTCACGCTTTCCGAGAGCCCCGATGCCGCCGTCGCTGCGCAAGCCGCCGAACGAGCCGTGCTCACTGACGAAGCGTTCGAGCAGCAGCTC
>Ga0116231_10012309_pt1 | contig 12651 bp, 7 predicted proteins | sample S1TSphgellanicum_2_FD_89695 | JGI IMG/M metagenome (GOLD analysis project Ga0116231, IMG submission 89695) | Host-associated microbial communities from peat moss isolated from Minnesota, USA - S1T2_Fd - Sphagnum magellanicum MG | ecosystem: Host-associated > Plants > Peat moss > Unclassified... | reverse complement strand
ATATAAAATAATTTTTTTTAAATATTTAAATATATAAATTTATATTATTTTTATTTTTTTAAATTTTTAAATTAGTTATGTTTTTTTTTTTTTTTTTTTGGAAATCTTTGAAATTGGGAAAATTTTGGAGAGATATATGCTTTTCCTGGTTTAGATTTGAATCACTTTGCTAATTTTTTTTGGAAATAATTTCCAATATTTTTATATCGCAAAACTGGGAAAAAAATACATAAGTAAATAAATTAAAAAATAAAACCCTAATTACAATTGTTGGACCATTGAAATTTCCATGGCAATACAATATGATAGTATGGTTTGTAGTATTTTGGAGTGGGAAGAAAAAAGATTTTGAGCATCAATTACATACAAGCATGATTGAGTGCCTAAGTGCTTCTCTCTTGTCTTATAGGTGGGTTTTTTTAAGCCTTTGTGGGAACATATTTGATCCTATATGAAGTGTTAAAATAACTATGCAATAAGTAGTAGTAGTAGGAGGAGTCTTGCTTGAGCTTGGTGCCTTTCAAAATAATATATCACTTCAACTTGGAGACTCAATTGTTGGGAAAATAATAAAGAATTTATCCCAATTTTCAAAAATGAATAGGCTCTTGAGTGTTATTAGTTCATGTCAACTTTGGCCAACATCCAAAGTTGGGAAAGTTTGGCCTTTGTGCTACTATTATTGCATTGAAAGCTCCCATCCCAAGACTAGGGTATAATGTTTAAAGATCCAAATTCATATGGGATGATCATAAGTGTCCATCCACCCTACTAAGCCAAACTTTAGCCTACATTGGCACTAAGAAATTGAAGTTTAATATTCTTCCCTCCATCAAATCTCTTGTGTACAAAATCTTTTCAATGTCCTTAGATCATGGCTTGTGCACAAACAAGTCATTAGGGTGAGAAGACATTTTGTTGATGACCTCCTCCAATGGTAAAGTTTCACAATGCCAAATATGGAAAAGTGAATGTACCTTATAATGGGAATTTTTAGAGACTATGGTGCATTTTAATCTATTTGTTTCTTCAAGTAGACTGGGTGTGATGAACTTTAGCCTAATTTCAAGGAGAGAGGAAAAAAACTCCTACTTTACTTGATTTAGGAGAGACTCCAACAACTTTGTTTTATGGTTCTTAGTGTGAGCTATAGTCCCCTCAATGTTAGTTAGAGTGAAAGAGTCCTTAAGAATGAACCATTGCACCCACAATGAATGGATGATGATAGGTTTGGAATGTTCATCATCAAATGGATAATGAATATACGGCCAAGGAAAAAAGGGCTTGAAAACATCTATCAATAAAAAAAATCATGATGGATTTTTGGCCCAAAAATGATGAACTTTTGAAACATTACTTTGTTGGTTTGGGGAAAAAAAAAAAAAAAATCAATGTTTTCCAAAAATAAAATTTTCTAATGAGATAAACATAAATTATTTTTTAAAAAATTTGTGGTGAGTAGTCAAGGATTCACCTTAGGATTAATTTCAAAACCTCGCATGTGACAACATAAACCAAGTTAATAAGTTGTGTTTCCAAGCACAACTAAACTTCACTTTCTAGGAATAAAGTCTAAACTGCTACATATTGAAGGAAGGTTTTTTTTACTTTATTATTACTAAAAAAAATTAAAGCAAATGCCCAAGGTTTAGGGTTAGGGTTTACCTTGTTCAGTGGGTACCTCCGTTGGGATGCAACCAAAATTTTCCTTCTTCACAAAAGACCTTTGATGGTTTGTAAGCTCTCAGATACCCAAGTCCCATGGGTATTGGATCGAGTTAAAGACCTCACTTAGAGGGTTGTGCACGAATCACACATCTGTGCAAATGAACGCTTTTATTTATTCGACGCCATCTTTGAAAACACCTTATCGCCATGGTAGATTCCAAGTTCCTATATACCAAGCTGAATGGACAATGTCTAGTTGGTGCCACTTTACAATACACTCACACCTTACCTATTCCTAAAGCCCCCCCCAACCAAAAAAAAAGCAAAAAAAGCAAAAAAACTTTAAGCTCATTTCCTTGTACCATAAAGAACTAAGAGTGAAACCACACCATACCTATGGTCAATTCTTTCTTGGTGTTGAGAATCGTGTATGGCAAAGTGTAAGAAAAGCTTTGGGTGCCAATCTTTCCTTGGCATCTAGGTAGTGCGGAACCTAGAGACCAAAACAAAATTGTCTTTACACTCTCAAATGATGAATGAACATGAAGATCAATTTCTTTCAATCAAATCCCCTTTTGCACGTTTGCACTTTGCACCTCACACCATATTGTCCCCAACAACCGTGCATGTTTGGTTCCGTGTTGAATGTCATGTTTGTCTCATGTAAAGTGAAGCTTTGGATTCCAATTTCATGGTTCCTGGGGAAGGAAAAGGAAAGATAAAGTTGTTGTGCGCCCACCATAAACATCCACACACATTAACTATAAGAGGTTCTTTTTTTTTTTCTTTTTTTTCTTTTTTTTTAATTTAAATTTTAATAATTTTTATTTATTTATTTAAATAATTTTATTTTAAAATTAAATTATAAATTAAAAAAATAATTTATAAATTAAAAACATGAGGATTTTTTTTTCCAATAATCTAGAAAAAATAGTTGGGTTTACATTTTATTTTTTTAAATCTAAAAAAACGATAAGTTGAGATGCCAAAAGCTTCCCTGCATTACCCAAAGGGATGATGGGTCATTGGTAAAGCCCATTTTGGGAATTTGCAACCTTCAAAGGAAAAAAAAAAAAAAGGTCTTGAGTTCAAACCCATTGGAGTACAAGTGAAACTCATGTCAACACTATACCAATGACTTTGAGTTGGCGATAACAATGGCTTGTCAGGTTGGGTTTGTTGTTGGGCTTCAAAAGGAAATAATAATAATTAACAATTTCTTGCCCTAAAATTCATTCAATTCGACAATTTCTCATCATATGCAAAAAGGTAAGCTAAACAATATGGAGCTTTTTTTTGCACACAAACAATGTTAAGCAAATATATATTACAATTGAATTGCTAGGCTAGAACATGAGGTATCACCATGTGAGCTCCAAGTAATTTGTTGTTTTTTTCAAAAGTAATTTGCGAGCCTCCCCCATAAAAGTGACAATCGCCAAAATTGCAGGACAAGCTTTACGATTTGATATGTGTGTGTATTTTTTAAATTTGTGTGATTTTGTTAGTTGCAAGAATGTTGGGCAATGATAGAAATAGTTCAAAAAGACAAATGATTGACAAACTAGATGATGACATAAAGGAGATCTGCAAGGATGAGGGACATCAAATGAAATATAGATTACCAAAGACATAAGCAAATGGTTAACTAACAGCTTTTTCCTTGGTGGCTAAAAGCCGATATGATTTTCACTAGTGTAGTTGAAGGTATCCTTAGGGTAGATAGGCCAGTGAGTGAACATTTAAGAAATCAAATGACATCAAATCCTCACCCATTGTTTCTTTGATTCTGAAGCTCAAATAACATTTTTAGCCCTCTTCCAAGGCTGCAAAAAAATCTCTCAATTCGATAAAAGAATAGCTAAGATATGGGGTGTTTGGTGTAAGGGGTTGAGTGTTCGGTGATGAGTGAATTAAAGCAAATTAGGATTTTGAGCTTTAAGATCTTTGATCATTGCAATCTTTGCCTTTATAATACAAAGAAGTTTTGTAAAGCCTTAGTTGACACACCTATCAGGTTTTTAATCATTCAAAATGGACTAAAAATTGAGGAAGATATAGGGCTGGAACTAGAGAGGAGTCTAGAGCTATTTTTTCAAAAAAATTGAAGCAAACTATCACTCATCCTCTTCCCGTGTTTTTTGCATTGCTCTGTTATTTTTGTCGCTCAAGGAACATTTGTAGCCCTCCAGTTTGCATATCCAATGACACAAAAATTGCTCAATTTAGGTTTAGAATTAGAAAACTATTGAAAAATGTTTGGTGATAAGTACGTGTTCAATGATAAGCAATTTTATCGTATTTTATGAAAATTTTCAAGTGGACATTTTGAAATGTAAAACACCAACAATCACAAGTGTTTTGCTTTTTGAAATGCATGTGTTAGTTTTCTTCTTATTATTTTAATTATATTTAACAATTACCTAACTCATAACGACCATGTATCCTGGTAGAAAAAAAAAAATTTAAGTAAAAAATCATTGATTTTTATGTTGGGCAACACCCTTATGTTGGGGCATTCCCAAAATAACTGGCCCTTGGCTTAGAGCCTTGGGGACCTGTTATTTTGGGATCACCCCAGCCCTAGGGCATTATTATCCTACACAAAACTAGTGCAAAAAGGGCTTTGGACTTATAATTCACCACTACTATGCCATCTAATCTTTGAATGCCAAAATTGGCAACCTACTAGAGGTAGGATTTATAAATAATATTGTTTATGCATAGTAGTAATAAGTGCATAGGGTAAAAAGATGGATATATAGGATAAGTAAATAATAATTTTTATGGGTCATATGCATAAGCATCTCTTTATTAGGACCTACTTTGAACTCACTTATAGGTTAGTTAATTATTTTGGGTTACACATAATAAAAGTCAATTTGTATGGCCTCAACATGGGACAAAACATTAAATTTTAGGAAAGGAGAGGCAAAAAAGTATATAAAGGTCACTCCACGGGAATAATGAGTGTTTAAAATTTTTAATAAGTGGCATAATATTATTGGCTTGAAGTTAATGAATCATAATATTTAATGTGGTGCAAATAATTCATTTTCTTTTCAAATATTTAAAGGGCTATGGGATCATTGTCAATTTCCATATTTTCATGTTGTCACTCTATTGTGAAGCCTTGTGATGTGATTTTATATGTAATCAATCAATCTATGAGATAATAAATCTAAGTGTTGTTTGATTATGGAGGAGTTCACAAAGGCAAACTTATGGGTATTTGATGAGTGTTTCTCAATTCCATACTTTCAATATACTATAGTCCTTTCCTTAGTCACCATACTCTATTGTAAATATTCTAAACTTATTGGGCCCCTTAATCATACTTCCAGGATTAATGATCAATTCACCATCCTTTTTCTTTAACAATACCTTGTCTATCAAGTGTGGCGGTTCTATTGTATTAGGTTGTTTATGGCACCCTTCCCCATTATCATTTTTTAGTGCAATGGGATGGAAGAGGAGGGGCTTTGGTGGCCATGGTTATGTAGTGTCTCATCCTAGTTTTTTAAATGAATATTTTTTCTTCTATTTTTTTAATCGAAAATAATTTGGCAATTTGGTTATTGGTATTGGTGATGTTCATCCCCTTCAAAGCACCACACTCTCAATAATGTTATTTTCTCTTAGTAGAGATTATTGTGATGTCTAAGGCAATTGCAATTCCCCTCACAAACACTTCTTTTCATAATAATAAATTGTCAAAGAAACCTCATTAGCCCCCAACATTCTCCCTTACACTAAATAGAAAAATGCAACTCATAATAATATGTATATTTTAATCTATGGCTTTTTAAAAACCAATTCTCAAAAGTGATATACCAAAAATTAAATTTGTATGTCAAAATGCCCTTCACGCCCTTTGGTTTATGATGATGGACAAAAGGACAAAAAACAAGGTTCCTAAGTAACCATGCAAACCCAATTAGTTAAGGTACGAAGCCACTTAGTAGGTAGGTAACAAGGGGTGTGTCACAATATGACCTTGCCATTTACATTTTAAAAAATCTTAAGGCAAAAGAAAGAATATGAAAACTCAAATATTTCACCATGCAAAAATATAGTCTTCAAAAAATCCTCTAAAAGAAACCAAAATCCTTCAAGATCATATTATAACTCTATAACCAAATCTCAAGTTTCAACACAAGCTAAAATATCATCTTTCAAAATCCTCATATAAAAATAGACTTATTATTACCTTGGGGCCTATAAAAATCCCTTAAGCTACTATACTCTATAATGAATCTAAACACACTATCCTTGCCTTGGTAAGCAAGGCCAATCAAAGCAAAGCCATTACCTATTTATAAACCATCTATGTACTTACCTAAGTAGTTATCTACCCATATTATGAGAGTTATTTCTTAGAGAATTGGTTACCAAGGTGAAACCAAATACTAACTCCAGTTGAGGTTCATCCACAAGTGAGTAATAACAGGCATCCACTTATCATCCATCTTTCATAGTGCACTGGTGGGTGCTGGTTCACTTTGGGCCTCAATTGACAGGCTTGACTACCACCTCCTCTTTAGAGATGGTCATATTCCGTCCGCCGGAATGTGATCTCTCAACTAGTTATTTTATTTCTGGAGAATTTTTGTGAATTTTTTTCCTGGAAAGTCAGAAAGTCGGATATTTTTAATAAAAAAATTTACCCAATTCACTAGATTTTGAGGAAAAAAAATTCCAAATTGCAAAAACTTTATAATAGTTGCAATAGGTAGTCAAGAATGTTGAAAAATCCTTACATATTTTTATTTTCATATATTATGGTTTATAATCAAATTTGGCTAAATGTTTTTCTACATTATTGCCTTTAAAGGCTATATCAAAAATAAAAATAATTTATATAATTCCAGTGATGACAAGCCAGTGTTTTAGGTTGAGTTTGGAATTACAATCATAATAATCAAATTAAAAAACACTCCCAACCAGCATTTTTTTTTGAGGAGGCAAATTTTCACCAAATGATGATTTATTTTTTCATAATGGAAAAAAATAGTGTTTTTTTTTAGGGTTAAAGCTGCCAAATTTTGGGGGAAATTTTAAGAAAACTCCAAAAATCACCAGATTTTGTCCTAAGTTCTAGTGGGTAGTCAAAAATATAGAAGGATGTTTTTTTTTTAAAAAAAATTAAACTACTTTCATTTTTTAATTACCAAATCTGACTAAAAATCTTCTTGAAGATGATTGCCACTTAAAAGTTCGGTTACATAACAAAATTGAAAATAAATAAATAAAATTGGGGGGAAAAGAGGGGGCAAAATACAAATAAAAACTTTTGTTGAGCCCCAACCCTCCCTAACTCAATACTAAGCTATCTAGTACCTAAATGGTTATCAATGACCAATTGATCTAAGTTCCCATACTTTGGGTACATCATTATAAGAGGTAACATAAATAATCAAAAGACATAAGAAGTAATTAGGGTTTAGGGTTTAAATATCAAAACAAAATCATTTGAAAGCTGGATAATCAAAACTTTGATGTTCTCCAAGAAAATGTTCTTCACAACACATTGCACACTCAGTTTAAATAACCCTTTTTAAACTCCAAAAATAGTAGGGTAAAACAACCCATCACCAATCATCAACTGGTGATTGAACATCAATTTTAAAAGTTCTAACATTGGTGTGAGTTCACTCTTATGTTGATTATCGTTCAAAAAAAGGACACTCATGATTGAATGTTTGTTCGGCCATGAATCTTGTGTTTTGACTTTTTAAATATATAAAATGCCTTTGGGAAAGTTTTAAGGAATAAGGGACAAGATAACCAAATTTTGCAAGATAGTATTTTGGAGCACACACATTTAGGATTGCTTTTATTCAAATTTTTGTTGGTAAAAGAGGGCCAAGGCAACATTTAACAATAGTGATGTGAGTGTGAATTCAAACTTTCATGCAGAAAAAAATTATAAACAAGTGTTTGAAAATGAATCCTTGGATGAAAAAAACAACAACATACAAGAACCCCAAATTTAATTGCTTGTGCACATAAAAATAAACAAAATGTCCTATTTTAAAATAAATACCAAAACAAGATACAACTCAATTAAAATAATAAGACAACTTTGGATTCCATTGTCCAACAAGAACCAAAATTAATAAATCCATTAAGGAGTTTCCCATCACAAATCATATAATGCATTTTCACAAGAAAAAACACGAAGGAACAAGGCAAAGGCAAACCTCACATAGATTTGCAATCCTAAAGTAAAAGCTTGTAGTTTTGAATTAAATATGTTATATCAAGTAGGAAGTTCATTGCAAGAGTTTCAATGTTTTTCAAAGAGACTACAATGTAGGATGAATAAGGGATTAAAAGTAGATTAAACTACAAATTGAAATCAAGAAGGAAGTAGAAGTAGATTTTAATGAAGGATTAGAAATAGGTTTGGTTACAATTAAGATGAAAAAGGAAGTAAAAATAAAGTTGAATGCAAGGAAAGTCAAGATAGAAGTCCCTATTACATTTAAGATTAAGGAGGAGGTAGAAGTAGTTCCTATCACATTGGCAATCAAAAAGGAGGCAAAAAAACTTGAAGAAAAATACTAATCATAATACATAAAAGCTAGATTTGACTAGCATATGAAACCTAGTGTAAGAATACACAATTAAATATTCAAATTGCTTCTATTGCTATTAGGTTCAAAAATCATCACTCCTACAAATGACATCATGTCCTAATAATAGGACTAGTTGTAGATTTCATTCTCTTCCATCATGGCGCACCTTGAGATACACTCCAATAGACTACTTACACATCCATAACTAATGTCATATTAGATTGGAAAGACTTTGCTAACTTCTATGACTTACTTTTTTTTGTAAAGAGGTGGACGCCTATACACTTGAACACTATCTAGATCTAACATATTTTTTCACATCTTGGTATTCATACAGGAAATGTTGATTCATATTTTTTGTAGGAAATGAATGGACACCCCTAAAGGCTTGGAGATCGGGCCCAAAATAATAGGGTTTTAATGAATCCATCTATGCAAAATGAGGCCTTACAACCACATACCAAAGGTGCATCGCTAGCAAATTTCCCTCCAACACATCCTAATGTGCTTAAAAAATGATGGAATGGAATTTCAAGTACCAATGTGAAGACCAAAAGAACCAACATCCCCAACCTACCACCCTGATAGCACAAGTGAATCCACATTTGCAACCACAATAACAACATAGTAGCAATGTCATCATGTCACAACAACAATACAAAGTTCAACCAAAATTAATAAACAACCTAATGCATCAAAAGTGGACAAATCAATAACTAAAAGATGACATGGATGCAATGGAAAGGGGAGACACATCTTTAAAGAAGGCTAGCATGTATTGAAATATCTTACTAATCTCACTTTTAAAGCATCTCAACAGTAGAACTAAAAACATGAAAGTGGCCCCCCAATGTGTGTTAACAGAACAAGAAGATGAAGCAATAGCCATTTGGGTTCAAAATGTGCAAAATGTTGTCTTATATGTCACCTTTCAACAAGTGAAATTAAAGGTTGTTGAAGTGACATAAACAAAACCTACCCCATTTTGGAATGGTGTTCTAGGAAATAATGATTGATTTTGGTTCAAAAGACATCATCTAAAAATCAGCATACGCTTATAAAAGGATTAAAATTTTCTAGGGCAAGAAAGCTAACTAAGGAAACATGCCATGCTTTTTATTGCAACTTGGAAAACATGTACACATAACACAAACTCCCATCAAATCGCATCTAGAATTCATATGAAATAAAAATTCAAACAAAGTGACAATTTGATGTCCCTATGGTGTTAAGGTTTTGACTAAGCAAGGCCCACATAATGTTTCCAACACCATCCTAAGTCTCAAGAGTGGCTAATTATGTTTTTTATTGTTAATGTAGCAAGAATAACTTTGTTTACTTTTTACATTTTTAGAGGTTCAAGGATGCAAAAAGACTACATAAGTTATGTAAACCAAGAACATGCATGGGAATGCAAAGAAAAACTTAGATGACAATTCACCTTTTCAACTAATGGTTGATTTTTTTTTGCAAATTTGTTTTATGGGGGAGGGGGGTCAAGAGAATCAACAATCTCTTGATTTTAAATGGGCATGAGTCACACATCACAATAAAACCCTTTAAACAACCAACAAAATTAAGGTTGGATTAGTCACCTTACATGCCCATATTTTGAATGTGTTTCAACCATTGGTGTTAAATGCTTCAAATCATTCAAGAATGCCTACCAAAACAAGGTGCCTTGGCAAATTTTGAAATTCATGCAACTTAAAGTAGTAGCATTGTACAACATTCATTTTCCCGCCTATATAACATCGGCAAAAAAAGGACTTGATTAATCCCTAATGTGGTGGAAGGTTGTTTACTAAAACTAACCAAAGGCCCATCCAATGCACTATTTGTTGAAAAGACCCTAAAAGACCATTTGTGAAATATCTTGAAATTTTTGAAAACATACAATTCAAATGAAAAAGGTTTAAAATGGGCAACATTGCATTGCCATGAAGTTTAAACCTAGCCTTCCCCTTTATGACTTGAATGGACCTAACATTAATGTAACCTTTTCGAATGATATTTCTATGACTAAATCTATTAAAAAACAAACCTTTATTGCAAAACCAACCAAAAGGCAAATAACAATGATGTGTTCCAAAACATGGTAAACTTGTTATTTCCTCCTCTTTAGTTCATGATGTTTTTTGGACATCAACCATGAAAAGAAAAAGAAAATAAATATTAACAATTTAAAGATGTCATAGATCGAAGAATGATTTTAAAAAAGGAGTTAAGACAAAGGTTCAAGTAATTCCAAACATGTAATTAAAAGCTTGATGTAAAAACTTTGGTTTTGTGTAATCAAACCTTTTCATGAAAGGTTTATTTTTCCTTTCAAGTTCACAAACCCAAAACATTAAATTTCATATCCTAAACCCTAAAATTATACCCTAGAACCCCAAAATTTGACTCTAAACCATAAATTTAAGACATTAATCTTTAAAATTTAAACCCCAACATCTAGACCTTAAACCTTAAATCTAGATCTTAAACTTTTAAATTTCAGACACCTAAACATTAATCCTAACCCAAACCTTAATATTCAAACCTTAAACTTTAAAACTTTACAATGTGCACCTTAAATCCTAGACTACAAACCTTAAAACCCTATAATTCAAACCCAAAACCTTATCCCTAACCAACCCCTAAATTTTAGACCTTTAACCCTAAAATTCAGACCTTAAAGTTCACCCTAAACCCTAAAATAACCAAACAAAAAACCTAAAATCTAAACCTTAAAATTTCAAGTCCTAAGCCCCATAACTTTTTTATTTAAACTTTGAAATGATCAAACAAAAAATCTTGAAAACTAAATTCTAAGACCAAAAACTCAAAACCATAAACCCATAGCCTATAACCTCCATTAGCCCATAGCCCATAATCATAGCCATATAGGCTCTATAGGCCATAACCCATGGCCTAATAGCCCATAGACCATATAATGTAATATCCTAATAGTCCATATAGTCATAACCTCTTAGTGTCTACTCTATAAGCCCCATAGCCATGTTAGGCCTTCCTCAATGTATCACCTAAATGGGTTCCATGGGTTGAAAAAATTGTTGTTGGATAGGAATTCACGATAGGATTACAAAATTTGATCCCTTATTGCAAGACTTTACAAACTAAAGCCAAGAAAAATGAAGTCACCAAATAGGAGGTAAAAGTGAGACCCAACAAGTCACCACTTTTGAAGGAAACTTTAATGAAACCCAATTGTTGTTTAGTTTTGTGTTCAATTTTTGAAGAGAAACTTTTATGGAACTCTTAGTAAGGTTATTAGCCTTACACTTGAAATCCTTAAACTTTTACTTTCAAAGTCCAACTCATTCCTCCAAAAAACTCAGCTTCATGTTTCATTTGAACTTTGGAATGAGGAGCACTCTCAATAAAACATCTTTAAGTAAAATAAAAAAATGATGTGTAAAAACTTCAACTTCTCATTAAAAGCTCTATTGCAATTTTCATGTCATTTGTTTGCATGCAACATGTAAGTACCTATAAGTTTGCAATTGCAACTTTTCAAAACAATTCTTAGCACCAATTTGAACAATCTCATTGATCACAAAATTCGTTCTTTGCACCTAGGGACAAGCCTACAATGTTACCATAGTACCTTGGCCATTTCAACACATATATATATCAATTAATTAATTAATTTTGAAACATTCATTTCAACAAATAGAATATTCCTACATATTCATTATTTCCTTCACAATATTTTTTGATTTGAAAGAAATAATTTTTGAAAATTTCAACATTTCCCAAAATAATATAATTAGTGTCGAATTGGCCAAGGTACTAAGGTATTTACAATATTTAAATGTTCAAGATACTGAAATTAACTCTTCAAAAGAATTCAAGCCTCCCATTCTAACGATGGGATTGACCATATAAACATTTGTTTCAATCCCTAAACACAAACTTGTTTAATACGTGGCATATATATTTTTGTGTATAATTTTTACACTAATCCTATAACCCTAAACACCAAACCTAGAACTTCAATTTGGCTAATAAACTCCTTTAATACTACACAAGATGTCCTTCGAACTTTACAAAAATAACAAGGATTTAAAACTCAAAATTAGGTCTAGAACCAAAGGTTGTCTTTAGAAAGTGATAAATGAAAAAAATGACCCAAATTTGTCAAATTTTCAAACAAATTCCAAATCGCCTTTTTTTTTTTACAATAAGTTCCAATAGGTAGCAAAGAACATAGAAGGATTTTTTGACTTAAAATTCTATATCTGGTAGTAGGTAGCCAAATTTGGCTTTTTGTTTTTGTTCCTGGATGATTATCATTTTGGCTACGTCACAAGGGGGAGGAAAAAAAAAAAAAAAAATTTTTTTTTAGTGTTTTTTTTTTTTTTTTTTTTTTTTTTTTTTTTTTTTAATAATTTTTTTT
>Ga0116231_10012308_pt1 | contig 12652 bp, 6 predicted proteins | sample S1TSphgellanicum_2_FD_89695 | JGI IMG/M metagenome (GOLD analysis project Ga0116231, IMG submission 89695) | Host-associated microbial communities from peat moss isolated from Minnesota, USA - S1T2_Fd - Sphagnum magellanicum MG | ecosystem: Host-associated > Plants > Peat moss > Unclassified... | reverse complement strand
CTCTTCTTTCCAAGAATTCTCTTTCCTTAAACCCTAAACCCTAGTTCTTGAAGATTTGAGACAATGAAGCGAAGCAGCTGTTCCAGTCAAGAGTTCAAATTCCCGGGTGTCAGCTTGATAGCTATAAGCAAACTAAACACAATGGGTAGAAACTGACATTAGACTTCTACTGAGCTCTCTCTCTCGATTGTGTTGTCTCAAACTGCAAGAAGAAGAAAAAAGAAATCTAGGGTTTTTTTTAGGCCCTAGGGGTTTTGGCAAAGGTTATGGTATAAAAGTGTGGTGCTATCGGGAACAGGTTGGGGAATAGTTTGGGGATCTTGCAGAACATGATGGGAACATGGAACAAGCACAAAAATCCAAGAAATTTGAAGCCCCCCGCCCCCTCCCCGCCGCGCCACACCCCTCCAAAAGGAGCAGTACAAAAGAAATGACTGCTTTTGACTGGCCAGTCAACATTATATCCAATGCATTCAACCCTAAACATGTCGATGCTTTTTATTGTAGGAAAAAGACAATTTTTCATGTCCAACATAGCACCCTTGGTGTTTCCAATGTGCCATTTCAACACCCCTATTACTACTTGTTATTTTGTCGTTCCTTGTCAGCATTCTTATTTTATTTTATTTTTTTTCCTTCATTTTTTGTCATGCTCGGTGTTATTTGGATGTGTTTTTGTTATTGACTAAGCTCAGGTCATTCTTAAACCAAAACATTACATTGAGTTGAATTTTGACTAGAAATGTTCAAATTTGAAAATGTTTGTTAAATTGGAATCCTATCTTGGGACCTTTCAAGAACTTGGCTTAAACAACAACGAAGATTAAAGTTTCAAAAAACTTTGAAATGATCATTACTTCTAAAAAAGATCAAAGTTGAAAAGGGCAATATATTCAATTCAAGCAAAAAGAAAAAATAATTAAAAGGGGGAAAAAATGTTTACCCCTTCCAATGAAAGGGTGGTTGGAAAGAACAAAATACAATGTTCAACCCCCAAGTCATGGGTGGAGGTGATATTAAACAATTGTCAAATGTCAATTCCCATTAACTATCAAAGAATTTGATATTTAGAATGAGTTTATTAAATTTAACTAATTTTATAAACATAGCATTGATAAAAATAATGTAACCTTGTCAACTTTGATCAAATGTTTTAACGAATATTTCATTTTCAATGTTGATCCTGAATATGTTTTAAATTTTGATTAAAAGGTGTCCATTGAAATATTACAAAATAAATAAGTTGAAATTCAATTTTTTTATGTTTTTATATTTGATTTAATTAATAAAAATGATTAACTTTGATTTAATTTATTATTCTTGAAGTTGGTTTAAATCAATATTAAATTGAAAATACCAAAATATTAGTTATTAGAATTTTTTTGATAAATAAAATTATAATTATAACTATAAGGGAGTTTCATATTCATTTATTTGTAAATTTTATTTTCAATACAAACCAAAAGTTATCATCATGTTAAATGAATGTTACCACTTGCTAGAATCATAAGCATCGTGCAAATTAATCAAGAACAAGACTTTGAAAATGTTTTTAACTACAAATGATTTTTAAAAATTAAAAAAAATTTAAATCAAGGTTTATGGTTTTTAATGTTTTTCCCATTCTAATTTGCACCCAATTTGCGAGTATTGGTAAATCGTCCACAAATTAATCATTTCTTTAAACCATTTTATTTTTTTGGTCACTCTTCTTGTTTTTTTTTCCCCTTCTTGTAAATCTCCTATGTTAACAAGTCATTCATCCTTCCATGCATTTAATTCAATTAATGACACACATTAAAAAAAAGTTGTAAACCCCACAACGCATTCATGAAATGTCAAAATCACACATGATTTAATAGATTCATAATATTTTCAAGATTATTTAAATACTTTTGATTAATGTAATGTAAAGACAAATTTAACACATGTTTGTACAATAATCAATGAATTTTGAATTTTTCATGTCAAGAACAAAATAATCTTGAATATTCCAAAAGACAATGTATTTTCCTTCACAAATTTGTTTATGAATTTTTTTTTTCTCAATAATATAATTAGTGACAAAAATGCTAAGATATTACAATAATAAACAATATATAAAAATGACATCCATGTATAGTAAATTATGCAATTTAAACAAGATGGATTTTTTTCCCTAATAGGTTTTATTTGCAAAAGGGACAAGGATCATCAATTGAGTTTTAAAAATATATATAAACCATTTTATCTCATCATTATGTTTTCAATATAACAACATTTTAATGTTCTATGATATTTTGCAATCTCAATAATAGTCCGAACTGTTTCTATTAGTTTCAAAGATAGTTTAAATTCATATAATAAAAATTCATTAATTTTTATTTTGTAAGTTTATTTAAGATTTATCATCAAGTAATGACAATTCTAATGAAGACAATGTTGGTCATCTGCCCATATAGTTAATGATATTTTAAATTTATTTTTGAATTAATTAATTTTAAAAACTAATGAAAGGATCGCAAACTTAATTGATCATGAATATATAAAAATATCATTTATTTTTATTCATAGAAGATTCATGCAAACATCTTTCTATGTATTTATATGGGAGAATTTGAATTGTCAAAGATACCATTATCCCAATAAATTCTTAGTAACCATCAATTTTGTCACAAGGAGTGCACAAACTTATTTTATTATTTTATTCATATTATGTATGCAATCATGTAACAATAATAAAATGACATTTTGCATGTATAATTTGTTTTTTAAACACTCATTAATCCTTATTCAATTTCACTAAAGATTGATTTTAAGGGAAAAAATTCTCAAATGTGAATTTCAAAGATAATATTATTCACAAATATACCTCTTCAACCATTGTTTGATCAATTTGTTTTGTATTATTTCATTTTCAAATTTTTTTGTCTTTTGTTTCATCTTGGTTAAGTAACTTAACAAAATATAGAGGGTTTGAATCTTTAAATCTTTTTTCTCTCTTTTGGAAGATGAATACCCATGTCACTTAAAACATGTTTGTAAAGGTATAAATGGGTTGAGATCCTAAAACATGTGTTCCATAATAATGATGTGATGCATAAAACTTAATCAAATTATCAAAACACAAATGGAAAAAAAAATTAGTTAGAATAAAAAAATAGGAAGAACATTGAGGAAAATAATACTTTGTTCCTTTTTTGGTGCATTAATTCTTTCAATCATTTCTTTTCACATAATGCACACATAATGAGATGAACATCACTTGGTGTGTAACACTTTAAATGAATGCAAATCATGACAAACAAGAAAAAAAAAAGTGCATGCCCACATATAGAAAACTCGTTACAAAAAATGTTTTGTCAAAAATTGCAATTTATAGGATAAAAACACAACTCTACACAATTCTAACATCTTCAATTATATGGTCAACCTTCATTTTTACTTTTGTGTTTGAAATACATTTTTATTGCATCATTACCAAATTCATAAAATGTTTTCACATTTCTCCGTCTTGCCTTTTGTGCATGTAATTCTCACATAACATTTACATAATTGTAAAAAACCACAAATTTATACAATTTATGATTTATGAAGTAAGAAAACAAGTAAAGAGAAAATTGAGTACCATGCATCAAATCAAACAAACTCCATCATGGTTGTTTCCACATGTTAAATGCAAAAAATAATTTTCCATTCTCACCTTTTGCATTGACATACAATTTTTTGTTATCAATCTTTTGAACAATGTTAGCATATCTACATGAAGTTTAATTGGACAACACATGTTCATATGTCAATGACACAACATGACAAATTGAAATAACCTTGATAAAGATGAATTTCAACCAAAGAATAATGATGATATGATGTAATATGTAACATGCAATAAATCTTACCAATAATTTGCACCCATACTAAAAGGATTGAAAAAACAAAGAAATAACAAATACATTGTGGAGCAAAAAAACATTTATGAATTTTGTTGAAATGGGAAACAAGAATTCATTCATATATGAAATTGAAATCCATTCAATGTATTTGAATTCAATTTAGAAATTGGAATTCAATTTAATTAAATTTAAATTCAATTTCAACTCAATAATTGGATGAAGATTTAATTGAATTTAGTTAAAGACAAAGGATATGTAAATTGGTGGTGGATTTATTGAACATCTTCTTGTGAATATGGTGTTGGCAAAAAAAAATTGAAAAGGACACAAATATCAAAAGATGCATTTTCATGCCTCTTCACTTGGGAATGGGCTAAACAAATTCCAATTTGGAAATGTCCAAGGTACAACAACTTGAGGAATCTAAAGTTGTCTTACCTAACTGGCTTTCATGAATCATCATCATCACTAAAAATATCATGAGATCAAGATCAAAGAAGGGTTATTTCTACAATGATGGAATGATTCATCCATAAAGCCTTGCTAACCTACATTGGATCACAAAATAAGAAGCTAGTTGTCCACTTTTCAATCCATTTGATCTTATAGTAATTGGTGGGTAAGAGATGTAGATGTCCAACTATGGGACTATTGCTAGAAAGAATGTTCAAATGATTTTTGTAGGATGGCATTAATGGGCTTGAACTTGCTAGTATAATTGGATAAAAACTAGACTTTTTCTTACAAAAATTTTGCACTCTTTTGCATTGATTAGTAATCAATTATCTATACTAGATTTTATGGTTGTTTTGCACATTCAATTTTTGGTCCCCCTAGGGTGCATGGTCAGGGACCTCTTTTTTTTTGTATAAAATGTTAACAAGTTCAAACATTCATTAGCTATTGGTTGCCAAAGTTGTAACTAATGGAAACTTGTATGCACACATGATGCCATTCTTGCATTGCTTTTTGGTAGGGATTTAGTTGTGAACCCTTCAAACACAATTTGTGAAGGCAACAATTCCCCATCAACTGCAAAGGATAGATTAATTGGGATTTGTCATTAATCATCAATCCCCACCATACCTATCTTTTTTGCACTTTTTTTTCCCCATGTGCATTCTTGCACCTTATTCGAAGCAAGTGAATTTTAGTTTAATTTATATGCTGACCAAAAACAAAGGGATGTCTCAAGCGTTCACCGAATGTGTATTCAAATTTGCAAGTTTTGTGCCATGTTCTTGGCAATATAATGATATCTTCCCAACAACTATAGTGACCTTTCTACATGACCATGCAAGGAAAATTTCCAAAACAATCCTTATTCACCTCAATGTGATTTTGAGTGACGTTTCCATTAATTGAAATGTTCAATGTTGTTAAAATCATCTTTTGCAACAAATGTACCAAATCATCACATATTTTTTATCCTATTTTGTCCGAAGGGCATTTTATTAATTTAATACGTATATTAATCTATTTTTCATTACCTTCTAGTCTCTAGATTTGAGTTTTCCATTTTTTTTTAACCATTTAGTTGATAAACTTCTTGATAATTTATCAAAAAGGATTTCAAGTTTCCCTAATTTTTTTTGAAATATGTTGAATTAATATAATGCATTTACTTTATTTTTATATTTTTTCACAAGTGTCAAATTTGAAGGCCAAAGATGAGGTATGAACTATTTTGAATTTTCTTTTTTTTGGGAAACTTGGTTGTTGATGAGTGAAAATTGTTGTTTCCATTGAATTTGATTATTCATTTGTTTTAAAATTCATATATTTCCCATTTGCAAGGAAAAATAGTTACAATTATAATCAAAATTCACCAATAAAGGATTTTGCAAGGATATTTTCACTAGTTTTGATTTTATTATGTTAACTCAAATTGAAAGATTAACAAATGAAAACTCGTACCATAATGCATCTTTTTGTTCTTTTGTTATTATGGTCTAGAACATTGTAAAAGTCATTCATTAAATAATGTTTTTTTCACCTCAAAAATTTTAACACATTTTTAAAATATTGATCATAATATGACACTATGAAATGAAAATACTTGAAACGCCTTTTATATTAGCACCAAAACCTTATAGGTGTGAATAAAAAGTAAGAAACTTTGGGGTGTGGAGAAGAAGCTCGAACCTTATGAGAAGTTTGACCAATTTCTTGTTCGATCATTTGTTGAATATCACATAAGTAAATCCACTTGAGAATGATTAGTTTTCAAAATATTTTGAAGTTTTATAAATTTTTTATATTTTTCATTCCCATTAATTGAGTATGGAAAAATCATTAATTATGGATTCAAACAAATGAAAATATCCAAAAAATGATATTTTAGCCATAAATTATTTTTTTGTGAGAAAATAATGATTGTCTATTTTTACACAAATGAACTTGTCAATTATATATATGTTATTAATATTGAAATCACAATGTGGTATTACATGCACAAACAGATTTTGGACGCTCAATCACATGGGTCACATTGGGGTTTTATGAACATAGAAGTACCATGACTAACAATTTTATATTGGTGCACAAGGGCTAGATTAAAGCATAACAAATCACGTTAAAACTTAAATTGGACTTTACACAAGGTATTACCTTGTACAAGGATATGAAAGATGAAAGAAAAATACTTAAACATAAACCCATTTAAATACTGTGAAAGAACATGCACACAAAATAATTAAAATAAATTATGGTGAGGTCAAACCTTTAATTAGGGTCAAGTAAATTGTTTAAGGGAATGAAAGGAAAAACATCTTTATATATTCATTTGGGGAGTTGATTCACTTGGAAATAAAGGTTTTTTGTCATATTTGTCATGGAGTTAAATCAAGGTGACCATCCATAATATAGTTAAGCCAAATTTGGCTACAAATAAGATATGAAAATAAACATTTTTGAGATTTTTTCACATTTTTGGCTACATCCTATAACCTACACAGAAAATATGGTGATATTCTAGAAATGATTGTAGGAATTGGTGACTTATAAACCAAAAAAACACATATTAAAACCAAAACAAATGTTGTTTGGAAGGTTCCATATCATCCATTGTCCAAAACCTTTTTTGAATGGCTTCCTAAATATATATTTAATTGATGAAAATGATGGTGATGAATGAATTCCATCCATTATGGATGAAAAATAAGGTTTTCATAATTTTAGCAACTTTGGGTTTTAAACCAATGTAAGGACAAAACAAGGCAAAAAAATTAGAAATGAGATTAAGAAAAATATGACATGGCTTTCAAATATAGTCAAGCGAATTAGAAATGTCTGGGAATGCATGACATAATTAAAAACCTTCAAGACCCCCTTGAATCACATTCCAAGTTCTAAAGTTGAATCCCAAGATATTTGGGGCTTGAGGTTTAAAAGATCAAAGTTCATTTGAATCAAACAATATTTATACCATTGGAAAAGTTTCTTAAAATTACAATGTGGTGAGTTAAAATTGTCAAAATAAACTTAATAGCTCAAAGTTATAATCATTTGAAGAATCATGATGGAAGGGGAAAATTCAATTCCTGTTCATTCAATATGTGAATTGGAGAAACCAATGATGTTGGATTGAAGACCCTGGTATGAAGTTAAAAAGCTTGGTTACATGGTTACAAGATAGAACATTAGATTGTTCCAATTGGATACAATTATAAAAACTTATGACTTATCAAGTTTTTAGGAACTAGAACTTAGAAATTTCAAACTCCCAATTTCATGACCTTTGGAAATAAAACATTGGCATGCCACTCCCAAAGGTGAGCTATAGGGCACATCATAAAAGAAGTAATATTCCCTTGAAAGAGCTTGGGCCATGGTGAATCTTTGGAATGAATGTGAGCTTGTGGAGTTTATTTGGCTTGAAATTATACTAACCACCTCATTTTGAATAGATTATGGTGACTAAAAGTTTGACTAGAAAGGTCAATATGTCTTATTATTTATTTTGAAGTTTTCACCCATTTTCTTAATTCTATAAAACTAAGTTTTGTGCCTTGGGTTTTTGCATTTGAAAACTAATATTGGAATAAGAGACTTCAATTACCATCGATATAACCTAATGTGTACCAAATGTTATGCATGGATTTCATTTTATGAACAACAATCTAGGTGATGATGGATGAACTTCATCCATGAACTACAAACTAAATTACATGACATATTTTACTTTTATGATTAATCATAATATATGTTTAATAACCTATGTTGGGGTTGATTATAAAATGTCATTTGTTAAACTTTCTTCATAGCATAAAATATGAAAATATGATTGACAAGGCTCAAATGTTTCATTAAAATTGTTAATATGAGTATGAAAATTCAATAAACATGAACAATTTGACATGCAAAGGCAAAAGAATAGAACATACATAACATTAAAGCAAGAATTAGAAAAGATGTAATGGGATGTAAATGTAAGAAAATGAATGTGTTTTCCATATAATTTACTCCCAAAACAATAAATGATGACAAGTAAGAATTTAAAAAGCGACAAGCCTTGTGGAGCTGATGCACAAATTAAAACTTGATTCATCGTGAAATATGATGGTCTACATACATTGTCATTTCACCAAAAAAAGCAAAACGACCTTGTTTATCATGCCTATCATGTTAATAATGATAAAAGAAAAAAAAAAATATAAATTGGTAGGATGTCATCAATTTTATGCTTTGAGTGGGCATATTATAAAATTAGATTAATAATATCTATTTTAAGAAAATGGTTTGGAAGGGTTAACAAATGTTTTTATTATCAATGAAAATCTTTAAAACTTGAAACACAATTTTTTTTGGGTTGTCATTTGTAATGGTGGTCTTCTTGAGTAAGATGGTTCAAAGAAGCTAAAATAATTCATGAAATGTTGACACAACCCATTAAAAATCATTAATTTCATCATTTCAAAATATATATCTATAATTGTTAATTTCAATATTATGGAATTTGAAATTTATCAATTTTGTGTAAAGTGCAATTTTTCTTATCTTCTTAAATAAAATCATGTATGATATTTGTAAAAGATTAAAAATCAATGAAAAAAGAACCATGCAACTATCCATGTATTCATAAAATAAACCATTCACTGGATAATGCAAACAATTGGTGAAATGTCTATAACGCAAAATTCAATTTTACCTTAAAAATATACCTTATGATTAGAATAAAGGATGACATGGTTATAGAGGGACCCAACGGTTTTCATTTGTCTGTGAAGATGAAAATAAATAAATTAATCAAAAGAAGATGAAAATGAAAAACCAAAAACACATTTAGTTTAACATTCAAGTTTTCCATGAATGCCATGATATATGCATAATAATATGTAAAATGTAACATGTAAAGTTAAATATTGTGATTATTTAAAACTTTAGTAGACATATATTAAATCATTGTTGGATGATTATAATATTTAACATGCTCTAAATTTGTCAATTGGAACTCATTTGAAAATTAAAAATGAGCAACAAATTTTGTAAAATGATGAAAAAACATTGACACAAGGCATTATTTGATTTTGAACAAAGTTTGCTTGTAAATTCTATCACACAACTTCTAAATGATTTTAGTGCTTGTAAATTTATAAAGCACCATGAAAAAATAAAATCTAGCCATTTGAAAGACATTAACTTGGGTGACTCAACACCTAAACTAATACCTCCAAGTGTTTGTTTTTAATATCTTCTAAACATTATAGATATTTTATCTCAAAATTTCATAAATTTGGTTTTTTGTGTCCAAATTTAACATTTTTTAGGTTAAATATAATCATTAAAAACATCTCCATTGAAGCATAATATATTATTCACTAACACCAATATGACAAATCCATTAATTTTTTCATTTTTGATTTGGCCCCAACAACAACCATGTTATTGTTATCAAAGTTCGCCTCCTAGAATAATCTTTCTTCTCACGGAAAAAAAAAGCCTTTTGGTGTGTCTACAAAATCATTTATTTACACACCATCAATGATGACCATGTCCCTTTTGTCTAGTAGTTTGCATCTAGTAGTTTTGTATGTCATAAGAACCAAAGCAAATTGATGATTTAATGAGTATGAATGTTGAATTGTCTTGTGATGGACAATATGAAAATGGTTATTTCTTCACTATGCACTTGATGAAGATAGTTAAGTTGCGTTGACTTAAGAAATTGTGATAATTTGCTTCTTGTTTTGTTGTGTTTTGTGAGGTTGTAGATCTAAGTGGGTGTGCCCTAAGGAAGTTTTCTTTGCGTGTGTGTAATTCCTTTGTGGAATGGATATGTGTGATGGTTGCACAAGTAACCTTTAAAGTTGTTGGGTGTGAAATTGCTAGGCAATGTTCCATTTTGGAAAAAAAAACTACATTGGAATGATAAATTCAACACTTGGAAATAACACTAGCATGAGAGTTGGATGGATATTTGCCATCGGAGGTGCTTTAAGAAGCTCCAATACCTCAACAACATGAAGTGCGAATGGAGTTGTTAATATCACCTTGCCCACTTGAATAGGTACACCTAGTTTTGTTTTTCTGCCACGTTGGTAGGTAAAAAACCAATGTTACATATCTTTACATCATCACATGCGTACTAACATAACAAGCTTTTCCATTTGTAGGGACCAAGTCAAACCCATGTATTGCATGTTGTCATTTTGGGTCCAATGATTTTCTTTGGACATGAAATTTGGCTCATTTTTTGTGGTTTTAAAAGGGAGAAAAAACTTGAAAAAACAAGAAGTATATTTTCAATGTAGAATAGAAAATTAGAGGAAAAATTCACTCTTTTTGTGAACTTTTTAAAAAAAAGACAAAAGGCTTAGGTCTAGTGTTTGATTTTTCTAACAAATTTTGCAAAATGTAAACCAAAAAAATGAGAATTGAATTGAATCAATTATTATTATTTGGTTTTCTGAGTGTATTAATTCAACTAGTATTGCAAATTTTTTGGAAAAATAAAATTCATCAAATTTTTTGATATCCTTGATTGGGTCCCATCCAATATCTTTCATCAAGTACATAGGTAATCAAGAGGAGTATGCATGCATTGCACTTGGACATAAATTCCATGTGACGAAAACTGTTCCCCTTGGACATTACTGCAGAATGCTCGTGATGTACTATGGAATGGCCCAGTAAGGCCTGTTCCACCAAGGAATGCAGCAGCAGGAGCAGCAGGGCCGGTGGGGGTAAGCCCAGTTGGTCGTGAACTCACTGCCATTCATTCATTCTATTAGGTGGTAACAGGTTCTACACACACAGGTCCCATATTCCAGAGCAGAATGGATTGGTTTTCCCCACCCTTCCTTCACATCTCAAGCGCGTTCTCCACCGTTGATTCACATTACAAACTGAAACTGAGTTCAAGAAAATTGGAACAAGCTGATGACATCCGGGCTCACCAAGGAAAAAGGCGTCAGAATAGGACACTGACACTGAGAATTGTACTTTCTAGCCGATTCTACTTGCTAGAATCGGCTATAAAGTAGCTGATGCTACAAAGTAAGTTGCAGTTAAAAGAAGGTCTGTCACCTGCTTACCAACTGAAAAGAAAAAAGAAACCGGAGTAGTACGAGGAAGAATCTGCTACAGTGGCTGATTCCATGTCCCTCAGGGAGGGCTGAATCTGGGCGGAATATCGTCCCTGCTAGCAACGTGAGGCTTGCAAGGAAGTTCTGTCTTTGCTCCGCCAGTCGCTGCTATAAAATCCTGTTTTGTGTTCGACAAGATTTCACATCACCTTTTGTAGAACAAGCTTTAACCATCCAACATCTCTGCTGCTGCTCTGGTTCTTTCATTTGATCATTGTTTGAATTTTTCTTGGTTGGGTGTTTGTTTCTGGTTGGTTTGGGTTTTGGGAGTAATAAGTTTTGGGAGGACTGATGGCAGCGCTGGACTTGACGCGACGCACAATTGCAGTGATACCAGGAACTGGCAGAATCGGGAGTCGTCTTGCCTTCCAATACGCCAAAGCAGGCCTCTCCGTAGTGGTGGGATCTCGAGATGCAGCTAAAGCTCAGAAAATTGCTGCTGAAATCTCCGAAGAAACCCAGTCCAGTTCTGTGAAAGGACTCATCAATGCTGAAGCTGCTGCTTCCGGTGACATAATCATTTGGAATCCTGCGGTAAAAAGAATTTTCCAGTTTCTTCTCTCAGACTCCCAAGCTAGATAGGTAGATGAATCTGCGGATGAAGAAGAAGAAGCTGTGATGGGTAGTTTAGGGTTTAATGCAAAAGAGCCTGTTGATTGATGCAAGTACTGATCTAGCAGCTCACCGATTTGCGAAAGAAAATTGGGTTTTTTGATCCACTGCTGCTGCTGCTGCTGCTGCTGCACTTCCATGAATGCAGGGTCCTTTGGAAGACAGGGAAGAGCTTCTCAAGTCATTGGCGAGTCACTTGGTGGACAAGATCATTGTAGACGTGACCAATGTGCTGTATTTTTTTGGGGAAAGCCATTGGGGACAGATATCTGCAACTCTTCTTAACCGGGACGCATTGGGAGCTCCTGCTCGATGGACCACTGCCTTCAAAGCAACCATTTTTGTATGTCTTGAACTTCAATGCTCACAGAAAACACTTGGGCTTAGCTTGGACGATGAGCTTAGATTTTGAACCAGCCATTTTCCACAACTGCATTTTCACCCAGCTGGATTGATTCATTCATTCTTGCTTAATTTTTAAATTTTTATTTGTTTATTTTTCTGATTGTTGTTTTGTTGAGCAAAATCTGGCTGCTGGTTCATGTGCAGCATTTTTTGCGAGAAAATCTGCCTGATGTGAAT
>Ga0116231_10012304_pt1 | contig 12654 bp, 6 predicted proteins | sample S1TSphgellanicum_2_FD_89695 | JGI IMG/M metagenome (GOLD analysis project Ga0116231, IMG submission 89695) | Host-associated microbial communities from peat moss isolated from Minnesota, USA - S1T2_Fd - Sphagnum magellanicum MG | ecosystem: Host-associated > Plants > Peat moss > Unclassified... | reverse complement strand
ACAAAAACAAAGAAATAATTTTCAACAGATTGATACCTACTAAATAAGTAACTTACTACTTACTTACAAGTTGAACAACATTGGGGTATATTTGCCGTCTCCGGTCTATTCCCATGGTCAGCTATATGTTGCTATCTCACGGGTCACAAGCAGTGCAAACATCAAGATTTTAAGCGGCCAGTGTCCCAATGGATACATGTGGAATGTTGTATATAAAGAGGTTTTGGAAATGTAGTTTGTAATTGTAATTTTGTAATATGTATCGTTAAATACACACACACATGTGCATTAGGCATGGGTTCAAACTAGTACTAATGTATTGCATTAGAGTTAGGTACATAGAGAGAGTGAAGAAGAAGGGATGTTGTGAATAAAAAAGAGTTGGGTGAAGAGAGGGTGAATTTAGGAGTGGGTCATGTGATTTGAGTCATAGACTTTGATGAGTTGTCACATGACATAGGTACATGTTTGCTTTAATGATCACTAATTAGTGTAACCTTGTCTCATTTGGGCCCAAGTGTGAACTGGTTACCCAACTAATTTTTTTTCCTTCCAAAATCATTTTTTGGGTAATTTAATTGAATTTCAATGACAAAAAATTAAAAATTCAATATCTCTTCCATCCTAGGTCTAAAAATTTCCAAATCACTTTTATCAAATCCTACTCACTAAGAGCTTTCCAATAACATCAAATGTGCATCCACATTTCCATATAAATTTTAATGATTTTTTTCAATATTCAATAATTTTTCCACCGAAGGTTGAAACCAATGTTGGTTTAGCATATAGGGTCAAGAATGGTATCAACATTAGTAATATCAAATTCCAAATCAATCTAGTATGACCTAAGTCCAGTATTAGTTTAATACTAATTTTAGCTAGTAGCAACTTGATGAAATATCAATCTCATACCAATCTTTATATCAAGCACATATCTACCATATACCAGCCCTAAATTAGTTTTGAACCTAATAACAATACTAGGTTGGTATCAAAAAAATATTAAATAGCCAATATTAGTACTAGATTAATTTTTTTTTAATGTTAATATTAATAACAATTGTAATCAAAATACCAACTACTATTAATAAGTTGATACTAAACCAACTAGGTTCAAACATTATGAAACTGACTTGGTGCCCTACTCATCAAGGGCCTCCAACATCTCCAAGAGTGCAAAAAGAAGGTGCCGTGGTTTGGGAGATTTTAACATGACAAACAAAACAAACAAATCAAATTCTTTCATAAATAGATTTGCACACACACCATACATTTTACATAACATTGTTTGTTGGCTACAATTGGTTATCATATACAATAATGAAAGATAACATATAGTTAGTGCATATAAAAACTAAAAAAAAAGACTAGTTTAGGTGAATATCATTTTTTTCAACAAATTGTCATCATTGGATATTTAGCTGGATTAGCTATTGGAAATGATTATGGTAGATATTTTCTTTGTTTAAAAAATCAGCATAGTAGTTCTTGAAAAGAACCATTGAGTTTGTGTATTCAACCTTGCTTGAGAACCCCTGGTTCGTAAGTTAAGGTTTAGGTTAAAGTTATGATTTAAAGTTAAGGTTAGGTTTTGTAAGCAATTATGTTAGAATTAATCATTTTTTTTTCTTTTTTTTTTTGGTCACTTTATAAGTAGGAACCCTAATCAAGGAACCAATTTCACATATCCAATTAATATGATTATAAAGAGGACCATTGGATAAATAGCTAGTGGTATAAAAAACTGAAAACCTTGAAGGTTCATTGATTTTTCATTTTTTTTTTACAACATGAATTTATCTTTTAAAAGAAGTGATAAATGCCTTACACTAAAGTAGTTAAGACTAAAAACCCAAACACAATTTTTGGGCTCCATTGTTTTAAATTCCAATCCTTGATCCTAGTGACTTGCCCCCAAAAGCTTGGCACAAGGTATCCAGATAAACTTTCTAATACAATGTCATGCACAAGATTGAAAGCCTTGGGCATAATCATTATCTTGACACACTAAAACAAAAAGGGTGTATGGGAGCTTTGGGATGGGATTTAGATGAACTCATAAACTTAAGTTTAGAAACATGTGAAAATGCACAAACCAAGAAAAGAACGTGGTAAATGCGTTTGAAACCAAATTGGGTTATGAACTTGCCACAAATCCATTTCAATAAAACCCACATGACCATGTAATGAAATTTTGATGTGGATAAAATTCTTTGAAATGTAGAGAATAGTACATGGTGGGTCTAATCCATGGTTGAACATATTAATTTGGCATGCAAAATTAAGGAGCACTATCAAATTTCAAATTTTAAATCTTTGTATATTTCTTTTGTTTGGGTGAAGCTTTGATTATTTTTGGAATGTTTGAAAGGTATTGTTTGGCAAATGGTTTTTTTTTTTTCTACTCTTGACATGAGTGAAGAAAGTGATAGAAATTGAAAATAATCAAATTCTATATGTTTTTGGTTTTATGGATCTAGGAGTTTTGCAATAAAATTATTATTTTTCCTTTTATGACATGGGAGGTGATATGCAATACTTATCTTTCAGGGTCCATGAGCGAATAGTCATAAAAATTAGGCAAGGTTCACTTGAAATGAGTAACCAAATGATAGTTTGTGGGTGCATTGACCAAGAAGAAGGGAGGCATTAGCCAATATTTGAAATTGAAAGTGACCATATAGTGAAATTGGGTGGTACATGGTTTGTGTATGTGAAGCTAATCACTTTCATATAACAAAATGTCATATATGTAATAACACTAGAGTCTCAAATGTCCATAAGAATCTTTACACATTGTGGGTAGAAAAGTCAAAAGACAAATAGATTACCCTTTTTTTTTTACTTACATCTTTATTACTCCTCTTTTTACTTACATATTGGACATGGGACGAATCACCACTTGGTGATTATTTTGTTTGGTTTCATATAAATGTCTTTGGCATTGGTGATGGCACCATCATATGGTGTTACCTCTAGTTGTATATTATGGATTTTGATTTTAAATGGTTGTTGCCAACTTCCCCTTTTGAACTTTTGTATTATTGGTGGCATGAATAACACCTAAAATGGCAAAAAATTCCCAAGGCTCTCAAATGAGAGTCCTAAAATTACCAAGTTATGAATCTTACTACTTTGTAAGCTTGTAATTTCATCATAGGAACTATATGATTAAAGAGTTTTCAAAGGAAAAAATGCAAGAGTGAAGAGACCTTTCTCATGCCATATTGCATGTACTATTAAGAAGTCATTTGACCCAAGTGTTTCTTGGGCTTTAATGATTAGGAATCAAATTGTTAATTTGTAACAATTTGATCCCCAACACTTCTTTGGTCATAACTTGTGTTTCAAATCTCTAAATATAAATTATAGGCCATCATTTTCATACATCTTTTCAAGACCTTTCCAATGATCTAAAAAGGACCTAATTTAGGTAAGGTTTTTTTCCCTTAGACCTTGTCCCAAAGATTTAGATATCATGAAACTCCAACTCCCAAAATGAAAAATCACTTGGGAATGATTGAAATTCACATTGCCACACTTGTCAAAATGTGATCAAGTCTTGAACACTCTCCTAACCCACTACCTTTGTCATGCCTTACTCTTGGTTTGGGCTCAAGGTTAAGGTCACAACATCAACCTTCTTTTGTCATGGGAAAGACATTTTGTCATCCTCCCAAAAGTTAGTCATGCACCCAAATTAGGGTTGCAACACCTAGGTTCTCATCCAAATTGAATTAAACTACATGATGAGGGATTGGTTCATCAACCAATATATGTGGTTGACTTTGAAACAATTAAAAAACCAAAAAAAACATTGGGTTATTTCCAATATACTACAATCGATAATCAAATGGTGTTTATTTTATAGTATTTTATCCATGGAATCATACACCACAATTTCAAGATGTCAAAGAATATCCTTGTAATGTTCCAAATACCAATGGAAATATGAAGTCAAAAAATATAAATATGGAAAACCATGTGATTTGAAAACTATATTTTGTTGATTATGATAATGAATAAAATAACTCTCAAAGGAAAGTGGGAGATTAAAGTTTTTTGTAAAAGAAGGAAAACACAACAACAACATGAGTGATTTGGGTATAGTGCAAAATGAAATTTAAAATATATATTAGAAAAATACATTGATCTTGAATGGCATATGAAATTATTTTTACTTTCTTTGTTAGTGGTAAAAATAGTTTCACTTTAAGTTTGGGCAACTTTATGGTATTATTATAACTAAAGGCAACACAATTTTAAATCATGTGTAACAAATGAAGATTATTAGTATTTGACACCCACACTACAACAAAATGTGGTTTTTCAACATGAATAGGCATTCATGACACATGTGCAAAATAAATTTTGTGGTTTCATATATCATTGTGTATAATAGATGGTGTTTATCGTGCCACACATTAAACAAATGACAAATTAATGCCAAATTGCAATATAAGTGTAATATCAAAATGAATGCTATGTATTTTACATTGCGATGGATGATTCCACAAGGTTTACTTCACATGTGTCATGAGCCATGGTGTGTAGGAAAGAACATATTATATTTTAATGTCAATTTTAGTAAATAAAAAATTTCCTTTTGCAAAAAACAATGTTCAAGGCTCCTAAAAGGGTTGGGGTTTTAAAAGGGCCCAAAGGCAAGATGATTTTAGGGATAAATCTATTGTGAAAATTTAGATGCTAAGGAATGCAATGAAAAAAATTATTCACTTGTAGTTACAAGACATTAAACTTACAACCTCCTTGGAACTTGTAACTATCCATCATGTCCATTTTAATTGCATATTTGACCTTTCAAATATAAATCATGCATGTGGTTTAGTCTTGTTAGGATTGTAATGTGACAAGAAACCATGTCATCAATTTGAGTTCATGAAATCTTTAATTTGTGAGTACTTACAGATTAGTTGAACAATGCCCATGTATGTGTTGCATTATTCATTGCATGTAGGAATTTGATGCAATTCAATGTGGATTATATAAATAAAAACTAAGTGTTTAAGGATCATAATGTTATGTTGATTCTAGAAAAGCTTATTTTGAAAATCAAATTTATCTATTGTGTAACATTGCCTTTCTTATTGAAATATCAATGTTTGGATTCATAATGTGTCTCCCCATTTTTAATATTCAATGCATTGTTTGAACCAACACGTTGGCCTTCGTAAACCATTATTTAACCTCTTCCAATATGACATCAAATGTGTTCTTTAAGAATGTGGCACTTAATCTGCACTCCTTTTTAATTAATTAGAATGGTCCATTTTGATAGGTATTAATGCCATTCCAAGTGTCACCAATTGCAAATTGGGTTAGGAAATTTAACAACTTCATAGTCATTGCTTGCTAGTGTTGGAAGACGCTAGATTTTCAAACATCAAACTATTCTAGTTCATGCTCCTCGTTATACACCATTAATAAAGCATTAATCTATTTTCTATTTCCATATTGTCATTAGACAATCATCTTGACAACTTATTTGCAAACAATGTTAATATTCCCTCCATTTTCATATAATTTGGTTTCAATTTGCAAAATTAGAATTCCAATTGCACTCCAAGGGTCTAAATGGTTATTGTTGAAACAACATAGCTTGGCAAATTTTCATAGTCATTGAACATTACATTATTCATACCTTAAGTGGTTCAAGGATCACAAAACCCCATATCTTCTTTTGTTTTATTAACTTGGTGGTGTCAAATTATAAATCAACTTTAAAGTCAAATAACTAGTTAATTATATAGGAGATGATGTTTTAATTGAGACAATTTTAACCAATTTAAAGTGAAATATTTTGGAACTTGCACTTAATGCTACATTTCTTTCTTTTTGAAGATCAAATTTTCATCATATCTTCATGGTTTAAGATTATGAGAACTATTGTGCAATTGCATAATTTATGAGTGTGACCTAGTTTTGCACTATGATTGGGTCATGTCATTAATATTGCCTCAATAGGTCATAAATGCAACTCCACATGTGTTGATCATTGTGACTCAAAACCTAGTGCACCTTTTGGTCCACCTATTGTGTTGCCCATGTTAACTCTTCAAATCGAGAAAATTGATCCTATGTCATTGCCATATTGCCATTTTGACCTTGGTTAATAACTTTTATTTTATTTTATTTGTCTTAGGAAATTAAAATTACAACCCTTTCATGTCATTTTTTGCCTTGACCGTTATTTTCAACATTTGCTTTAGTTGGTTGTAGTTGTCAATGAAGTAGATAAACATGGTCATATCACATGACCTTTCACACCACAATGATCACAATGAAAAATATATAAGGTTTTGGATTTGATTACACTAGTTTTGCCTTTCTTTGGGCAACATTTTTTCATGTAATTTCACAAGTCCTTGACAATTAACCTCTTGACTTTGCTTAGATGCTAAATATATTGAAAGCCCATATTAAACTTTTTTATATAAACTCCTTTGTTTGATTATTCTCACTTCAAGAGGCTATTGATTCCCTTTTTGTTCACTATGGTTGTAACAAGTTTACTTTCATTCCACAAAATACCTAATGAATCATTAAGTTTCACAAATGGGTAAAAACATAGTCAAAGGAGCCACCCAAGTGAGTGGACACTCCCTAAAATACATTTGTATTGAAAGATCACAAATGAAGCATAATAGTTTGGATTGTCATAATTTTTGGGGAATATTTTTCATTAATTGCAAAGTTTACATGCTCAAATTTTGACACAAATCAAAAATGTTTTTGCATGTTTAAAACACTCAAACCTCAAAAGTGGACATTTTTATTTTATTTTTCAAACATCCATTTTTTCTACCAAATGTGCACCATTTTAAAAAATAAATTGGAGAAGATTTTGACATTGATGATTAGAAGAGCAAAAGGACTTGAATTGATGAAATTTATTTTTATAACCAATTTGAGCACATTTGGGTCAAAAATCTTTTTGACCCTGAAAATTATGGACATTTTTGACCTTGAAAATTATGGATTTTGAAAATGTGCCTTTAACAAAAATTGTTTATGTTTATGTGATAGAAGGCATGAATGTATAATATACATGATATAAAATGAATTTGTAGTCAAAATATATTTATATCTAAAATGTAGCGTTAAAAGGGGTACTCAAAATACAAAATTTAAAGTTATAAATCAACACAAAAATGACACATGTCATGTATGGTCCTTGGAAAAGAATTTTTATCTTGGTGCCCTTAGCTCCTTTGACTGTGTTTTCACCCAAATTGGAAAATGTTATTTGTTGTGGTTGAACCTTCATAGTTGATTATGAAATGGTTTCCTAACCCTTTGTCCCACCTTTTTTGTTGTCTTTTTAGGATACGTATAATTGCAAATTAGTAAATTCATACCCACTTTCCTTCACAAATTCACAAAGTGTGCACATTTTATGTACATTGTACAAAGAATGTGTCACAACCCCAACTTAGGTTGGTGATTTGTGGCCTACTATTGGGAAGGATGCAAAATGACATTCTTCATGAGATGAAGGACTCGAATGTAAGTTTAGGACATGATGAAGGGTAAGGAAAATGAAACATTTTTCCAAATAATTTTTTTTTTGGGAGTTAAGGAAAAACACTTTTAAGATTTGCAACATAAATTCCAACTTTGGGAATTAGGACTTTTTGGAAGTCCCAAATCTTCCAAATTAAATTATCTTTGACTAATTGGAAAGAGATCCAAAAGAACTATACAAAAATGCCTTTAAAATTTCAAAATGAGGTGATGCCTCACATCAAGAATCATATGAAGATTGATGACCAATGTGTCTTATGCACTCAAAGTGTAGCTTAAAAGGACAAAACCATGTTTGATTGAAGTTAAGATTTTTAAAACTAAATACAAAAAGGACACTTACATTCCTTTATCAAACATTATAATGTTAAAAACACACAATCAATCATTGTGAACATAAGGAAAGAAATATACTAATCAACTTTATCTACCATTCAATGTTTAATGAACCATTCTTAGTAAGCAAATCCAAAGTACGTTTGCAATAATGTTAACACAAGTTTGTAAATTGACTCTTCTATAAAACCCAATTATCATGTATAAACATTTCAAGAGTGAACGAGGACCTACATAGTGGATTCAATTGATGAGGATCCTTATTTCACACTTAATCATCTATTACAATAATTATCATTATAAGGATCATTACAACACTCAACATGTGTGGCATGGCTTGTAGGCTTCACTTTGGGTTTATTATTATGTAGTTAACAAAGGTTGGCAATATATCAAAGTCAAAGTCCAAAAGCACATGTTCACTTTTGTGTATAATGTTGTCACTTTCTTCATTTGTTGGCGAAATTTCAATTTTCATAACCTATTGGCACAAATTAATGGTACTAGTTACCCACATGCATTAAAAATTAATTTTGACACATGAACATGTAATCATTAATGTTCACAAGTCCTACCCACCAAAAATGTTTTATAAATTTCATCTTGAAATGAGTTAAATTCATGTTCATACATCCATTTTGTCATTAAGGATCCAATGGTACAAATTGTTTCAAAACCAACCTCATCCCAAAAAAATGCATTTGGTGTAATTTATGAATTGTGTATTTAGTCAAAAGCATGTGCATTCATTAGGCTTCATTTGGAAACCAATGTGACAGGTGTTAAGTTGAACAACCTAAAAATCCTTGTCAACCTAAAACTCGTTTTAAAGCGTGTTTAGTCAACATTTGTCTTGTCCGTGTGTTGTTTCATAAAAAATGAAATTAATTTTGTCTAATCAATGGTAAGTTAATCGATGAATACTTTAGTCAATGAATGTGTTGGGTAAATGAACCACTAATTATTGGGTTATCCAATTAATGGATATGCATTAACTAAAATATACCCAAAAATGAATTTTAAAATGACATAAAACTCGCATCCAAATTGTGAAAGAAAATTTTCCATGTGGATCAAATGAGCACTTCTCATGATCTAGGTTTTAGGCCCACTTGGGGTTCAACTCCCATAACCATTCATTGCTTCATGCATAATGAAGATTTTCCACACTTCTATTCACATGGTCTTTTCACATTCCTTCACGTTCTCTTTTTAGGAAATTTTTAATGTAGCTCAAGTGACAATGATCCATATGAAAATTTTAAAAAATTGGTGATAATCCCCAAGAAGATTTAACCAAAATTGGTTATAAACCATAGGTGAAATATAAATCTTTGATCAACCTTCTATATTGATGGCTACACATGGAAAACAAAATATTGAAATATAGTGATTTTTACTATTATTTACTCACTTTTGCACTTGAAATCATCAAAAACCATTTCATTTCAATATTTTTAAATTTTTATTTTATTTTAAATGAAATTTCACATGTAAGATAAAAATTATTCTACATGTGAAATGAAATTATCAAAATAAACCCAAACTCAATTAACCATAAACAAAACAACATGATCTATGTATGGTTCAAAATGAACTCTCTTGGAATGTGGGATTCTAAGCACGAGTCTTCACACACACAATAGAACCATGAACACATGCAAACTTGTATTCTTTTTCAAGATTGATTCATAAATCTCATTACACACAAATAAGTATTACAACCAAGATTTTTTCTTTTTTTGCATTTTTTTGTTATTGAAAATTTGGCAAATTTTCAACAAAATTACTCAAAGTTATAATAAAACACAAAATTTTCCCAATTTTTGGTCAACAAAATGCTTCCAAAAAAATAATTCCATTGATTACAATTAACTTTATTCATTATGAGTAATATGTTTATTTTGATTTTTTACAAAACATGGTTTTGATTTGTGAACTTTGAAAGATGGGGAAATGAAGCAACTCAAAGCTAAGATTCAAATATATTTTAAACTAGATGACCTCCAACTAACTTTTAAATTAGAATCTTGAAACATTGAAAAAAAATTAGTTAAGTTTCTTTCTTAGGATTGCAATAAGTTTTTGCAAAAATAAAAAATGAACCTTTTTTTTTTTTGAAAGGGTTATTAGATGAAAAAATAAAAATATATATCATGACCTATTTTGTTTGTCATCATTGGACACATTTCCAAACAATTGACATAAAATTATACCCTCACGGTTGTAAGAGAAGTTTTTAACTAACCTACTAAACCTATCAAATATCATACCACCTTTTTAAGTTCAATGGTAATTAAATCACTTTTGAAAATGTTGATATTTTTAGATTCAAAAGACAAAATCCATGTGTTGTATAATTTGATGAAACATTACATAATTTAGTGGAACATTATCTCTCCCATTCTTTGCAAAAGGAAGCAATAAAAAATGTTGTAAATTTTTTTATTTTGTTAAAGGTTTAGAGTCTAGAAAACCAACTAAGGTGAACCAACACTACATTAGTACCTTTGTCTTTTTTAGTGAGGCCTTTTAATGGCCATATATCAACCAAAAAATGTTTAAATTTGGACTCAAAGACCTTGATTTTATCTTAGGATTAAATATTTACCATGGTTAAAAGCAACTTAAAAACATTTGGGGTTTTTACCATGCCAGCAAAGTAGTGTGTTAGTTCACCCAAATGCCAATGTAACCTACCAAAGAAGTTGCTTTCAATTACTATAATTTTTTCCTAAATTATTTCTTTTATTGCCTAAATGATTATTGGAAAATAAAATAATTGTTTGGCACCCAAATGCTCAATTTGAAAAGGTACTATTTTGAAATAAAAACAAATTCTTAGCATTTGAATATCAAACATGAAAAGGTAGTATGATATGTTTTAAATAATTGTGTGACTTCATTTTCTATTACAAGGCACCTTGCAAATTGCTTATCATTTGAACAAGATGGATCAAGATTTCCCCAAAATTGTGGGCACATGACTATAGATGCAACCCATAAGTAAGTAAAGTCCAAATGAATTTTGTATCCTTCTAAAAAACTTCATAGGTTTCAAGGCATTGTGAAACATAAAAATCCTTGCAATTTGCAACTATTGGAACATATGATTTCCAAGATGTTGATTTGGGGAAAATCACCATCTTTAAACTAAACATGAAATGTTTGGCATTTTCCAAGCAAATGTAAAGTATGATGAAATGCCATATGAATTGATAGATTTGAAATTTGTAGAAGGATAAGCTTGATAGGTGCTATGCATCTTTTGTATGGCTATGAAACCAACCAAAAGGTTTTCCATGATTGCAAAACATGCCACACATTTGCTAGATAATGCATTCTCCACCAACATTCGAATGTGCTTCCATCTTTCTTTATTCATTCATTTAGTGAAAATGTTAGTCAATGATGACAATTAAAATTTTAACCTTCCCATTCAAAAGTTAAATGGCATCCAAATTTTAATCATTTTGTGCGTGCAATTGTTATTTTTTTCTTCATTTCCTTACCAATTAAGTAATTGACATAACATTCCAAAATTTAATGACATTACTGTTAGTTCAAAACTAATATAATTGCCTATGTCAATTTTTTTGTGTTGATTTTTTATCATGGCAATGTTCTTTAAAACAAATATACAATAGTTGAATTAAATTCAAATTGATTGAATAGTTTAATGACACATTATTTTGTTGAAAATATGCACTTGATCTCAAAAATTTTAAAGCACAAAATTGTTTTTTTTTACTATTGTGATCTTTCTTGTACCTTAATAGAGTTTGAACATGTTAGATTTTTAAAGCTCATGAAAATACTATTCAATGAACTTTCCACATTAAAAAGAAATCTTAATTCAAAATTCTAATATGAATGTTTCATAATGTTTTGTTTAGGTAACATATAAATTCACACCTAAGAAAGAAAACCTTTCAATGAAAGAGAAATCAATGAGACTTGTTCAAATAGCCCAAAACTTCATTTATAATGTATGTATTTGCACACATAAGGATTTGTATGTAAATTCAATTATTGAAATAAATAAACATTTATATTGGCAAAGACACAAACATCACCTTGCCATTAGCCAAACCCTAAACAACCCTAAACAACCCTAAACACTTTGTGGCCATCACTTTATATTCCAAGATTCAATTATATTTAAAGTAACAAGTATTTCTTGTTGAATCAAAACATAACAAAAGTTTTTGAAAAGTTGTGAAATTTTGCCAATAATGCATTACAAATCCTTCAAGAAATAAAAAGAAAATTTCTCCATGTACAATTTCATATTAATCTTGGCAACTTGGATGGGGAAGAGAGTCTTGAAGTGTTTCAATTAGCCTTAATGTAAACTAAAACAACCAAAATCATTTCAATTGAAGTTAGTCTAAATCTACTTTGACCAAGGAATTTTTTCTTGGTGTGAAACTTTCATTGAGATCTTTGCAACTTGGAGGAGGGTGAAAGAGCGACTTGAAGTGTTTCAATTAGACTTAATTTTGTGAATCTAATTTGACCAAATACACTTCAATTGGACTTAAGGTGAATCTAATTTGACAAAGAGAAATTCAAGTGCCGAATCCAAAGAAGACAAATGGGTGATTATCTAATTTCCTTAAGCAAATAGATATGACAAGAAGGGATTTTGACCTTCCATTTTTCCTTCGAAAACCTAAAAGGGTTTTTAATTCCCCCCCTCCCCCAAAACCCTAACCCCACATCCCTTCCCTCCCCTCCCCTCCCCTCCCCTCCCATCAACACCAAAGCCTT
>Ga0116231_10012303_pt1 | contig 12655 bp, 5 predicted proteins | sample S1TSphgellanicum_2_FD_89695 | JGI IMG/M metagenome (GOLD analysis project Ga0116231, IMG submission 89695) | Host-associated microbial communities from peat moss isolated from Minnesota, USA - S1T2_Fd - Sphagnum magellanicum MG | ecosystem: Host-associated > Plants > Peat moss > Unclassified... | reverse complement strand
TGTTTTGGGGCCCTTGTTTTCGTCGGGTTTTGCTGGTTTTTTTGTTTTTGTCTTTTTTTTTTTGGTTTTTTTCTTTTTTCCTTTTTTTTTTTTTTTTTTTGTTTGGTTTTTGCGTGTTTTCGTCTTCTTTTCTTGGCGATGCTGGTTTCAGAAATCTGGTTTATTTCTGCCGCACTCCTCATTTTTGTTTTGCTGAAGAAGTTGGACGGCTAATCGCAGCAGCAGCAATGGATCAGAGTTATTAGTGTGGCGGAATGTTTTTGGCCGGCCGGCGCGTCCGATGGTCATTGTTTTTTTCAGGAGTCATACAATCTGTTTCCAACTTGCGACTGTCATAGAAGGCTTTAGACATTTATACATGCAGCTCCAGTCTTGTGCACACTTGCTGATCATCAGAATCATGGTGGAAGAAGCTCTGGCAGTATGTTTGGATGTTGTTGTCTTCTCTGAGTAAAAGGTTGTAAACTGTGTGCGGGAACTGAAGGACAAGAAGAGGGATGGTGGTGAGTTTTGCTGGTTGATTGTATGAGATTCATTTCGTCCACGCTGCTGGGTGGATGCAGGGGATGTGAAAAGCCTTCTGGTGCAGGAGACTGGACTGGAGCCTCAGGAGCAGCGCTTACTATTTAGAGGGAAGGAGAAGGAAGATGCAGAATTATTGAGTAATGCAGGTGTGAAAGACAAATCAAAGCTCCTCCTTGTGGAAGATTCTGCTGCACATGAACGAAGGATTCATGAACAGCAAGAGCAAGAGCAAATCACACGTGCTTGTCAAGCTATCTCAGTCATTCGAGCCAATGTGGACAAGCTTTCAGAACAGGTACAGGATTTTTTAACTGCAAGTGATCTCTGAGAAATCCATTGTGCTGTGAATTGACTCATGTGAAGGCTTTCTGCATCTGTCCTTCTCTTGCTCAATTTCCATGTGGACCACTATCAATTGTTTGTTACTCTGGTACCTCAATTCTGAGAGTTCTTGCATGAGATGCATCCTTTTTGCAACCTTTTCTCTCTCACTGTCAATGAACCACAATTCCACTGCACTCCTACATAGTGACCTTGCATATAATGTGACTCTGTTTGATTGAGTTTTTCTCGTTGGGTACGTTTTTCTTTGGCCTTACATCTTTGCCCCCCCTGTTTGTCCCAATATCCTTGATTTCTCCAACTTCATGTATCTACTACACAAAGACTCTATTGGTGGTGGTAGATACTGGAAATCGATGTCTTGTGAGCTCAATTGTATTCCTAATGGCTACTTCTTGCTATTTCTTGGATTTTGCAATATCCCTGCATTTCAGAGACTTCAGCATTGATGTTTTTGACACCACAATATGCATTTATTTAACATGGTTCATATGTGTCATGTGGATTCCATTGTTTCAGATTCTGGAAAATTTGCACATAGTGAGTTTTATAGGGTCTTAAGGCTTTGTAGCTCAAATGGCAAGCTTAATTGGTCTGTTGATGAAAAAGTAAGCTCGCCATTTGAGCTAGTCTTCACAGCTTCTTTTTAAATCCGACCACAGGCTTGCTTAACAAAGAAAGACTTCTACTTAATTTTTGAATGATCATTTTCAAAAGCTTCTTAATCCAAGTGGGGAGTGTTTTTGAAGCACACTTTGTCCTCTAAAGGTCTTGTTCTCAAAGCTCTCCATCTTTTCTCTCTCTTTTCCTCTTCCTTTCTTGATTTTTCTCTCTCTCTCTCTTCTTGTATTTTTCAGTCTTCTCCTTCTCTTCTCTTTTAGGTTTTGTTGAGCTAGCCATTTTTATGGTTGATGTTGCAAAAATTCAGTAGGTTGATTCATGTTTGGCATTAACCTTCACCTGTTGCCAGCAGTGCTTTGTGGGGATCTTATTGTTGGTGGTTAATACAAGGTAGTTTGATTCTAAATGAAACTTGAAGGGATCCTTTGGTTCTGGTTTGGGTCCTTGCTATTTTTTAAGCTTGAAAGTGGAATCTTATGGGAGGTGGTTAATGTAATGTTGTTTGGTTTGTTAAAACTTGAAAGCCTTAAAATGAACCTTTTGGTTTGGGTCCTTTCTAATTTGAAATTTCGACTGGAACCTCTAGTTCCAGTTCTGGTAAATTTTAAAAATTTGACAGAACCTACAGGAAGGTTTTGAAGCAGGTTCTTCAAATTAGAAAACTTCAGGTATTGGTGTTTCTTGAAGGAATTTCAGACCTGGTGTAGTTTGAGACTGAGCTCAATTCTGCCTGTTCCTCACATGGCCCAACATAACTAATTGTGTCATAAAACTGTTGTACCACAGATTAAAGGTCACCATGGACACCATATCTGTTAAATTTTCAGGATTTTCTTAAATTTTCACTGCCTAGAGAACCTGACCACTTATGAAGAAAGATTGCAGTAGTAATCTGGTTTTGATTTCAGCAAGAGACAGATTGTGCAGACCAGTTCCGGGTCTTATTCTAACAGGAGCGTTGTGCCTTGTAGCAAAGTCTGGTTCGAGGTTAATAGGATATTGATCTTGTATGAATGGGGTTTGGTTACAGAGAACCATCCCAAAACTGGTAACCAGCCTGCAGGCTGGCCTGAACCCAGAACTGGCCAACACTGGTTAATACATAATACCTACATGCTGCAGTTGAAGTTTTGTGAACAGTGTATGTCCAATGTCATTCAAACTGCTTCTCAGTTTTTTTACTTTTGGTCTTGTTTGTTGTTTTCTTTTAGCTTGGGTCTCCTCTTTTTCATGTTTGCTGATTGGTGCTGTTGTGTTGTGAGATGTGAAGTGTCATAACCTGATCATTAGGTTGTCTCTCAATTCTTTTCATGTTGGCTTATGGAGAATTTCTCATCACTTGTCAAGATATTTATATCTATCACCCTTCTTGAGTCCACCAGCTGGATGTAGCCCGATTCATTCTTAAAAACAAATTGTTCAGTTTCAACTTGTGTTTGTCTTACACTACTACAGGTCTGAGTCCTGATATCTTGTATGGATGGGAATTTCAATCTCATTCTGTGGCATTACTTCGCCATTTTCCCTTACTCATTGATAATGTGTAAACAATTTTGCAGGTGATTAAGTTGTTGACACATCCTACTGTTGAATGTAGGTATCAGCTTGTGAAGCAACAGCAAAAGAGGGAGGTGGATGCCCAGACAAAGACTTGCTCAGCTTAAGTGAACTGCTGATGCAAACATTGCTGAAACTTGATGCTATTAAGGCAGAAGGAGAGGCCAAAAATTCCAGGAGAACAGAGGTATGGTATATGTGCCTACTTTGATTGATTGTTTTGTTTAATACTTGGAGGAACTTTCCAACAACATTGCTGGTTATGGCTTGTATTGGGGCAACCTTTTGTTACAACATTTCTTAAGTTGCCAATTAGTGTTCTCAGCACATTGTTTGGCTACTCTGATCTGAACCCCTGTTGCCTATGTTGTTGCTGACCCCAGTCTTAATCAATTTATGGCAGGTGAAGAGGGTACAAGGATTGGTGGACACAATTGATAGGTTAAGAGGAGAGAACACAAATCCACCATCAGTTGAGAATGAAGTAATAGTGACCACTCAGTGGGAGACATTTGACAGTGATGTAGGGAGCAATGTAGGCAGCCTTGATGCTCCCCCATCCTCCTCCAACTCTGTCAATAAAGACTGGGAAACTTTTTAATTGAAGGCAGTGCAATTGCCTTATACTTTCCATTGTGTTTGTGGATTGTTTCTTGCCCAGGGGCTTGTTGACTGTTCCTGCTAGGGAACAATATTTTAAAATGCCTAGTTTTGAAGCAGATATTGACTGCAGTCAGTAGTTGTACTAAAGGTGTGGCTTCTCTAGGTGCACCAGTATTTTATAGTTTGCTTTCTTCTTTCTTATGAGTTTGCATTGTTCAAAGTTGAAAAAGGATATCTGTATTATTAGATAGGCTCTAATTGGACTGTTAACATCAATATCAGCGTGCATCTGCACATGATTGTGTGATTTGTACCTGCTGGCTCTCCTCAGCAACACAAGGGTTTAATGGTTGCGTGCTTTGTAGCAGCATGTATGTTTTGGGTGTTCTCATCTTGACACCTTTGAAAACTGAGATTGGTGTGAAACTGAGGCCAGATATGCTTGGTGGTCTGCAATGGATTCTCAAATGAAGCGTTTAGGTCAGATTATGTTTGTAGAGCTAGATTTGATACAAGAAACAAGATATGTTTGTGAACTATAAGTCTAATGCATGAATGTGTGAAGTCTGGTTGCAGAATCAGATTCTTGACCATCAAAAACCCAGAAGAGATTTCTGGAGTTCCAGGAAAAGACCAATGTCAAACCTCTGATTTGGCTGCTCCTTCAAGTCCAAAAATGAATTTAGCAAGCGAGAGCAAGATGTGGTAAATCCTATATCTCAATGTGTTCAATTTGTTTGGATTGACTAAGTCTCTGGAAGGAATTTTCTGGAGGAAATAGGAGAGACAAAGAGTAGTATTGATTTGCTGTAGTTTGGAAGAAGGGTGAGAGGCAATGATTAAGCATATATCCCCAAGGTTTTGTAGATGTTTGGAAACAAGGCAAGAGGCAATGCATAGCATCTCCAAGGTTTTGCAGATGTTCCTTGTTACTTGCACTGAACTTTGTCTGTTTTCAATTTGACTCTAATAAAAAAATTTGGGCTTTCCTTGTAATTTGTAGCAAGGATTGTATGATATCTTTAATAAACTTACCCAACCAAAATATGCAGGTATTGACATGATTTGTATCCCTTGTGTTCATTCCATATCTTTATTACCTCTAAGTCCAGCATTATCAATAGTCAATTTTAACAGTTCTTGAGGTAGTTTTGAATATATTTTTGATTTTGAGATGGTCAATTTTATCTTCCTCATGGTGAAGAAAGGCCACCCTCTAAAGGTTCTCTTGAACAGGACTTGAGCTTTGCTCAACAAACATTTGAAATAGAGTCCTGTGAGTGGGAAGAAGCTTGTTTCTGAAAAGTCCATTTGGATGTTTTGGTCAGTCTTTTACCTTCTGTTTGTTATATTCTGTTCTGTTTTCGTAATGTGTTTCTTCTTTTGTCCTTTTTTTTCATCATGTGTTTTGGCTATGTTTTTCTGTTCTGGGGTTCAATGCCACTTCAATATTTTATTTTTATTTTTTGTCAATTTAATAGACTTTTTTTTTATTACTCTCTAATATTTGTCTCTTGCAATGCTTTGTTAAGGCCCTAAAAGTCATCAAATTTGTCTTTTTTTCTATCTCAATATGTGCTGTCCAATGCGCTTGCTCATTTCCCAATTTTCTCAAAGAAGGTTAGAATAAATTTTTTTTTCAGTTTTGCAAACCATAATGAGTCAAAAACTGAGTAGGTCAAATTTTGTTCCACAGCACACATCTCCAATCAGTTTTTTTGGGCCAATTTTGTGAGGTTGAAAAGTGATGACAAATGTTAAAATAATTTAAATTTAGTCAAAATTGCACTGGAAAACTAGAAACCTCAAAACAAGGTCAAAAAAAAGGTTGGTTGCCATAGTGTGAAAATTTGGAAAAAAAAAGAAATGGTGCTTCAAATCTGTGCTTATGGTTTAGGGTTTAAGGCGAAATGAAGATATATTAAAGCATTTCCAGTGGTGCTATGTATTCCAGACCCTGCAAAAACGTTTCTCACATTTGACATGCAATTTTTTCTGTTTACTTATTTCTAATCCCACCCATAAAACTGAATCTGGGGATGCAGTAGATGGGAGACTACTAGTAGCAACCCACCTGGATCAATCAAACTATGTAGCTAATCACCAGCAGGTGTTTAGGTGTGCATCATACAGTCTCAGCAAGCTGTATGTGTACCAAAGCAAAACAGGGCCAAAACCATTCAGGGAGACGTTCGCTGCAGAGGTGTAGTTAGTTATTAGAGTACAAACGTTTAGGGTTTCGGGTCCAGGAAGGAACAAGGCTTCGTCTCTCTCCTTTCTTCCTTCCCTTTTTTTTATGGCCAACAAGTTTTGTAGAACATGAGGAGCAAGGAGCAGAAGCAGATCGCTCAAACAGATGTCTTTTGCAGCGCAGACGCAAACGTTCACAACTACACAACAGACAGCGCAGTGAAAAACAAGAAGTTCAGAACCAGGATTCCCTGGTAGGTAGTAGGTAGTTGGTACAGACTTTAGATTGCTCCGTGAAGGACAAAAAGAAGCTATAGAAAAAAGCGCAGAGCTTGAGCTCGACGGCCTTGGAGCACAGGTAGGCAAGCACGCAAGAGGGCACGCTCGGGTAGGGGCTCGCGAGCAACGATGCGCTTGCCAGTGGGATCCAAAGGCCACGGAAGTCGACTGAGTTTTTTTAAAAAGGCCATTTTGTACGAGGTAACCAGTCCACTAAAGGGCTGACTTAGGGTGGCTTCTTTTAAGCGGTTTTTTAAAACAAAAAGTTTTTTTTTCTGGTATCCGGTCAGTGACATAGGTGCCTTGTGGGACCCAAGGGACATGGGAAAGCAATTGAGAGTAGTAAACACTAGGGTGTTTAGGTCATGTTGAACTTAATAAAGAAGTGATTCTGACATCCAAGCCCATAATGAACTTAGGGTTTGGTATAATGTCGTAGCTAGGGACTCCTATGAAATTTCTTATCTTTTTTCTTCTTAATTTTTAGTTTTGTGTGGTTAGTTTTGTAGATTTCAAATTTTCCTATAATAGTAGGTAGTGTTTAGAAAGTGGGGAAGGTGCTCTTAGTAGGCCTCTTTGTCTCCTCATGGGTACCAAACATCTCATGTCCCTTAGTTCATTAAATCTCATTGAATTTCATAGTTCTCATCGTTCATTTGTTTTATCTTGTGTTGTCACTGACCTATTTTCCACCTTATCTCCCATGCAAACCACAAACCACCCACTAATTTTCCCTCCCATTTTAACAAATCACACACAATCTATTAGTTCCTCTTATTGACCCCTAGTCCTTTTTGTGAATGTGGGGCCGTAATTCTACATTTTCTCAAATCGTCTTGACCATGCACAAGGACCTTTTCCCCCTTTCACTCTATCAGCCCTTACAAACTACCCATGATTAGACCCCCCAACTTACTTCCATTTTTTCAACGTTTGCAACCTTCACTTAAAATCTTTTACCCCACCTGTGAGTGATAATTTACCAATCAAAGGTTAGCTTGTCATCAACGTTCTTATTAGGCATCCAATTCATCTAATCCAAACCCCTATGACCATCATAGTTCAATACCCTCTTTTGCCCCCACCTCGCTTATATAAACCTAGATCTGGGTTTTATCATTAGATGTTTTTGGTTCCTTTCATTTAGGTTTTCATTGTCTTCGACTATACAACCACATCCTTACCACTCTATGGTGTGATGTACAAGCAACATTTCATTTTCCATTAGATAAATTGGCACAAAACCCCTATGATGTGGCAATTGGCACTTGTTCTTCTTGTTACCCTAATAATTTTTTGTTTTGCCCCTTCGTGGTGGGGCAATAGGGCATAGGGAAATGTGGATTTGATTCAAGCACTTTTTAGTAAGCAACCGGGAAAACTTGCAAGAAAAGTTTTCTTTGCAAGTCCAAGCTTTAACAACAAGTTCGAACTTAGTGCCTTTTCCCCAACATGATCCTCCAATCAAGGTTGTCAAAATCAATGTGATGCACCCATTTTGTGTCGAACATTGTGTTGACATCCATCCTGACATGTTCGTCTTAAGGAATAAAGGAAAATCTTGGGTTGTATTTGGGATCCCCCCATTATGATTAGTGATGAAAAAAATTTGGTCACCAAGCTTGCGACAATCGAAAATTTTTCGTCACCATCTTTTAAGTGTGTCATTGTGGCCTTGCCATTTACATGAAAAAATATTTTAAGGCAAAATAAGAATTATGGAAATTCCAATAGTTCACCATGCAAAAATATAATCTTCAAAAAAAACTTCTAAAAGAAACCAAATTCCTTCAAGATATCACAATTCTATCACTAATCCCAAGTTTCAACGCAAGCCAAAATATCATCTTTCAAAAATCCAAAAATCCCAAGGTTCCATGCAATGGTTGTAAGGGGGCAAACCAAAGACAAAAAACCCAAATGAGAACAAGGTGCCCAAAACAAAATCATGGATTGCATTTTTAAACTCATATACCTTGAGAAAACCTCTTCCAAATTTAGTCGTTATCGGGCGGTTGAAACAAATTCAGTGCCATCAATCACGATGACAATTCTCAAATGGTGACCGAATTTGCTAACATATCCATTTGGGACAACCGGACTACATAGTTGTCATTCGATGGTGACCAAATTTAATTAGTGCTATTGGATGGTGACCGGATTCAATCACCACATGATTATGATGATCAAAAACCTTTTAATCGCTGATGTGGGTGGCGACTGAAAAAATTTTAGTCACCATGCTTCCATGGCAACTGAAAGGTTTTCAGTTGCCATAGTCACATGGCGACCAAAAGGTTTTTGGCCACCACAATATTTTTCCCCCCCCCCATCTCCCCCCCCCCCTTACCCCATTTTTTTCCCTTCTTTGCTTCCCCCCCTTGATGGCGACCGAAACCCTTTCAGTTGCCATTTTATGTGATCCCCTCATAAAAAAATGGGGCTACTAATGGGAACCCATTGGGAGCTTGAATGGAACATGTTGTGAACAAATGGAAAACTAGAAAACAATTGTTCGTTGTTGGGGGCGAAATTTGATGCAATTTTTGCCACACACCTAAGTAACCTAGGCTGTACATTGCTATGCACTACTACTGATGATAAACTTTTACACACATTTGGAATTGTATAACAAAATTGCAATAAACAACAAACAAAGAAAGATTTATCTAAATTTTCAAGATGAAATGTGTTTTCCTCTCTTACACTATACAAGTAAAAATGAAATGAAAGGCCATGAATGATGAAAAAAAAAACCATAGCAAGCTTCCAATAAAAAATAAATAAAGATATTTCAAAAGATGCATGCAACAACAATAAAAAAACAAGAAATCCAAAAGGTTCCAACCATATAAGAAGTCATTATATAAAGACATCATTTTAGTAGTTATATAACATAATTTGGAAGAAATATTCATTTAAGGGTGCTTTGACCAATACACAACATTTTGGTGGGGCCCATATGCGGGTTCTTGAATATATTTTGCAATATTTGCATGTATTCATTCTTTTGTTTAGTGATGTGGATATTATTTTTGGAACAAGTGTTGATTATTAAAGGACCAATACATAATTTTTTTGTTGGCACCCATGTGCATGTAATTACTTTTGGTTTTTCTTTGTTTTTCTAATTATCAAAATATGGACATGCATAATCCAATCTTGGTAAGTAATCATCTAATTTTGTTGGATTCTAACTAACTACATATGCCATTTCAAATCTTGTATTAATATATAATATCCAAACATGGGTCATGACAAAGTTTTAGGGTATTGCAAAACTTGCATAAGGTTATACCCTACAAGCTTTGATCATGGCTGATGACACAACACCTAGCATTGTTTTTCCAAATACATTTTCACATAATAATCTTTTTCTACCACTTAACTTTTTGATAATGTTAACCTAGTTAATTTGGAAAGGGTTCTAGAGAATTAGTATTGAAGCAAAACAATAAAAGATGTGCAAAATATTTAAGCACAAAAAAATGCCAAATTTACATATTGAAATTGGAAAAATTAAGGAAATCACACCACCATTACTATTTTTAAAAGTAAGAAATGAAATGCAAGCATAAGTAACATATATATATAAGTTGAAAATATTTACAATCTAAACCAAAGATCAATTATTGCTATTACAAATGGAAAATTGATAAGAAAATTTTGATAGGTGTTTCATTCATTAATTACAATGAAAATACCATAAGAATTTCAAGATTGATTTAATGAAAACAATTCCTTTCAAAAAGATGTGTGAAGTGGTGATAGGAGTTGCATCCCTATGCATGGTCAAAAAATTCGACCTAAATTTTCAATCTCTCATAAATCACATTTGACAATGTGTATGTGTGTTTACAAAGCCTTTACAAGATTGCTATAGAACTATGTAATTTTTTACTTAATCCAACAACCATGGGTGACAACTCAACCATAAAAAATGGACATGATGAAAAGCATGTGTATGTATAATAACTATCATTTTCCATGAAGAAGATCATTATAAAATTGAGGGGCCTTTCTAAAATGCAATTCTTGCATGAAGGGCTATGCAAAAAATACCAATGGTCGCATAAGCTCACTGAAATAAAATGAACCCCCTAAAATATAATACTTGCATATGAGGGCCATGTTAAAATAATAATAGCCACACAAACTTGTTCTTAAACTAAAGGACCCCCCTAAAATGCAATAGTTGCATGTGGAGCCATGCAAAACATATGTAAAATATTGTTGCAATACCTACATATAGCCTCCCTAACCCCACACTAAACATTGGGTCCAATAACAATATCTACATATGGCCTCATTAACCCACATTAGACATCAAGTTCAATGGTAAACCTACATAATGAAACCTAACCCACGTTGTGTTAATTGCAATATTTACATATAGTTTTTTTAACACATTGGAAGTTTGTTCCAACAGGGAAAAAACACATTAAGGTGTCACAATTTTGACAGATTAGAGTCCTTTTCAAAGTCCTTTTCTAATGTAGTTGAAAATTGGCTTAAAATATGAATATTTAGATGATATTGAAAATAACATTTTTTTTTCCATTTCCAATTTCAAATCATGATGCTATAAGACATATAAAAAATATTTCTAAAGAAATTATTTTAAAATAATTATAGTTTTTGGAATTTTAAAAAGTCCATAACATAATAAATTAAAATCACATTCCATTCATTCAATGGATCTTTAGTTTCTTAAACATAATTCATCCAATGTCTGAAAGTTTCAAACACATAAGATTAACATATTGTAAAATAAAAATCCATATCAATGAATTTTGTAGGTGTGGCAAAAAATGTGGGTAAAATTCAAAAGTCCATTACTTAGTGGTTATCCACGATTTTTATTTGATTTTTTCATTTTTGAAAGGTTGATTATGATAGCTTTAGATAAGTGAATCCCTTTTTAAATTATTTCAATGAATTTTATTTTATTTATTTTCTTGTACCTAAGGAATACAGGAAAAACTGCCATTATGATGTCCATATAAGGTCACCATAGTGTGCAAACACCCAACACACTACAATACTTACATCACAAAACCTAACCCACCTTTTGTTAATTGCAATGTTTATAGTTAGACTCTTTAACCTAGATTGGAAATTTGATCCAATTGCAATACTTGCATCATAAGATATAACCCACCTTATGCTAATCACAACACTTGCACATAGTGTTCCTAACACACATGTTTTGTAGTGGGGCTAAACTTTGAGATTATTTCTACAAATATTTATGTGGGTCATTGTATTGTGTGAGTTTATTTGTTAGTTTGAATTTTCATAAAGTTGTTGACTACTCAAAAAGAATCTTGATATTCAATCCCACATTAAATCGTAGTTTTCAATTACTATTCTTTGTCCTTCAATAACCCTAGGAAGGATATTCTAACTAATTTCAAAGGTATGAATGATCTAGTGTGTGCTTGTACAAACTATTTTTGGGTTATTTTATGGACCTTGATATCTAACAAACCTATGTTTTACAAGGATTTCATGGTTCATAATCCATCAACTACTTGGAAATGAACTAGTGAAACCCACATTCAAAATAATGAACTTGGATGTATTATCCCATTGGTTATTGTTTGGTAGTTAGAGTTTATAATGACCTTCAAATTGAAAAACTCGGATGCCCCAATGATGTTTTAGGTTTTTAAAAACTTGAAACCTTGGTTTGTCAAAAGGTTGAAGGAGTGGAACACTTGCACTTGTTAGTACCACACTGCACTCAATGAACTTAGACTTGGATTAAACAATATACGAGCAACAAGGAAGGAGGTTCATAGTGGTTATAATTGTTCTTGTGAGACCATATGTAAACCTAAATTGAATGTTGTGTTGTTTGATCTTTGTTGTATTGCTCACCTTCAAATATACAAGATAATGACCTCTCTACAGAATTCCATAGAAGAGGATGTATCATGGGTGATTGTCTAGGGTGTGAGATTGAATTGTTGGAAATCTGTCCACAATAATTACATTATGAGAAATTATGTCTATTGCAACCATATTGCCTTGCAACTAAAGTTCCAAAATAATTAATATACAACTACATTATAATTATCCCATGGAAATATGAGGAATTAATAAAAGAAATGCCACGTTAGAAAATCAAGGAGTTGTATTATAATTGGAAATTAGTTGCAAGAGAGACATTTATGTGGTGGAATGTGCACACTACATATATGGTTGTAGTTTGATTTTTTTGACAAATTGCACTTTAGTTAGGTGTGACAACTATAATACATTATAGTGTAAATGTAACTCCTAATCAACAACTACTTTGTAACTAATGTTGCAATTTGTGTACACTACTAGAAATCTTGTCATTTGCAACTAGTCACTATGCAACTTGCATGCAACTGGTTGTCATTTGTAACTATCTTGGTCATGTTTACAACTACAAATTTGGTATTGTATAATTTTTGGGCCATACGGTTGTGTGTGCAACTAACATGCAACTAAATGTGTACAACATGGACACGTGTCATAAAAATAATGGCCTAAACTTATACATACT
>Ga0116231_10012297_pt1 | contig 12664 bp, 6 predicted proteins | sample S1TSphgellanicum_2_FD_89695 | JGI IMG/M metagenome (GOLD analysis project Ga0116231, IMG submission 89695) | Host-associated microbial communities from peat moss isolated from Minnesota, USA - S1T2_Fd - Sphagnum magellanicum MG | ecosystem: Host-associated > Plants > Peat moss > Unclassified... | reverse complement strand
TATAAGAACAACAACCACCCCTTCTGCTGCTGCCGCCGCTACAAAATCCCTTGGAACCCATAAAACCTCCGTCCACACTAACAAAGCAAGCTCTGATCAGGTTCCCCCCCCCCCCTCCCCCACCTATCTATCTACACAGGGCTATGTCCAAAACTGGAAATAGCTCATTTCTCGCGAACTTCCATAACCCATGTATACTACACCACAATGCTTCTTCTTCGTCTTCTTCTCTTCTTCTTCTTCTTCTTCTCCGTCTTCAGAGAAACTGTGTCGTCAAAGCAATTCCACAAAACCATATAAAGAACAGAAAAAACACATCAAAATTGGCACTTTCAAATTCCTTAAGCTGCAGATGCACAAACTGGCACCACCTTCAATCAATGCCGGAAGGATAACCGATCACAACCACAACAACCATCAAAGATGCAGGACCCACTACTCCTCCATAGGAACAAAAAAGAATTAGGTCTACTAATCTCTGGCTCAAAAACCCTCGCTACAAAACTTCCAAAATACTCTGAACAACTGAGGAAAGAGCAAAACGGATCCTCTCTCGTTGTTGCCAAACTTCGGGAAGGGTGCCGACGAAAAAACGTTGCCTACGTTTCTGACGTCGACAAAAGTCTCCTTCTTCGTGCGCGCTTTCTCTCTTCTCTCTTCTCGCACGCTCTCTCTGTCTCTCTCTCTCTCTTTGATCTCGTCGCTCTCTTTGCCAAGTAAGGAAATGTTTGGAAAATGGTCCAAATTTGTGCTTCCTTGTGATCGAAACAGGTGGCAAGCAAGTTCTACGGAACCTATCACATTTCACTATACCACATTAGGTTTATGTCAATTGTGGGTTACATAACAATTTTAGAGTACTAGTCTGTAAACCCATTTTGCAAGCAAAATGATCAAATAAGCAAAAGACTAAAGTGTTATGTATCGAAGTCCGTTTTGTCATTTTATTCATCGATTTTTTTAATTTTTTCTTTGTTCCAACAGGTTTCCAATGTGTTCCTCATGGGTTTTATTTTAAGTTTTGGGGGAAGGGGGAAGGAGAAGAGGAAGATTTTTTTCATTTGACATGATGCTCGAGGTTTGAGGTTTTATGTATAGGAGAAGGGCCTAGATTGGGGCCGTTATGGGATTTGAGGCATCTCACAAGGTTGGAGGTTGAAGGGACAACCAATAGCCACCAATAGCCATATATTATAATTGTTTAAAATTGTCAAAAATAATTTAAGATGAAATAATTTATAATAAATAAAAATAATTTAAGATGAAATTGCCTAAAATTGTCACAAATCCCATAACATGCTCAAAGGGATTTCTTAGGGAAATAGTAGAGTTTTTTTTATGTCATCTTTTTTTCTTTTCTTTTTCCATTCTTTCGTTTTTTAAGTTGTATCGTTTTCTTCTTTTTCGTTTTGCATTTTTTCAATGTATTTTCTTGTTGTCTTGGTTTCTTTGTCTTCCAACTCCATTGTCTTGTTGTTCTTGTTGTTCTATTTCACCTCCATCGTTCTATTGTCTCTATTCCAACTTCATCATGTTGTTTCATCAATAGAACCAAGGAACCTCTTGTTTTTTTTGTTGGAGTGCTCGTGCTATTGTTTCGAGCTTTCTTCGTCTTTGTTTTTAGTAGCTTCCTTTTACACATTTGCAAAAGCTTTTTCTCACACTTGTTTTTCAAGCAAAAGCTTATTGTGGAGGTAACATGTCTAATGAGATAGGAATGCCAACTCCAAAGCCGTTCACATTACTTGTTTCTATTTCAAATCCTAATTGAGATGTTGAAATGAACCTTCCAAAATTAAAGGAAAGGAAATTGTGTGGCCGGCCAAGAATGCTAGCTCCAAAGTTATCCATGTCGCTTGTTTCTATTTGAGATCCTAATTGAGAGGTTGAAATGAAAAAAACAAAAATAACACTAATGATGCAATAGCAATTGGTGCTTCTTCCATACGTCCTTCGCAATCGAAACATCTTTTTTTTTAATCTTTTTCCTTACACAATATGGTGATGTTCATAAGGTCCCTTGTGAAACCTAATGTTTTTTTTCTTTTTTTTTTTTTTTTTTTTTTGACTAACAGACAAAAAAACTTGTGGGTTTGAGGTTTTGAGTAGCGTGTATTTGTGTTTTGTTGTCACATTTTCTTCTTAGGTTCTAATTAGTGGTCATTTTTGTTGTGGTGATTGTGGGTGTTGGGTAAGGTTGATGGGGACCAAACTTTTTATACTTTTTTATAAGCTCAAGCAAGGAAAAAAAACTACAACTAACTTTCTTTCATTTTTTTAGCAAAGGAGCTTTCTTCTTCTTGTGCTTTCTTTTTTCTGTTAGACCTCTTTTGTGGTATTCAAAGTTGGTGGTAGTAGGCTTGTTTTGAGAGATGAAAGCTTTCATAATATATGTTCAGAAACAACAAGGATTACTAGTGGCATAGTTCAAAGATTTTGAGCAACTTGGTATGCAACATACAACTTTTTCAATAATTTTGATATTAGCAAAAAATGAAGGTAGGTGTTTTATTTTGGAGTTTTGAAACAAAACAATGGCTCCAATGGTGGGTGTACATAAAGAATCAATAGTGGGGATACATGAAGGAATCATGCAGACAACCAAAGCATGTAAAGGTAAGGCTTAAAATTATTTTTTTCTTTTTAACATGTTTTTCTTCTTTTATTCTTGTAATTGCGATTAATTGACAGAAAAACACACATATATATAAATTTCACAATGATTTTTTTTTCATCTAACAACACACAAGAACATTAAATTGAAAAGTCTTTAATGAAATATCGAGTGGGGTGTGTAAGCTATGCCCACAAATGTGTCTACCAAAGAACTTATCAAAACATGTATCAAAAAGCTACACAATTGACCTTTATGAAAGATGGTCCAAACGAACTTTAAATATCACGGGGTTCGTCTGCACATTCAACTTTTAATAACACAATGCCCAACTTTCTAATCTTAAGCCAAATAAATACCTTTAAGGTCAGATTTATGGTGATACATCGAATTGCAATTAAGTTGTATGATTAGGGTGAATGTTCTCTTTTGCAACTAGGGCAAAAACCCATTAAATCCCATATCTGTAATGGTGTTGTCAATATGAACTATTGAACTAACCCCCGCAGTAACTAATCTTGAAGGTTATAACATGTCACAATTCAGCAAATTGTCTTTAAGACCATTTATTTGTTATACAATTTTCCTTTCAATTTTAGTATGTTTCATAACAACATAGACTCGTTGTTCATCTATTTAATAATCCTATCTTTCAGCTAAGGTTATGTAGATAGTTGGTCAAGAAGGATTGCTACAACATCTCCTTCAATCTACATTTAGAAAAACCAAGGCACCCTTGTCATGATTCACATAATTCACAATAAACAAAAGAATTATACATATTTTATCATCTCATTGTATGGTTGATAGGCATAATCAACAATGACACATGACAAACAATTAATAAACGTAGTTGATGGTGTGGAATTTAATTTTTTCAAATTTAGGTTATTTCTTTATGGAACTAGTTGACCTAAATCTTGTACTTCATTATTTCAAATAAAGAAAATATTATCTCACACAAATGATGTCAAACCATTCTTCTTGAAGGCATTCTTTGAATTCACAAAACATATATTGTAACATAAGCAAAAACAAAATCTAAAGATCTTGCATTCATTCTAAGGAAATGCAAAAACTTATCGCTTGATTTTGAACAAAGGATCCTTCAATAAGTATGTCAAATGGTATCTTGTTAATGTTAACATATGTCTTCACATAAAGAAACATTGTGAAACAAGCCTTGAAAAACCAATAGCTAATGACACAAAACAATTATGCACAAGATGGGTAGTGATGAATTTATTTAATTCTTGAATTATTGATCCAAAGTGGTGATGATTTTTTATCCAAAAAAAGCTCAATGCATCCCTTCATTGAAAGATTATATACTTGAATTTATGTTTGCCATATTTTATAAAAATTTAATGAAAAATAAATATTTCATGGACAATATGTTTAACCTTAAATTCTTTACTTTGAGATGTTTATGAAATAGGGTTGAAAATGCGTCATGTATATTGGATGTGAGAAATATTTGCTCAATTTAAATAGCGGCATTCTTATTAGGTTAGTTTAATTTGAAATGTTATTGTTTTGTAATTTTTTTGGAAATAGTTTTAATATTGATATGGTTTCAAATTGTTTTCTAGGGATATGGTAGGTTCAAAACCACATCTCATTTTTCATATTTGTGAAAAATGAGATTCAAAAAGGATGTTTATGATCGAGTTTGATTGTGATGAATGCAACATTATCAACCTTATGATTGTAGTCAAAATGCTTGAAATGAATTATTTGATAAATGGATTAATTATTTGACAAATGTGTTTAAAAACATATATGTTACGCGATATATGGACTAGACTTAATCATCAACGTAAACATTTCAAAAACTTAAATATTATGTATAATAATTTAAATACTAATGAATTTGGATGTACACTTTATGGCATTGCTAATTGTTTGTTATCTGATTATACAACTACTTCAAATGGAATATATATATTCTTATATTTAACGTGATGCACCAACAAATGTAAAATATGTGTTTTTCAATCACCAACTTATATGAAAGCACTCTTGTCTAAACATCCATTTTATATACAATTTTTAAAAAAACTATTAGATTACATATACAAAAAACAAAATTAAGGTTTTAGCACGAGTGAAATAATATATTCAAGTTTATTAAATAGTCATTTACTGAATTGGGATGGTATTATAAATTAAAAACATATCTTGTCAAGATGTTGTAAATATCATATGAAAAGTAATCCATGGTATAGACAATACATTACTATTCCTGAACAATCTAATGAATTTAATAACATGTGTATTTTATATTCAAACATTGTTGATGAAATTATAAAAAAAGATAACATTTTTAATAATGGATTTGAAAGTATGCATGTTAATGATGGAATACAAAATTTATCACTTTTATTTTATTTGCATTTAAATTTTAAATAGTCCATAAACAAAGATTTTTTTATTATGGGTTATATGACCAAAACATTGCACCAAAATGAAGCATGTCATGAAAAACTTATAGTTCAATTTAATGGATTACAAAATAATACAAAAATGGTAGGAAAATTAATTAGATTTAGGATGCCTTGGAGTTGGAAGACAGAATTTTTTGGGAAAGTTTTTTTCTTAGAATTGAGTTTTTCAAAATTGGGAAAACAATTTTGATGAGGAAGAATATTACTTTAGTATGAGTAATTGTTTTTAAATTTTTTTTTTTTTTCCATAATCTATTTTTTTCCCCATTAATATGAGGATTCAAACTATTGCAAAATGATTACAAATTTAGAAATGTGTAGATTGATATGATGTGAAATAATTTTAGTTGAACTCTATTTTGGATCATGTATTTGTTTCAACATACATTATGTAATTGAAAACTAACATGCCAAAATAATAGAATTTGGATTAGTACAATGTTGAAACAGTAGGATTTACAAAGATACAATGAGCCAACAACATTATTTTAGAAAAAGACTACATGTCCTTTTGCCCAAATATAATTTTTTCATATAATTGAATTTTTAAACATTTTTTTTCAAATTTTTATAATAATGACTTATAATTGTCTAATTACATGACTTTTTTGTTTATAATTTTTGAATAAATATGAATTTTTGAAAGTGTGTTGATTTTTTATAGATTCAATGTTTTGTTTTAAAAAATTACAACAATTTCAAATCATAACCAAAAATTCATTTTCTTAATTTTTATGTTTTCTCGTATAACAAGATATAAATTTTCTTAACACATCGTGTACATTATACCTCATTATATGTGGTAAAAGACTTAAAAAATTTTATATAAAATTATGGATCAATTTTGGAAAGTTCTTTGAATTTTTAAAGTTTTAAAATTTCACATATTTTAGGGTATGAATGTTTTTTATGTGGTTAATAGGTTTTTATCTTCTTAAATTTTTCCCATCAATTTTTAAAAAAATATGAGTCCTTTTGATAGTCTTTAACAAAATTGATTCCTTTTTATACAATAGGTGTTCAATTTAAAAGGTTTTAAATTGAAATTTAAACTTAAAATTTATCAAATGGATTTTTGGCTTAAATTCTTTAACATTCATATGAATGAAAAAACAACAACTTGCCATGATTGCCATGGTAATTTTAAATGGTAAAACATAAATATTTTTTCTATTTTGATTATTTTTCATTGTTGTCCAACACCTTTTTTTGGTTCGTTGGATTATAATTGAATCTTTTTACTTTAGGTTATTTTATTTTAAACTATTATATATTATTTCAAGTTATACCCAAGGCTATTCAAGGTCCTTTTATTTTATGTTGTTATAGGTTATTTTATCGTAAAATATAATATCTTAAAATAACTTGACATATAAGAAAATAACAAAAGGTAAAATAATATACTAAAAATTGCACGTAATAAACTAATGTAAGATAATCTAGATTAACCAATAATAACATTGGTAAAATAGCCAAAAAAAAATGGTAAAATAACCAATAATAAACTCAAATAGTTTTTGATAAAATAACTTAGAATAATCAATAATAATTTGAGATATAATAATTTAAAATATTCAAGAATAACCTATAATAAAATAGCCAATAATAACACAAGTTAAAATAATTTAAAATAACCAAGAATAACCTATAATAAAATAGTTTTTAAAAAATTAAATAAAAAATAACTTTAAAAAATAATAAAATAACATACTATAAAATAACTGATAATAACTTACAATATAATATTTGATAATAACCTAAAATAAAATAGCCAAAAATATCCTATGGTAAATAACATAGAATAACTAATAATAGCCTATGATAAAATAACCAACGGTAAATAGCCTAAAATAACCAACAATATCCTATGAAAAAATAGCTAATGGTATATACCCAACAATATCCTACAATAGATAACCAAAATTAATTTATGGTAAAATAACTTGGAATAGCTAATAATAACCTATGATGGAATAGCCAACAATAGCCTATGATAGAATAATGAAAAAAATTAAAATAGCCAAAATATATCATGGTAAAATTGCCAATATAACCTATGATAAAATAACCTAAATTAACTTATGGTAAAATATGCAAGAATAATCAAGAATTGCTAAAAATATTTTAGGGTAAAAAAAAAATGCATAATAAAATGCAATGACAAAAATATATCATTAATTTAAATAGTGATTCAATGGTTGAAAACTTATTTTTTCAACATGAAGATGAAAAAAAGTAAAGAGTTCAAACTTTCACACTTACATTATAAGCTGATCAATTAATTGTTTAAATGAGTTAGGTTCTTACCCTAAGCTAAGAAGCTTAATGAAAGTTCTTAAGTGTTTAATTTAGGCTTATAATTAATTATTAATGAATTCATTATTGATGATTTAATATTAATAAATTTGATTAACTATTGATGAAATTCAAATAAATATTAATAAATTCACTTGTCCATAGCAATTGGTTTTTATTTATTTTCACTATGATAAATTTGTTCAATTTCACTCAAAATCTAATGAAACATATAATCAATTTGAATGCACATTGGCGTAAAGAATTGTCTCACATTAAAACTCAATCAAAATGTGATAAAATTTGCATAAAGTTTTTTTTTGAAGAAGTTGACAAATGTGCTTTTCTTTCCAATGGATTTGTACATTTGTCTCCCCCCCCCTCCCCCTCCACCAAAGGTAGATGTTTTTTGAAAATAAGATATTTGTAACATGCAAATTCATCATATAATGATGGTTGCAACTTGCAACATTACTTAAACATTGATTTTTTTGCAGACAATATTTTTTCTAGTTCATTTGGGGTTTAACACACATCCATTTAAAATTTTCACCTAAAAACCCCCCCCAAGGGACATTAATTCCAATGCGTTCTATAACCTTCATGAAACTTAAACCATTTCATGCACTACTTCAAGCACTAGAATGTGGTTATGGTGAATTATTATTATTATTATTTTCTTATTATTTTCTATGCACCACAATTTGGAGGTGGGGTGGATGCTAGAACCTTTGAATGCACACATGAACAAACTATTTACATATTTGTGTTGTGAAGTTTGGAACATCGAAAATAAAAATGTATTAAACTATGGATGGTGTGCCTTGGGTGAATTAGCATCCATGTTAGTACCATGATAAAAATTAAAATTTTCACATATATATATACCCCATGCTTAAATTAAATCAAGGTTTATGAATTAAAATCTAATTTTTTGGGGCTTGAGATGGTCACTAAGAGACCTCATTCAAAAAGATGAAAGTACCAATGTGGGTGTTGGGTCCATTTTTGATTGGGGGGTGTTAATTCCATTGTGTCCATGAGATGAACGTGAAAAATTGGGGTGAGCTTAAATTTATTAATGAGTAGTGAAATATGCACAATATATATACATTCATAGTTCAAGTCTTTATAATTATAGTTATTTATAAAATGCTCAAAATAGGGAGATGAAATTGCCTATTATGGGTCCAATTGGGGTTGAAATGTTAAATGAACATTAAATTTTTTAATTAATTCGTGTTGGGTGTTTAAGATAGGACCAAATTCTTATTAACACCTTCATAGCTATTAAAACAAATTTGGTCACAATTATAATATCGACGCAAATCAACAAGCAATCATCCACAAGAGCATTGTTGTCACACCTTCCACATTCACATTACATGTCAATATCAACAATTTCATGTTGGGTTTTACTATTTTGTCAAATATTTCAAAAAAAACTTATGAATAATAATAAATAAGGGGCGATCAAATCACTAAGGTGCAAAATGAAGGTTGAATTAAGTGTGACTTTAAAAATAATCTATTCGCTTAGGCTAAAAATGGCAAAGAACACAAGTAAAAAATATATAATCTTGTAGCCAATGGGGTGAGGAAGCATGCATCTAGGGTTCAAAAATTTTCTTTTGAGGGGAGGGTGAGGGTGTTGGATTTTTGTTATTCCCAATGTGTTCCCATTAAGTTTCTAATGGGTTCATCAACATGTTCCCAATAGTTTTTCATTTCATCCCATATCCTTTGCCCTAAGTTCTACTCTTGTAACCAATACAATTAGCCCAAAACGAGAAGATTCTAAATTACCACATATCTCTTTTGTGGTTGCCCAAAGCTTGATTTTCTTTTTGTGATAGGCCAAACAAAGATGCCCATCACAAAAGAAAGAAAATTGAACTCGAAAGGTCCCCACAACCAATTAATATGAGTCACAATACTTTATGACAATAACATGTATTTGACACATTGCATAATGATTTTCATGTGCATTTGCATGATGCTCATGTGGATTTTGCAAAATGGTGTCATAGATAATAATTTTTGGCATTTGCCCAAGTTAAATCCCATAGACCTCACACTAACCTCCATTATGGCTTATAAGAGGATTACAAAAAGATAGAAAAGGCCTTATGAAAACCATTATGTCTTTTGAAATTAATCAATAATCTAAAAATGCATTAAAATATTTAAAAAATCGTAGTATATTCAAAAGGGACGTTCATATATTTGTGAATAATACCTCCTCAAAAAGAAGGGGATACCTTAAAATTGTAAAGGGCCTTTTATAAGAATAAACCACTTGAAGAAATATTGGAAGATGCTTTATATCCATGAATATCCTTCCTAGAAAATAAAAAGGATCTTACACTTATTTTTAAGAAGGGAAGGGAAATTATACTTACTTGAAGGTGTAAGATCCCTTTGTCTTAAGGAGTGGTTGTAAGACTTGTCCCCCTCCTACACCTTGTGTATGTATATATTTAACCTTCGAATTAGTTTTGTCATTAAATAATTTTTAAAATGGTGAATCGTATTTTTTTCAAAATGCGAAGCTGAGATGTTGAAAACCATCATAAGTATTGAAGGCTAATTTCTTTACTCATATGACAATTTCATAGTAGATGATGAAAAATAATAATTTCAAATTTATATAATTGAAATAAGTTTTGGAAAAAAAAAAATTATTTGTTGCATTCATGTGAACTTGACCTTAGGTTATGGTATGTTCAAGTGTAGGGTAAAGTGTTAAGGTGGGGGCATTTTCAAAACAAGAGGCTTAAAACAAGGTGATAGCCAAGTTTGACCTTACATTTTGAAAACATTAATCACTCTTATTGTTGTAAGGTGCCTTTTCAAATACACTTAAGTGTGTAAAATATTTGGCTATAAATTTGAATGTAAGTGGAAAACACCTTAAAATCTAAGAATATGGCCTCCTTAAAAGAGGAAGCAACTTACACCTACTTAATAGGCATAAGGTGCCTCCTATGCCTACAAAATAAGTGTAAGCTATCTCATGCACTTGCAAAGTAGGTTTAAATGTGCCTTGTGCCTCATTATTAGGGCATACGCTTAGAACCTCGAGCTCCACCCTTGCACCCATGGCCTAATGCCCTTAGAACAAGCCCTTACCCTATACATTATGTTCATGATAACATTTGCCTTGTCTAGGGTAAAGCTTAGGGGTGGCGGGGGGGGGGGGCATTCCCAAAAATCTGTGCTAGACTTGACTATGACCTCATCCTAGGCCCCTTGTTTGGGGAATACCCCCACCATAGGGGTTTCCATATGCATAAGGTGCCTCTTGCTTCTACTACCTTGTAATCTATTTATTTATAGTCCCATTGTAAGGAATTTTCCTAAGTTTTACGATGGGTAAGGGCCATGAGTGAGGGACTTTCCTCAAATGCAAGACCACCCACCTCATCCTAAGCCCCTTATTTGGGGGGATGCCTCTCAACCTTGGGGTCTTAGCATACCAAGTTCAACAAAGCTTTGTCCATACAAAGTCCAATTGGCAATTTGGATTTGCTTCCAACCAATTGATTCACCCTCTTCCTTCATAGTCGACATCCCACCACCCATGATGGCATCTTATCTATTATGTGTTGATGATGCTCGTGCTATCTCATGACTTAGGTCCATTGTTTGGTTAATAGGTTCCTAAGACTACAAGTCCCCACTTTCCTTTAAAGAGATGTGGTTAGTTTCTACATTGCCTAGTAGGCCTCATACATACATTGTCCAAACCAAATCAATCACCTAAAAGCTTATCAATTCCCAAAGTTATGTGAGTATTGTAGAATACCTTGATTGTTTCTTAAAATATCAACACTACTTCAATTCTATTATTATTTGTAAAAATGTGGAAATTTTCCCCAAGATTTTTTTTTAAAGAACAAAATTTTGTGAAAGAAAAATAGAGATCCTTTTGGAATACTCAAGAATATTTCACTTGCGACATGGAGTCTTTAAAATTAATTAAAAAAATTAATTATTCAACAGACATGTGTTGAAGCTGTGCTCATGTACTAAGGTATCATCACCTAACAAGATCTAGTGGACGCGTGAATCTGCTGCCATCACCAAAAGCAAGGGATTCTCAATAGAAAGAGAGCATTCTGAGTTTTCGGGAGTCCCGGAGGATTCTCAAGTCTCATTTTCGAGAATGTGAGTGGCCCATTCAGAGATTATAAATAAGAGTCTCTTCTTCTTCACCTTGAGGCCACTTCCCACAGGCTACTCCCCACATGTGTAATATGTCACCTCTATTCCAGGACAGAAAGATGGAAGTAGCATTCCAAGATACAATCTGCCAGTATTTCACTGACCTAGCAGATTATGCCCAGGGGAATGCTGCCAAAATTTCCCAGATGTAAGATCTTGTAGGCTAAGTCTGCCATTGACCAGTCCTCAACAGATTAATATATCCCGGAATGCTGCCAACGTTCCCAGGTTAAAATTCTACGTTTTCTGGCCATTGACCCATTCTCGGCAGATTATATGCCCTAAATGGGTGCCAGCAAACATTCCTGGATATAATCTACTAGATAATCTGCCAGTTTGATAAGCTTGTAGCAGATTATTTATCTGGGAATGACACTTCCAAATGGGACTTTTATGGAATGTAATCAGCTTCAGCAACCGATTCCCCCCAACGACCACACTCTGGTTGCCGAACACAGTGAGAGAATAGCCGTGTAGATTATGGAATAGAATGGATTTGATTGCATCCTCTATTCCTTAAGGACTAAGGCTTATTATGTGTATAGAATTTTGGTTACTTTAAAATAAAATAAAAAAAGGCCCCCGAAACAAACCCTGACCCCCCGCCAAAAAAAAAAAACAAAAAAAAAAATTCTAAAAAGTGTTTTTTTTGTTCTAAAAAGCTGTTTTTGTGGGATATTGTTCACTGCCAAAATCGATGGCCAAAGTGGGGTCAGATGAAGAGGCAACAACAGGCTGCGCACATGCACACAAGTTAGCCGGACCCCGGCTACGAAGCTCTGGCTCATCCGACGGGCAAAGTTTGCCCTTGTTCGTCAGCCCTCAGCCCTCTCTAGTTTTTGTCCTCCAACAGCTTGTTTATTGCCATCGGGCCAATATATTTTGTTCGGACTTGGTAAGCCGAGTGGAAGTGGATATGCAAGCCGACCTGCAGTTCAACCTCTGAGCGGATGTCGGGATGTCGGAGGGCTTTTTTTTTTTTTATTTGGTGGTAGATGATTAGCCGTTTTTCTGGTCATGTGCAGGGGGGCCCAGACTTTGGTCCGGCATGGAGGCCTAAACCAGGGGCCATCTGAGAAGG
>Ga0116231_10012296_pt1 | contig 12664 bp, 14 predicted proteins | sample S1TSphgellanicum_2_FD_89695 | JGI IMG/M metagenome (GOLD analysis project Ga0116231, IMG submission 89695) | Host-associated microbial communities from peat moss isolated from Minnesota, USA - S1T2_Fd - Sphagnum magellanicum MG | ecosystem: Host-associated > Plants > Peat moss > Unclassified... | reverse complement strand
GAGAACCTTTTAGAGATCCTCGCGCAAGCTTTTCAGGGATACGTCAAACGACCGAACTTCGCTTTCGTGGCGGCGGTTTAAAGCCGCAGCCACGAACCTCGCTTGGTGACCTAATCAGATACATTCAATCTTTGTAGCCGAATAACGTTTCCATTATTTTTTTTGTAAAGCTAATAAATGCATTGAGAATGCATTTTATTCTTATTGCTAATTTATTTTTCGAATCAATAAAACTATCTAGTCCCTTATTTTTCCATTTTCTTTCTTGAGACAGAGCAAATCGCCAAACCTCATTTCCATTATGGCTCCAATGATTTATGAATCCTTTATGTTGTGAAATTATAAACGTCATTTGTTCCGCAAATGCTTCCTTCAAAATTTTTTCATCTAATGCTTTGAATTTTAAACCGATCGAAAAAAATTCATAATAATCCAATCTATTAGTTATTGCTTGATTTAGCGGAAGAGTTAAATATTCATAATTTTCATTGTCTTCAAGCTCATAATTATATGCATTATCATTTTTCTTTCGTTCATATCCATCGTAAATAACTTTATTCCCATCAATGACTTTTTGATCGGTTGAGTGGCTTACAATGAGGTTCATTGTATTTTGTTGCCTTGCTGTTCTAGAAGATGACCACAGTGCTAGACAGATGCCAGTCGCAGAAATTAAAATGCCCAGTAGAGTAATTAAAGTAGCAAATAAGCTTGCTTTATATGCTAATATGTCTCCTTGGCTCTTTTTCAATATCTCTGAGCAGCCTATTAATTTATCAGCTATACGTGAATACAGACAATAAAAAGCATACACTATGGATTTTAGTACTTTGTACAGCTGCATAATCTTTGTCCTTAAATTAACAAAAAGAGAGTTTCCAGCAAAATATTAATCGGCTGGAAACTCTCTTTTTGTTAATTTTAAGCTATTGGCCCAAAGAATGCTATCTTGGGAGAACGCCTACTAGCATAAATGTAAGCCCTTTCGTGCGAATCGAAACTTAGGTCATTATATTACACTTATCGGTTCAAAAATCCTATATTCCTAGCTTTTAGTTGACCGGACCGTGCTAATCCTCACTGCGAAGATTTCTAGGCGTAATGCGCTTTCTTTGTTTGGTTTTCAATGGAGAGGAATAAAGTCGCGAGATAGTTACCGCTCGATTTCTCTGGCCGTGGCATGGAGATATCGTCCGGTCGTTGCAAGCGAAGCATGCCCGAGCATTTCCCGCACCGTTGCAAGGTCAGCACCGCGATGGAGTGTGTGCGTCCCGTCTGAATGCAGCAGAAAATGAGGCGAAACAAGTTCTTCGATTCTAGCTTTCTTGGTAGCTCGCTGGACGCGATCCCATGCATTCCAGGCGCTCATAAGAAAATGAAGTCATGAAACAGCCCATCGGCGGGCTTGAGCGCCTTTAACTCTTCCCATTTGCCTCGTGAAAGGCGCACAACCCGTGACCGTCCGCCTTTGCCGCGAACGTTGATTATGTCGTCAATCAGATTAAGCCACCGCAAACTGACTGCTTCGGACACGCGTAAGCCCCATTGTAGATCAGTCGAATCAAAGCGTGATCGCGGGGATGATCGTAGACGTCATCAAGAAGCGCAAACACCTGGTGTTCATGCAGAATGCGTTCCGCGAGTCGACTATCAGGGCGCGATGGCCGAATCGCTGCGCCGACGTTGAACGGCATGTAACCCAATCGCGCCGCAAATGAAAGCAATGACTTGATAGTGAGGAGCTTGCGGGCACGCGTTGCGTTGTACTGCCGAGCGTATCGGCGTAGTGTTGAAGGTCTGAGAGGTAGACGAGCCTGATCGGCTTGCCGATCGTTATTCGAAAGATGCTGCTCTCTCGCCGGTAAGCGCGAATGGTGTGCGGGCTCTTACCGTGGAGCAAGAGTTCGCGGTGTTTCTGGCGTGCTGGACCTCATAGAAGTGACTATCTTGGGTCGAATTTTGATAGCGGTGCCTGTTTGCAGGACAGAATCATAAGCCGAGCTTCTCCCCGATAACCGTTCGCCAAGCATCACTTCGGATGTATCCACGTGCTACGCGTTCGCTTTTCCAGCGCCCACGTTGCATGATCTGCGTGAGCCCGACGCCTTGCTCGTCAAGCACCGTCGCAAACCCAGCTCGTAAGCTATGTGCTCCGTACTGACTGGCATCACGCTGCAAAGTATCGCTCACGTGCTGCTGTACAATCAAGGCGATGCTGCGCCCCGTTAATGTATATGGAGAGATGCTTCCGTACCGGTCAATCCCTCGAAAAATCGCGCCACTCTTAATTTTTGCAGCTTCGGTGTAAAGCTTTAATGCACGAACTGGACAGGTTTCAGCATCTTGCCCCATCTCAACCACGATCCGTGTGCCGGCGCCATCTTGGTCGGTTTTGCTCGTTGGCAAAAGAATCTCGAGGCCACCAGTGACGCTCTTTATCCATTCAATTCGGAGACTCGCAAGCTCTGAGCGCCGGAGTGCTGCCGTGTAGCCAAGCAACAAGATTGCTCGATCCCGTAGCCCACGCAGTGTTGCCGGCATTGCAGCAAGCATCACTTTAAGGTCCTCGCCACGCAGTGGCTCTTTCTTCACTTGCTCCACTCCAGCAGTGCGGCGAATGCCTTTGAGCACGTCGCGAACCATTTCATGTTCCGTCGGCACCGGCAATTGTTGTTGCTTGTGGGCGACACCGATCGCGATCATCCGCCGGCGGATCGTTGCCACGGCGCGCCCTTGCTCGAGCAGGGCTGCTGCATAGAGCGCAACCGTCTGGGGCGTCGCTGGCACTGCCGTCAGTCCATGGACCGCACACCAATCTCGAAATAAAAGCAAATCCGACTGATAAGCACGCTTGGTCGCCGGGCTGCGCGCGGCATGCGCGAGCGTTTTGGCTGAGGCTATCAGCCGATCAAGCGTTGCGACCTCCGCCATCGGCGGAACATGCGGCGCAAGCTCAAGTTCATGTTCTGGACCCTGCAGGTGGGGATCGTCCATTGGATTGCCTTCTTCTCGTGTCAGTTGAGCGCCGTTTTCGGTGATTTTGGCCGAAAACCCTAACTACCGATAATTGGAAGTTATCGGAAGCCAGAATATCGATTTTGCTGTTAATCCGAAACACAGGATTCGCAGCTATCAGCGCAAAGCCACCTCATATGAGCGCCGTTGCCGCACAAATGCCGCTGCAATCGACAAGCATCAGCTTGGCCGAGCAGCCGCGCGCACTCGGACGCTTCTGCAATGCAACGGGCTGCGAGCGACCGGCACGTCGGCGAGGCCGCTTCTGCGGTCGCTGTGCACTCCGTCAGTGGCGAGCGGCGAACCGAGATCGCGATCGAGCACGCGAATCAAAGCGTACGTTTTCTGATGAGCAGCGCCTCATTAGGTCAGCGCGTGCCACCGTTGCGATGGCGGTTAAGCGCGGCCATGTGAAAGCACAGGCATGCCGGGATTGCGGTCGTATCGGGCGCCCACATCATCCGGACCCCAGGCAGCCGCGCAACGTCCTCTGGCTATGCAGATCACATCGCCTCATCGAGCGAGAACGTGAACAAGAAGCTCGGCGAACCCAAGCTGAACGCGAGATTGCCAGCGCCCGCGAAGAGAAGTGGTGCAACCTGGTCGCACGTTTTACCGCAGCCTGGCCGCTTCTTCCAGCAGATGCTGCAAGCTCGATCCAAGCACTTGCGCAGCAAAATCCGCTTATCCGAAGCCTACATCCAGAGGCTCCACTTGCCCGTCAAGCATTAATTCGTGCTTACGGTGTTTGGTGCGGTGATGACTAGCATCTATGGCGAGGTTCTCGCCGAGCACCTGCGCGCACCGCGATCACGGCGCGACTTGGATTGCGCGCTCGAGGCCGTCTTATTTGTGGCAACAGAGCCGTTAAGTCTCTCGAATCTCGCTTCGTTGCTTCAAAGCGACGAAAAGACGGTGAAAACAGCGATACAGAGGCTAAAGCAACACTATCGGAATCGAGGCATACGGATTGCCTCCGATGGTGTAAGCTATTCTTTTGCGACCGCACCTTCGACGCGAGTCGCTGTCGCACGGTATTACGATGAACCACGCGTGCTTTCTGATAAGGCATGCGAAGTATTGGCCCTAGTCGCGTACCTTCAACCTATTACGGGTGCGCAAATTGCAGAACATCATGGTGCAGACGCAACGCATGTACTGCAAACGCTGCTAGACGCTGGCTTGATTGCGTGCTCGCCCGGCGAAGATAGTCTGCTCTTCTTTCGCACGACTGCAGCTTTTTTGAATGCGACGAGACTAGTCTCACTAGACGGGTTACCCTTACCGGATGTCTTAGGCTATTAATGTATCTGATGTCTTATGAGATATCGATTGCCGTAAGACACCTCACAATATTCGCGAGCATGGTATATTCGCGAATATATCATGCTCGCGAATATTGGATTTGTCATATATCAGCAATCAATAAGCCCAAGCTGCCTAGAGGTTTATTCGCGCACATAGTATGTTCGCGAATAAATTATGTGCGCGAGTCTTTCACTATTTTACCTTAACCGTTAAATCCGAATCTTCTCATACTCATCGCGCGTGATTTCATCACCACGTCGGTCGTAAAGCTTGGTCGTGCGCGGCGAGGAATGATGCGCCATCTGCTGCGCATGTTCAAGTGTCCCTTCCGCCTTTAGATAGGCGGTGATGCCGGTCGCGCGCATCCTGTGATTACCGATAGATGTTTCGATGCCCGCCGCTTTCGCCCGGCGTCGAATCATCCGAAACGCCTCATGCTGTTGTAGGCGATGCACCTTGCCTGTGCGTCGCCCGGTCGTGCGCCAGAGTGGCCCGCCAGCATCGGCGGCGATGCCCCAGCCAGCGATATATTCATCGAGATACATTTCGAGCTCGGAAACGCAGGGCGAATCTAGCTTTTTCCCGCCCTTCTCATCCAGCCGTATATAGCCCCGGCGTCCTTGAGTGTAATAGTCGCCGACGTTCATTCCCAATACCGCACCGATGCGGGCGAAGGTATAAATCATCGTGCCAAGGTGGAATTGCGTCAGCGGTACGCTGGGCTAACCCTCTCCATGTCCGAATTGGCTGACCGGCATTTGCGCCTCGCATCCAGTCGCACTGGTTCAACATAAACCATCGGGTTGTCGCAAACTGCGTGGTTATGTGGTTTTTCTTACGTTACGCGACAAGAGGATGAGTTCTTAAAGAGCGATTTTGAAGCCGTCTCCCAAGCCTCGGCGGCTGTAACGTTTCATTCCGGCGCTTTCCCCTATGTTCAGGGTGAAGCGCCAACGCCGGGCGTTTTTATCACAGGAGATTACACGGAATGCATATCGACGCCGCAACTATTATCGCCGATTCAATCGTCCTTATTACTGCAATGATTGGCCTTGCCGCGCAAATTGTTGAAGTGCGGCACAATAGAAAACTTTAGGCGCGAGCAGTCACCAGAGGATTCAGCACTTACCCCCACGATTTTCATTGGGTGTGATTTGCATCTCTTGGAGGTAAGCCAATGCGTCGTTTCATTTTTGCCGCGCTGCTGTTGGCGGCGCTTCCTTCCGTGGCGTCGGCTACCTGCACCGGCAGCGACTGGATGCAGACATGCCGAGATAACGAAGGCAACACCTACACCGTGAATCGCTTCGGCAATACGACCACAGTGCGCGGCAATAACACCAACGATGGCAGCAGCTGGTCGCAACGCTCGACCACCTGGGGCAACACCACTCAAACGACTGGCACCGCCGCAAACGGCAATTCCTGGAACGAAACCGAGCGGCATTATGGCGGCAATACCACCTATAGCGGCACGGATTCCGACGGCCAGCCGTATTCGTACACCTGCACCCAATATGGTGGTTGTCCCAGCTCACGCTAAATCGGCTTCCTAGCGTTTGAATTCGATGCCGAGCGGGTAAGGATTCGCCAGCGTGTCCGGCCTCTGTGCCGGGCGGAATTGCGCGCCGATATTATTCGCGTCACCGACCCAAAAGCCACGGCATCGCCGGGGTGGGTCGGTTTTTCGTATTATGTCGGCGCGCTTTTTCGTTTTGCGCCGGTGCCGCACCGCGCGGCAGAAAGGAACTAAGCCTCATGGCAAAGCTTTTCTTCGTTGCATGGGCTCAGCGAACTACAGTACGCGTCGTAAAACTAAATCGCGCTACAAAAGCAAAGCGTTCGGTAAAGCGAGCCACAAACGGACGCCGCAACGGGCGGCGCAGATAAACAGCGACGGCCCTGCACCTCACGGTGCGGGGCTCTTCCCCCGCAATCAGTTTAGCGTACGATTTTTTTCCATTTTCTGGGGCGATCTCTTACTGCACGAACCACGGCATCAATATGAGCGGTGAGACGCTCGAGAAACCGCTTTGTCTAGCGCTGCATAAGGATAATTTAGCGCACTTAGTATATTCGCGAATATGTGTATTACGCGAATATACTAAGTGCGCGCAAGTGCTTTCGCAACTTCTGCACCTACTCGGTCTTACATGGAGGACACTGCTTGCTTGCTGTCTTCCAATCTGGTTTAAGGATACATTCTTCGCTTTCATGCAAAATTCGCGAATTTTATATATTCGCGCAGATAGGTAGCCATATACACAAACACTTCAGCATTCATCGCACAACGAGGCAGGTAGCCAGCTTTTTTCCATGTATATTCGCGATGATGTATTATTCGCGAATATACATTGAGCGCGAATATATAAGAAGCCGCTAGGAGTTGCATGGAAGTTATTACGGTTGTCAATCAAAAAGGCGGCGTTGGGAAAACGACTATCGTTGCCAACCTTGGAGCGGCACTTGCGGAGCAGAATAAGAGAGTGCTGGCCATTGACCTTGATCCGCAGGGTACTTTGACTGCTTGCACGCTTTCGAGCCACAAAGGTCTTGGGACGGCTGAATTATTGGGCTACACCCTCAATCCTGATCCAGAAGAAGAGCCTGTTGCCGCAGAGTTGATTCCGGTCTACTCGCGTGATTACAAAATTGATGTCACAAGCTCTCACGACCTCAATATGTTCCTTATTGAAGAGCGATTACGGGCAAGTCATATGGGTCTTGCGAACTTGTCGTTACGATTAGAGGGTCTCGAAGAGCTATATGATTATGTTCTGATCGATTCTCCGCCAAATTTTGGCGTACTCACTATCAATGGAATTTACGCAGCGGACTGGATACTTGTTGCGACACAGCCAACGAAGGAAGCTCTAGATTCTTTGAAGCTGTTGAAAAAAACGATAAAAGATGCGAAAAAACAAAACCCATCACTACAGATCTTAGGGGCTGCGGTTTCGCTATATAATAAACAAACGAGCGTTGCTCAAACAGCACTAGACGTGTTGGAAAAAGATCCATATTTCCCGTTCGTGAAAACACTACGATATACGACCGCATTTCAAGCCGCATTTGCGATGAAACGTCCGATGATTTTCCACGACTCTAAACATCCTGGAACAGAAGACGTTCGTGCTTTAGCTGCTGCTGTAATGGCATCAACATCGTCGAATCGTATCGAAACACTAACTGGCACTTTCGAAGCTCCAAAAAATCTTGATGCTTGTTTAGCGTCGGAGGAAAAAGTATGAGCGAAGCGCTGAATTCAATTCATGATGCAAAACGTTTGTCGCGAAAAGAAAAAAATGAATTATTGCGCAAACAATTTCAAGTTGAAAACGAGGCGATAGATGATGAAGATCTTAACGAGTCTCCCGTAACCGCTCTTGTTTCGTCGCATCGCTCTGTTCCATCACGTCCTCAAGCGCAAGAACAATTAACGGTATCGACAATCACAACTGCCACAACGGTAGAAGAACATGAGATACCAGAACTTGCACCGGAAGTAAAAGGGCCGAGAGTTCAGGGTATTACGATCTACCCAAGTGACCAAGAAGCACTGGATGCACTGATGACGTTTGCAATTGAGAATAAGCTTGGAGTTGGTCGAGCGGGCCCTTCCTTATTTTACTCAGCGGGTTTACATGCAATAAAAGCGTTGATTCAGTCTGATCCTTCGATGCTGCGAACGTTGATCAAAGAAACCGCGGAACAACGCGGGCAAGGTGATCGACGCATTAAACGCATGGAACGTCGTTAGTGGGATCGCAACGCGTTTGATAATACGTGTTCAGAAAAGTCAAACGAAGACTAACTGGCGATAAGATCTCGTATAGGCAATTTCTCAAATTGAGAAGCTGTCATGATTTTTGCATTTGGATACATAATAATTTGCGTGATCGCTAATGGATATTTGTGATCATGCAAGAGCTTTCTGACGAAAATTGAACGTCATGCACGATGGAAGAAGAAGGACTGAAATCTAAGCTTGCCGCCCAATCAGAAGCGGATTTCTCTCTCAGCACGTTTGCCCATGACAGCGAGCAAGCCAAGCACTACGGTCGCGCTGCGCGTGCCCCGCGCACCCGGCATGAGTACGCCCGCGATTGGGCGGATTTCGAACGCTACTGTATTAACGCGCACCAATGCGCGTGCCCGGCTGAACCGACGACGGTCGCCGCATATCTGGCAAGCCTAGGCGACCGGCTCACCCCATCAACCATCCGACGACGCGCAGCCGCAATCAGCAGCCGGCATCGCGACGCCGGCTTTACCTCGCCGACGGCACATCAAGCGGTCGAACTCATCCTTGCCGGCATCGCCCGGACACATGGACGAGCGCCACGGCGTAAGGCCGCTCTGACGATCGAATTGCTGCGCGAAGCGCTTGAGCCGATGAACGATGGCTCATTACGGAGCCTTCGCGACCGGGCGCTTTTGCTTATCGGCTTCGCTGCAGCGCTGCGGCGTTCCGAGATCGTCGCACTGAACGTAGCTGATATCGAGTATGCAGATCGAGGAATAACACTGCACATCCGCCACTCAAAGACCGACCAAGAGCAGCATGGGGAGATGATCGCCATTCCGATAGCGGGAGATGAAGCACTGTGTCCGGTTCAAGCTCTCTCCGCGTGGCTTGAAGCAGCTCAGATTACCGAGGGCCCCGTGTTTCGCAGCTTTGCGCTTCCGCGCGGTCGGGCACGCAGTGAAATCGTACAAGCGAAAAGGCTTACTGGCCAGGATGTTGCTCGAACTTTGCAACGAGCACTTGACACAGCGGGTATCAGTGGCGATTTTTCGGGGCATAGCCTGCGGGCTGGATTTATTACGAGTGCGGCTGTACGGGGAGTGAGTGAAGCGAGTATTCAGCGTGTTTCGCGGCATCGATCAACGGCAGTACTCCGAGGGTACGTGCGGCATGCAACGCGTTTTGATGACGCACCATTTGCTGACATTCTCCAGAAGCGGAGTGTTCGTCGGTAATTACGCGTACAGCTCATCGAATCCACACTCCATTATAAGTAGTTGCGTATTAGAGCAAAAGCGTAACTGGTAAATAGGGCAATTGCGTTTTTGTGCTTTTTATCTCGTCACAAAATGGCCGCTGATGCAGCGTTGGTGCATGGATAGAGACCGGAAAAAAAACGGGTGCTGAGAGCAAAAGTGTGCCAGAGCCAGTATTTGCTCGGCAAACTGCAATGAGAGCAGCGCAATGCGACCGTGTGCTTTGAGAGCTTCGGCGAGGTAATCGGCTTGCTCGTCGATCATGCCGGATTCGGGGTGCCCTCAAGAAACGGAAATTATCGTACGCTAAGCTCCCAGTAAGCGCCTGACCGAAGTCCGGCTGATGCTCAAACGCTTGCCGATCTCACTTTTACTGACGCCAGCCTTATGAAGCTCATGGACCTGCTCACCGTAAACCTGCACGCTCTCAGGTCTGCCATGCGGCTTGCCCTCAAGGCGCGCTTGAGCGATGCCAGCCTTAACCCGATCGCGCAGAATGTCACGCTCAAACTCGGCGAAGACCGCCAACATCCCAGCTAAGGCCCGACCGCCAGGCGTCGTGAGATCGAGCGCTTCCGTGAGCGAGACAAAACCAACGCCCAATGTGTTGATCTCTTGGAGTGTCCCGATGAGGTCTACCAAGGATCGTCCCCACCGGTCGAGTCGCCATACGATAATGACATCAAGCTCGCGTCGGCGGGCGGCTTTGAGCATCTCTTCCCGCAGCGGCCTCACGGTAGCACCCGAACCGATGTCGCGCACTTCGCGGGCAATAGTCCAACCGCGCCGCTCCGCATACTCACGCATCGTATGAAGCTGCATCGGCAGAGTTTGCTGGTCATGGGTTGAGACGCGGGCATAGAGCCCTGCGGCTAGCGTTTTTTGCCTGGCCAAAAACCCTCCGAAAACGTGTCGAGCAAACCCGCATGGTTATAGGGCCGGTAGCGGCGAATTGGCACCCGGCCAAAAACATTAGATTTTGGCCGTTTTCCGCCGTTAGCGTAAGATTTTTTCCGTTTCTTGAGCTGACCCGAATGCAAGGCCAATATATGATAAATGGGAATGGTAAGGACATTAAGGGAACCTTGCGTTCTGTATATTCTAGCATCTAGAAAGCAGTGGGGAGGTAGAAAATATGTACGTTGATGGATCGAAATTTTTAAGAAAAACACCGGAATATGGCAATTCGTTCAGCGCTCCAGAGCAGCCTTGCCAAGACTGCCAAAGGGATAAAGACTTAATCAGCATTAAAAATGAAAAATGTGCCAATCTACTAGTTTCATCAAAGCCAAGAGGCAAAGGTGTAGACAGCTCAAAGTTCGATAGGGTAGGAAATTTGTTACGTCATCCAGCCACGATAGGAACGATAGCAATGATAGGTGTTTCAACATTGGCTATTCTGCTATGGCATTTATCAACAGATGAAGTGAATAAATATTATAGAAATCAAGAAAAACAAAACTAAAAAACGTTTACTCGTTTACTTTATTCGCCTTTCGGTTAAAGATAAACTGAAGTGAAAAAATGAATACAATTTTTTTATTTATCAAAATCAACGATTTTTTCAATGACAGACAATATTTGAGAAAGATGCTCGGCGCGAATTTGAGGTGCACCATTCTGATGTTTTCTATTTGGATCGAATAGAATGCTTTTTATGCCAAGTTTATTACTTGGGAGTATATCACTTTCCAATGAGTCGCCAATAACTAGCAGATCTTCAGGCTTAAGGTTTTCTTGTTCCATAAAGCGCTGGAACAAGCCGTCTTTTTTAGACACTCTCTCACGATTTGAAGTAATGAGAGCTTTTACATAAGGTTTCATTTTTGCAGTATCTAACGTCCGCTCTTGCGCATCATGAGGTCCTTCAGAAATAACTGCAATTTGCGTTTTATTATTCAATGCACTTAGAAGTTCAATGGCACCTTCATAAGGTGTTATTGCTTGATTGAATGAATATTCATAACCATCTATGTAGCTAGCCAAAGGGTCTTTTGACAAGTGAAGTGTATCCAGAAGTAAAGAAAATCGCTCCATTCTATATTCATGTGATTGCCTTCCATCAACAAATGGAGTTACGAGGCTCTTGCAAATCTTCTGGTAAGCAGACTGGAGTTCGTTAGTCTGAATATTGGGATTATCATATTGTATCAATTTGAAAACATGATTAATGGCCGTTTGTGAGGCATGTTTAAAGTCATGTAGAGTATCATCGAGATCAAAAGCGATCCATTTTGGGTAGCTGACATGTTCTTGCAATGGATGTAGCTGATCTATTGCATGACTATTTATTTGAGTAATCGGATTCTTCGCCAGATATTCTTCAGAATTTCCATTTTTCTTTTGTAAGTCTGTAACTGCGTCTAAATTCCCTTTAATATCACCTAGCATATATACTACTTCTCTGCTTTCATTAAATTGCACTTCTGTATACAATCTCGGTAAACTTGGCCGTATTCCAAAGAAAGTTCTTCTATAATGATGTTTTTCTCATTGTCGCTTACTAGCTTTGTAGCTGGTCTATCTCTTCGGATTTCACCATTTAGCAAGCTAGTAAATAAGCCATTTCGATTTCCAAGGTAAATGTCTTTTTCGTTCTCATTATGAAACATGAATTTTTCAGCAAAAGCACGTGGCTTATCAATAATATCGTCGTTAAATGGAATGTCCCAATGTTCAAGTACCGTGCTCATTATTTTTTTTGAATTGTCTTTGCTTTCGATGAAGAGATCATGCACGTTGACAGGCGTCTGTGGAATAATGCGGCAAGCCTCTTGATATTGATCAAAAGCACTTTTGTATGCTGTAATAAAGCTGGGTAAATCATTCCAATTTTGCTTTTTCCAGCTCTCGAAAGTCAAAACTGGCTCGCGAAATCCAAATGCAGGTTTTGCTTCCTTGATTTCTGCTTGAGTACGCAACACCGGAAAATTACATTCATTTATATCGCTTGTCCCACGATTTTGATCATCTCCAAACTCTTCTTTAAGAATCAAATGTGCAATTTTTTTTTCTGATGCCAATGCTCGCATATGATGCGTGGGATCCGAAAGAATTGAGTAATCCGGATTGAATACTGACTTATCATCATTGTGTGTACGCGAAATAACACGGCTAGTAGCGATCGTGCCATCGGCGCCAGAAGCCAATTGCATAAATAGCGTAGATCCAGTTCTACGCGGGGCTATATACACATGCAGATGCAGAGAATTTATCAATTCCCTATATTGCCAACATCGTGTCAAGCCATCCAAGAATCTGACCGAACGGGGTATCATAGCGCCAATTGAAAATCTGACCGAAGCCTCGGCCCAAGCCTGCTGTTTCCACCCCGTAT
>Ga0116231_10012295_pt1 | contig 12665 bp, 14 predicted proteins | sample S1TSphgellanicum_2_FD_89695 | JGI IMG/M metagenome (GOLD analysis project Ga0116231, IMG submission 89695) | Host-associated microbial communities from peat moss isolated from Minnesota, USA - S1T2_Fd - Sphagnum magellanicum MG | ecosystem: Host-associated > Plants > Peat moss > Unclassified... | reverse complement strand
GCTGGCTTTGGCCCATCTGAGGCATTGAGATGCATATCCATATCCATAACGAGACACGCGGGCCGGATTTGCCGATCACCCCGGCATTATGGGAGGCAGCCGGCATTCCGGGCGGGCATAGAGTGACCTATGGCCGTACGGCTGCGGCGTATCTCGCGGAGGCGCCGACGATCGAGGCGCTGATCGCGCCGCCTTGGGAATTCAAAAAACTCGATCTGTTCGCGGCGCCGCATTTGAAGCTGCTGCAATCAACCTCCGCCGGGGTGGATAGCCTGGCGCCGTTCACGAATATTCCGGCTGATGTGATCCTGATGAACAACCGGGGCACGCATGCGGATAAGGCCGGCGAGTACGCGCTGATGGCGATGCTGATGCTGGTCAACCGCATCCCGTTGTTTGTGAGCAACCAGCGCGCCGAAATCTGGGACCGGGTGACCAGCGGGCTGCTGCACAGCAAGCGTGTGACGGTGGTTGGGCTGGGCAGCCTGGGCGGCGCTGCCGCGGCGCAGGCGGCGCGCATGGGTGTTCGCGTTACGGGCGTCTCGCATTCCGGCAAGCCGCACCCTGATTGCGTGCGGGTGGTGACGCAGGATGGGCTGGATGAGGTTCTGCCGGTGACCGACATATTGCTGCTCGCCTGCCCGCTCACGGATGCGACCCGGAATCTGCTCAATGCCGCCCGCATCGCGGCGCTGCCGGCGGGGGCGGGCGTGATTAATATGGGCCGCGGCCGGCTGATCGATGAGACGGCTTTGTTTGATGCGCTGGACTCAAGGCAGCTTGGTGGCGCGGTGCTGGATGTGTTCCATAAGGAGCCGTTGCCGGCCGGGCACCGGGCCTGGGGCGTACGGAACCTGATCATCACGCCGCATATGTCATCGGATGACCCGAGCACCTATAACGCGCTGACGCTGAAGATTTTTAAGACCAATCTTGCCGCCTATCTGGCAGGGGATGCGCCGCCGACCGCGGTGGACCGGGCCAAAGGCTATTGAGGCGGCGGATTTAATCCCAAATTAAGCATATTATTGTAACGATCCGGCCATTGGACCCAGGAGGCTCGCGAAACCGAAGGATTTTGCCCATGCAGATCAATCCCACCGGCAGCATTGCCGCCAGCTATGCCGCGCCGGCGACCATTGCGGCCAGCCCCGCTGCTGGCACGGGTGCCACAAATACCGGCACGGCCAGTCCGGCCTCCAGCGCGGCAACCCCTAATTACAGCACAGTGAGCTACGGCATCGCCGCGCCGGCAAATGCGGTGCCACCCAACACCACCTCCGTGGTGGCGCTCGCCAGCGGCGATTCCGTCACCACGGTGCGCGGCCCGGAGGCTGACATCGTCTCGGTCACCACCGTTCCGGCGGCTAGCTCGACCGTGGATGTCACCGCCTAGAGCGCAAGGCGTTGCCAGCGCCCGTCTCTGAATGACCAAAAGTTTTTTGGTTCTTTTTTTCAAAAAAGAACCATCTCGATTAATGCTTACGGTTTGGCAGGTCCGGTGCCGGCGCCGCTCTCGGTAATCGCGGCGGCGATCTCGCCCATGTCCGCCGGGGTCAGATGTAAAGTCGCCGCCGCCAGCCAGCCATCGACCTGCGCCGCGTTGCGGGCGCCGACGATGGCGGCGGTGACGCCTGGCCAGGCGAGCGTCCAAGCCACGGCGGCCGAGGCCGTGGAGACAGCATGGCGCTTGGCGACCGCGGCGATGGCGGCCGCGACCTGCAAATTACGGCCGAGATGCTCGCCGAACTCGGCGCTGCGCGAGCGCCAGTCATTCTTTGGCAGGGAAGCGGCGCGCTCTTTGGTGAAGGCGCCGGTGAGAAGCCCGGCCTGCATCGGGCTATAGACGATCACGCCGGTGCCATGCGCGTGGCACCAGGTGATTTCCTTATCGCCGGCCTCGCGCTTGATGGCCGAGAACGGTGGCTGCAGCGTCTCGACATGGCCGAGCTTTTCCGCCGCGTCCAATTGCGCGACGTTGTGGTTGGAGAGCCCGACGGCGCGGATTTTGCCGGCTTTTTTGAGGTCCAGCAGCGTTTGCCAGTACTCCTCGATCGGCGTGCCGTCCCCGGCGGGCCAATGCATCTGGTAGAGATCGATCCGCTCGACCCGCAGGCGTTTCAAAGAGCCCTCGAGCTCATGCCTGATGCTGGACGGGGCGCCGACGCGCTTGGGAAACTCCGATGGCTTGGCGGGATCGCCGATCATCCCGCATTTGGTGAAAATATAGGGGCGTTCGGCAGCCGGAATGCCGGCTAGCGCTTCGGCCACCACCTCCTCCGACCGGCCGAGCCCGTAGATGGCCGCGGTGTCGATCCAATTCACGCCACGCTCGATCGCAGCGCGGATCGCGGCGATCGAGTCACGGTCGTCCTGATCGCCCCAGCCGGCCGCCCAATCGCCGCCGCCGGCGGCCCAGGAGCCGAAACCGACGCGGGTGATGTTCATGCCGGTCTGGCCGAACGGCACGGTGGGAAGCGGGGTGTGTTTCAAAGCAGCGCTCATCGATCTGATCCTGTCCGGAGTTCGAGCCGGGATTTAGGTTTGTCGCGCCGAGGATTTAACCGCCGCGGGCATTACGGATCGTGCAGATTGGCAGGGTTGCACGCTCAGCAGATCGTGGCTGTTACGGTCCCCACGCCTTCGATCACGCCCTCGGCGGTGTCACCGCGCTTGAGGGCGCCGACACCGTCCGGGGTGCCGGTATAGATCAAATCCCCTGGCTTGAGATGCACCAGGCGCGAGAGGGCTGCGATAATCTCCGGCACGTTCCATATCTGGTCGGCAAGGTCGCCCTGCTGGCGCAGTTCGCCGTTGACCGTGAGCGCGATGCGCCCGGTGGCGGGGTGGCCGATCTCGGCAGCCGGCGCAATCTCGCCGATCGGCGCCGAAGCGTCGAACCCCTTGCTCATGTCCCAGGGGCGGCGCGCGGCTTTCGCCTCATCCTGCAAATCCCGGCGCGTGAGGTCGATGCCCGCCGCATAGCCGTAGACATGGTTGAGCGCGTCCGCGGCCGCGATGTCCGCCCCGCCGGTGCCGATCGCCACCACCAGCTCCATCTCATGGTGCAGATTGGCCGTGGCCACCGGATAGGCGACCTCCGCGCCGTAGCTCACCAACGCGTCCGCCGGCTTGGTGAAAAAAAACGGCGGCTCGCGGTTCGGGTCCCCGCCCATCTCGCGCGCATGGGCGGCGTAATTCCGGCCGACACAGAACACGCGCCGGACGGGAAATTTTTTACCGCCGCGCACCGGCACCAGCACCGGCGGGTGAGGGTCGAACACCAGATCATCCATGATCGTTTTCTCCATAACGCTCCCCGCCATATGTCTGGCCGGCTTTGTGAATTCAATGCGGCGGGGGAGCGATAAAGCGGTCGCTTTTTTAAAAAAAAGCTCCGCAAAAAACTTTTGATTCTTCTGCGGCGGTGCTGGTGGGACCGCTATAGCCCAGAGGAAATAAAAGTTTTTTGGTTCTTTTTTTCAAAAAAGAACCGCTTGCTTTGCCTTGCCTTGTTCCATACCCCCCGCGCGGCTATGTGAAGCGCATGCGCTTGCTCCTTACCTGTTTTGCCTTTGCCCTGCCTGCCGCCGCGCTGGCTGCTGACGGTCCCGCAGCACTCGGCGCCAATGGCGGCAAATATGGCGACTGGACGGCGGCGACCTTCGGCAGCGGCGCGGATAAAATCTGCTATGCCTTTACCACCGCCAGCGCTTCCAAACCGGAGATCAAATCCCGTGGTCCGGTGCTGCTGACCGTGACGGAGCGCGCTGCCGACCGGGATGAGGTTACCATCGGTGCCGGCTATACCTATCCGAAGAACGCCGCGCCGGCGCTCAGCATCGGCACCACCACGGTAAATTTTTACACGCAGGGCGGCACGGCCTTCACCACCGATGGCGGCGAGGCTGTTGCCGCCTTCAAGGCCGGGGACAGTGCCGAGGCCGTTGGCCCGGGCCCGCACGGTCATCCGGTGCATGACAGCTTCTCCCTGACGGGCTTTAACGGCGCATTCCACGCGATCAGCGCGGCCTGCCCGTGAGCGAGCTCACCGCGCCGGAGCGGGAGCGTATCCTCGCCAAAGCGGCTTTGTTCGCCCCGCCCGGCAACACGCTGCCGGATGGGCGGATCGATTTGGTTGGATTGTCGCGCGCCGAGCTGCTGGAGGTGGTGGCGCAAGCCGGCGAGGCGCCGTTCCGCGCCAAGCAGCTCTGGCACTGGATCTATCACCAGGGCGTGCGGGATTTCTCCGCGATGTCCAGCATCGCGCGGCCGTTGCAGCAGAAGCTTGCCGAAAAATTCGTGGTCGGCCGGCCGGAGGTGGCACTCGACCAGATTTCATCGGACGAGACCCGGAAATTCCTGTTCAATTTCCGGGATAATGAGAAGGTCGAGACGGTGTATATCCCCGACCGGGTGGAAGACCGCGGCGCCGTGTGCATCTCCAGCCAGGTGGGCTGCACGCTCTCCTGCCGGTTTTGCCATACCGGGACGCAGCGGCTGGCGCGCAACCTCTCTTCCGGTGAGATCGTCGGGCAGTTCATGGCGGCGCGCGACGCCTATAATGAATGGCCGAGCCCGAAGGGTGAGACACCGCGGCTGCTCTCCACCATCGTGCTGATGGGCATGGGTGAGCCGCTGTATAATTACGAGAATGTCGCGCAGGCGATGAAGATCGTGATGGATAATGAGGGCATTGCGCTGTCGCGCCGGCGCATCACGCTCTCGACCTCCGGCGTGGTGCCGATGATGGACCGCGCCGGCGAGGAGCTCGGCGTCAACCTCGCAGTCTCGCTGCACGCGGTGCGGGATGATCTGCGTGACGAGCTGGTGCCGCTGAACCGGAAATACCCGATCAAGGAGCTGATCGCGGCCTGCAAGCGCTATCCCGGCGCCTCCAACGCAAGGCGGATTACGTTTGAGTATGTGATGCTGAAGGGCATTAATGACTCCGAGACCGATGCGCGGGCGTTGGTTTATCTGATCGCCGGGCTGCCGGCGAAGGTGAATCTGATCCCGTTCAACCCCTGGCCGGGGAGCAGCTACGAGGTGAGCACGCCGGCCGCGATCCGCAAGTTTGCGGATATCGTGATGGATGCGGGCTATGCCTCCCCGGTGCGGACGCCGCGTGGGCAGGATATTCTGGCGGCGTGCGGGCAGTTGAAGTCCGCGGTTGAGGCGGTGAGGTAAGTAAGCCCTGCTTTTTCTGAAGAAAAAGCAGCAAAAAGACTTTTATCACGCTGGGACGGCGCTGGTTTCACAAGCAACGCCGGCAAGTCCTAAAAGTTTTTTGGTTACTTTTTTTCAAAAAAGTAACCGCTTCCTTCAAAGCTCTCGCAGTTCAGGCAAATCCTTGAATGCCGGCGTGGTTTTGCTGGTCCGCGCGGCGATCGCGCTTTCGATATCGCCGGTGTTCCAGATTGCGGCCTGCACCCAGGCGGCGCGCTCCAGCGATGCGGCCACGCCGTGGTCGCGCGCGTAGAGCAGTGAATCCTTGCTGCCGGCGATCGCCATTGGCGCGCGGGCGGTGATGGCGGTTGCGGCTTCCTGCGCGGCTGCGCGCATGCCGGCGGCATCCGCCGCCACGGCGTTGATGAAGCCCAGCGCCTCGGCCCGGGCTGCCGGCAGGACCATGCCGGTATAGGCCATTTGTTTGACCACCGCGTCCGGCAGCAATTTTGGCAGGCGCTGCAGCGCGCCGACATCCGCCATCATCGCGATGTCGATCTCGGCAATTTTGAAGAACGCGTCCACTGTGGCGAAGCGCAAATCGCAGGCGGCGGCGAGCTCCAGCCCGGCGCCGACGCAGGCACCCTGGATGGCGGCGATGACGGGAAAGCGCAGGGATTCCAGCGCGCTCAAGGCCTCCTGCATCAGCCGCGCGGTACGGTAGAAACTGGCGCGGCCGGCGGCGTCATCGGTGCGCAGACCGTCGCTTGAGGAAAACACGCTCAGGTCCATGCCGGCGCAAAAATGCTTCCCCTCCCCCGCGATGATCAGCGCGCGGGTGGCGCCGGCGGCATCCAGCGCACGGACGGCGCGCGGGAATTCGCGCCAGAAATCCAGCGTAAGGGCGTTCAATTGCTTTGGCCGCGCGAGTGTCAGCACCGCGATGCCGCCCGCCGCCTCAAGGTGAAACTGTGCTTCCTGGTCGCCCATGCCGCTCTCCCATTTTGTGCCCGGCCTTGGGCCGGTTCGGACGCATTACACCACCGCCTTGCGCAGGGAACAAATTTGCGCTTGACAATAGAGTATTTTAGATATATCTAAAATACATCTAAATATAAGGAGACCAAAGATATGAGATTTTTTCACCGGCATCGCGGCGAGGGTGAGACCCGCCGTTTCGTCCGCCCGCAGCACCATGAGCACGGGCCGCATAGCCACCGCTTCGGCCGCGGCGGCCGGCTCGCCCGTTTTCTTGAACATGGCGATCTGCGCCTGTTGGTGCTGCATCTGATTCAGGAAAAACCCCGGCATGGCTACGAGATCATTAAGGCGGTGGAGGACCTGACCGGCGGCGCCTACGCACCCTCACCAGGCGTGATCTACCCGACGCTGACGATGCTCGAAGAGCTCGGCCAGCTCACCGCGACCACCGAGGGGGCGCGCAAGAGCTACGAGATCACCGCGGCGGGTGCCGAGGTTTTGGATAAGGAGGCCCCTGCCCTTGCCGGGTTGCTGGCGCGGCTCAGCGCGACCCAGGGCCGCGAGGGTGCGGCGCCGGTGATCCGCGCCATGGAGAATCTGCGCACCGCGTTGCGCCTGAAATTTCAAACCCGGGAGACCGCCGCCGAGCTCGTCCGCAAAGTCGCGGATTTGCTCGATGAAGCCGCGCGCAAAATCGAGGATCTGTGATGCAAGCCGTCGCGATTTTTAAAACGGCGCATGCGGCGCGCTACCTCGGGCAGTTTGTGAGCCATTTCGCGCATAAGCTGCCGGCAGAGAAGCGCGACGATAACGGCACCGGCAGCGTGGACTTCCCCGCCGGGCGCTGCACGCTCGCGGCCTCACCTACGGCGCTCACGCTGAGCATTGCGGCGGAAACCCGCGAAGACATTCACCGCCTGGCGGATGTCGTGGAGCGGCATCTGGTGCGCTCTGCATACCGCGAGCCCGTGGCGCTGAGCTGGACGCTGCAAAGTGCGGCGGCGTGAGGAAGCGGTGCTTTTTTTGAAAAAAAACAACCAAAAAAACTTTTGATTGCTTTGGGCTTCGGCGGTCCCAAGCGCGACGCCCTGGTGGAATCAAAAGTTTTTTGCGCGCTTTTTTTCAAAAAAGCGCCGCTTGCCTTGCCTTCATCTTCCCCAGCTGCGATCGTATTTCCCTCACGTCGCTCAGGGCCGATCCATAAGAGTTTTGATTCCTGCCGCCCTGACCGAGCGTGATTTCCGCCGGTTTATCATCGGCTACACCCTCTCGCTCACCGGCAGCGCCATGGTGCCGGTGGCGATTGCCTTTTCGCTCTATGCACGGGGTGCTGGCGCGCCGGCGGTATCGAAAATGCTGGCCGCCGAATCCATCCCCATGGTGCTGCTGTTGTTGCTGGGGGGTGCGGCCGCGGACAGGTTTTCACGCCGGACGGTCATGCTCGCGGCTAATTTGCTGTGTCTGCTGAGCCAGGCCGGCCTGGCGGCGTTGCTGTTCAGCCATCACGCGCCGCTGCCGGTGATGACGGCGCTGATGGCCTGCATTGGCGCCGGCACGGCGTTTTATGCGCCGGGACGGCAGGGGCTGATTCCACAGATCGTCACGCCGGAAAATCTGCAATCGGCTAACGCCGTGCTATCCATCGCGCAATCATCTGCCGGGATTGCCGGGCCGGTGGCGGGCGGGCTGCTGGTTGCGGCCGGCGGCGGGGCGGGTGCAATTGCGTTGGATAGCCTGAGTTATGGAATCAGCGCGCTCATTCTGCTTTCGCTCACGCCGCGGCCGATGGTGGCGGCGGCCTCCGCCAGTTTGCTGACGCAGCTGCGCCAGGGCTGGTCGGCGTTTATCAGCCGGACCTGGCTATGGACGGTGGTGCTGCAATTCGCCTTTGTGCATTTGCTGGTGCTGGCGCCGATTTTTGTGCTGGGCTCGCTGCCTTTTGCGCATGCGGCGCATGGCGCGCTGGGCTGGGGCGGGTTGCTCTCACTGTTCGGGGTGGGGGCGATCATCGGCAGTCTCGTGGCGTTGCGGATCAAGCCGCGCTATCCGGCGCGTTTTGCGCTGCTTGGCATTCTGGTGTTTGCCTTGATGCCGGCCAGCCTCGCGGCGGGGCTGCCTTACGGGCTTACCGGCGCGTGTTTTTTGGTGAGCGGTGCCGCCATCGCCATTTTTGGCGTGTTGTGGGACACGATCATGCAGGCGCAGATCCCGCCTGAATTGCTGGCCCGGGTTTCAGCGTATGACATGTTCGGATCGGTATGCTTGCTGCCGGTTGGCTATTTGCTGGCAGCGCCGATGGCGGACGCGTTTGGGCGGGACGGGACGCTATGGATGGCGGCCGGGTTCACGATTGTTTCGACCCTTGCCGTGCTGATGCTGCGTGACGTGCGTGAGCTGGAAGCTAAATAGGGGGATGAGCGGGGCGTTTTAGAGCCGACAGCACCGCCCCAGCGTAAAAAATTTTTGGCGTCGCTTTTTTGTAAAAAAGCGACCGCTTACTTAACTCTCTCCAAATCCCGCGTGGTGCCGCTCGCCGCCACCTCCTCTACTTTTGCATAGGAGCGCATCAGGATGTCGAAACTCGGGTTGGTGACGCCGAACCACATCGTCTCGTTTTTGAAGTGGTGCCAGAGATGGTATTTTTTGATCCATCGGCCCCAGGCGGTGCGTGGGCGACGCGGGATGTGGGCGATGTAGTGCACCCATTCATAATAGAGGATGGCGGCCGAGGTGCCGGCGAGCAGGGCGCCGATTTGCGAGGCGTGCGGCCAGATGGCCCAGGCCGCTGCGCCGGTGAGCAGGTAGAATGGTGCCAGGAACCAAAATGGCAGAAACAACAGCTCGAGCCGCGTGGGCTCGACATGGTGGTCGAAATGCAGGCGCCTTTGCAGGGATAGCAGCCAGGGCACGCGATGCATCGGCGGGGCGTGGAAGGCGTAGCGGTGGAAGCCGTATTCGCTGGCAAAGAACAGGATGGCGCCGAGAAAGAATAATAAGAGATGCGGCGGCCAGACGCCGCTGGCCTGCAAACCGGCGACCAACAGAATGATAATGGCCAGCGCGCCGTTGCTGCCGTGGCGCCAGAATTCACCTTTCATGCACGCTCCCGTTTTGCAGGCAGGATGCGCGCCGGATTTGGGCTGGGCAAGCCCGGCGGTTGGCGCGGCAGCGCAGCAATGCTACCGCCCGTCTCGTGAAGTTTTTGTACCAATCCGCCCCGGCGCAGGCCGCGATCGCTTGGGCCGCGTTCCGCTATGTGACGTTGGTCGCCCGCAGCGCGCGCTGGCGGGTGGAGGGCGAGACGCCGTTTTTGGCCGCCGCCGCACAGGCGCCGTTGATTTTGCTGTTCTGGCACGAGGCCTTGCCGGCGATGCCGGTGCTGTGGCAGCGCGCGCGGCGGGCCGGCATGCGGCGCCCTGGTTGCGTGCTGGCGAGCCAGCACCGGGACGGCCAATTGATCGGACGGGTGGTCGCGCATATGGGCATCGGGCTGGTTTCGGGCTCGTCCTCGCGCGGCGGTGCGGCGGGGTTACGCGGGCTTGCGCGCGCGCTGGCGGCGGGCATGCATGTCGGGATCACGCCGGATGGTCCGCGCGGCCCGCGCCGGGTTTGTGCGCCGGGGGCGGCACAGCTCGCGGCGCTTACGGGGGCGGCGATTATTCCTTGCGGGGCGCTCACGCAGCGGGCGCGCACGCTGAACTCCTGGGACCGCATGCGGCTGCCGCTGCCGTTCGGGCGGGGCGCGCTGGTTTGCGGCGCGCCGCTGCACGTGGCGCGGGAGGATTGGCGGGATGCGATTCCGCGCATTACCGAAGCGCTGAACGCGGCCATGGACCGCGCGGCGGCGTTGCTGTGAGCGCGCTCTCGCTCTATCGCGCGGCGGGCCGGCTCGCGGCACCGGGGCTTGGGCTGATGCTGACGCGGCGCGCGGCGCGCGGCAAAGAGGACCCGGCACGGTTGGCGGAGCGCCGCGGCGTCTCGGATTTGCCGCGGCCGGCGGGCAGGCTGGTGTGGTTTCATGCGGCCAGCGTGGGGGAGACCCTGTCCATCATGCCGGTGATTGAGGCGATTGCGGAAGGCGCCGAGGTGTTGCTGACCACCGGCACGCTGACCTCCGCCCGGCTGGCCGCCGCCCGGCTGCCGGCCTCAGCGCGCCACCAATTCGTGCCGCTCGACACGCCGGGCTGGACGGCGGCGTTTTTGGACCATTGGCAGCCCAGCATCGCGGTGTTTGCCGAAAGCGAGCTATGGCCCTGCCTGCTGGATGGCTGTGATTCGCGCGGCATTCCGCGGATTTTGATCAATGCGCGGATGTCCGCCCGCTCGGCGGCGAACTGGGCGCGCTTGGCCGGGCTGCGGCGGCGTGTGCTCGGGTTGTTCCGCTATATCCATGCGCAATCCGCCGGCGATGCGCAGATTCTGCGCGGGCTTGGCCTCACCGATATTCTGGAATGGGGCAATCTGAAATTTTTCGCGCCGGCGCTGCCGGTGGATGAGGCGGCGCTCGCGGCCTTCCGGAGAGACATCCCCGGCCCGTGCTGGCTCGCCGCCAGCACGCATCCGGGCGAGGAGGAGATCATCATCGCCGCGCACCAGCAATTGCTGGCGGCGTATCCGGAGCTCGTCACCATCATCGTGCCGCGCCACCCGGAGCGCGGCGGGGCGGTCGCGGCGATGGCGGCGGCACCGCGCCGCAGTGAAGGCCAGAAGCCGGTGCCGGGCAGTGTCTATGTCGCGGACACGCTGGGCGAGCTTGGGCTGTTTTTCCGCGCAGCGCCATTTGCCTTTATCGGCAATTCCCTGAGCGGGTTCGGCGGGCATAATCTGGTGGAGCCCGCATTGCTCGCCCGCCCGGTGATCACCGGGCCGCATACCGAAAATTTTGTGGAGGCCGCAACGCGGCTGCGCCAGGCCGGCGCGCTGGTTGAGGTGACCGACGCCACGACGCTGGCGGGGGCCGTGCGGGCCTGGCTTGACGACCCCGCGGCGGCGGCGAAGGCCGGCCAGGCGGCGGCGGCGGCGTTCGACGAGGATGAGACGCTGCCGCAGCTTCTCGCCACGCTCATTCTGGAATGCGCGCTTTGAGGACCCCCGGATTTTGGGGCAAGCGCGGGGTGATGGCCTACGCGCTCACGCCCGTTTCCGCGATCACCGCCGCCATGACCGCGCGCCGGGTGAGCCGCCCTGGTTTCACGCTGGGTATCAAAACCATCTGCGTCGGCAATGCCGGGGTTGGCGGCGCCGGCAAAACCACCGTGGCGCTTGATATTTTATCCCGGCTGCCCGGCCGGCCATTCGCGCTGACGCGCGGCTATGGCGGACGGCTGGCGGGGCCCGTGCTGGTCGATCCCGCCCGGCACGGCCCGGCGCATGTGGGGGATGAGGCGCTGTTGCTGGCCGCGCGCGCGCCGACCATTCTGGCGCGCGACCGCGCCGCCGGCGCGAGATTGGCACTGGCGGAGGGGGCGACCAGCGTCGTGATGGATGACGGGCTGCAGAACCCGAGCCTGACCAAAACCCTCTCTCTGCTGGTGATCGATGGCGGGTACGGGTTCGGCAACGGGTTTCTACTGCCCGCCGGCCCGTTGCGCGAGCACCCGGCTGATGCCGCCGCGCGGTGCCAGGCGGCCATATTGATCGGCCCGGATGAGACCAATGCGCTGGCAGCACTACCACCCGCGCTGCCGGTGCTGCGCGCGGACCTCGTGCCGGATTGCCGGGAAAATCTCGCGCGCCGCACCGTCATCGCCTTTGCCGGTATCGGGCGGCCGGAAAAATTTTTCCGCTCGGTGCTGGCCCTTGGCGCGGAAATCACCGCCCGCCACGCCTTTCCCGATCACCATAATTATTCAGAGCGGGACGCGGCACGGCTACTGGATGAGGCCACAACCAATGGCGCCCAGCTCGTCACCACCGCGAAGGATTACGTCAAATTACCCGAAACCTTGCGGGCGGCGACGCTCGTGATTGGTGCCACATTGCTTTGGGAAGATGAAGCGGCCTGGATAAAATGCCTGATATAGCCAAGCCGAGTATCACCAAGCCGAGTATCGCCAAGCCGAGCCTTGGGCATCGCGCGGAGGCGGCGATTGCGGGTGCCTGCCTGGCTTTGTTCCGGGCCCTCCCCCCGGCTGTGGCGGCGGGGCTGGCGGGTGGCATCGCGCGCGGCATCGGCCCGCTGATCCCGGTCTCGCGTGTCGCGGATAAAAACCTGCGCATGGCGATGCCGGAAATCTCGGCCGCGGAACGCCGGGATATCATTGCCGCCACCTGGGAAAATCTCGGCCGGACCACGGCGGAGCTGGCGCATATCGGCGCGCTGCATGAAACGCCGAGCGGCCCCGGCTACGAGGTGAGAGGCTGGGAGGAGAACGTCGCCCCGGCGCTTGGCCAAGGCGGCCCCTCGATCTTCTTCACCGGGCATATCGCGAATTGGGAGATCATCCCGCCGGCCGCGTTCGCCCGCGGTGTCGATATCGGGTTCATGTACCGCGCCGCCAGCAACCCTTTGGTGG
>Ga0116231_10012294_pt1 | contig 12667 bp, 9 predicted proteins | sample S1TSphgellanicum_2_FD_89695 | JGI IMG/M metagenome (GOLD analysis project Ga0116231, IMG submission 89695) | Host-associated microbial communities from peat moss isolated from Minnesota, USA - S1T2_Fd - Sphagnum magellanicum MG | ecosystem: Host-associated > Plants > Peat moss > Unclassified... | reverse complement strand
TCGCGGAGGCTACATCCGAATGGCACAAATTCCCGGGACTCCCGAAATGGAGTCCCGAAATTGTCCCGGCGGGACTCCCGGAACTTTGAACCGCCATAACTCCCGACTGCAGAGTTGGATCGCGATGAAGTCTAAACCAAAGTTGTAGCCCTCGTCGAGATCTTTCCATCGCCATGTCACACACTCAAATCGGACGTCAGAAAAAGGTCTATTCCCGACTTTTAGTGGTCGGGAGTCAAACTGCCAGTTTGACTCCCGGCTCTTCTTTTGCCCATAATTTGGGCTGCAGATGTCCGAATTGCCAATGCGAGGGCATTTTCACTATTTACGTTTCAAGACCTTTCCAATGACACCAAAAACACCCCAATGCGAGGTGTTTTGCCCCTTGTTGTCGAACTCTAAACATTCGGGAGTCCCGGAAGACTCCCAACCTCCAACTTTTCCAAGTGTTGGGCTTCACCCCCACACTTGGCCAAAGTGGGGTTGCGACAGTACCACAAAAAAAAAATATTTAACACTAAAACATGGACTTTTGTGGAATATGATTATTTAAAAAAATGAGCTACCATATTGTGCATTTACCATTTTGTGAAAATTGTCATTGTAGGGTGAAAGCATAGTCAAAAGAATCATCTAAGTGGGTGGACATTCCTAAAAATTTTGTTTTTGTATGTTTGAAAAATCCCAGGGGGAACATAGAAATTTTAACTTTCAATATATATTTTTGGAATAGGCTCCATACTTGCAAAGTTTCAATGCTCAAAATTTGATGCAAATCAAAAGTTCATTTGCATGTTTAAAACGTTCAAACCTTTACATTGGATAATTTTATTTTTCAAATGTCTTTATTCCTTATCAATTAAAACTAGAAATTTTCATTTTTACAACACATTTGAACACATTTGGTTCAAATGCATGAATGCATAATGTACATGATATAGGATTAAAATGTAGTAAGAAACTAATTATATTTATCATATGATGGTAAATTGGGAATGAAAAATGCAAAATTTATGATTATCGACCTGACAAATGAATGCCATTTGTCACATGTAATCCTTGAAAAGTTTTTAAACTTAACACCTTTGGTTCATTTGATCATGTTTGCACCAATAGTTGTTTTACCAATTGTAAAACCCAAGATGTGTTGTGATGTTTATAGCTAGATTGGGTTAAATTTCCTATGGATGATCACCATTTTAGCTACAAACAAAAATTCTAAAAAGAACCATTGATATGATGAAACTATTGTAAATGTACAACAATAAAAATTACAGACCATTCTAGTATTCATCAACATTGTAGCAATGGGAACCACCACACAAGGAATGGAAGAGAAGTGGGTAGCCAATGCTCATGGTCACCAACCACAATGTTGGAAGATTTTTACCTAAGGTAAGTGTACGGGTTAGTGTAAAGGGCTGGGCTTAACTGGAATAAGGGCTGTGTGAGGTGGAGCTCAGCATGGGCCTGAATCCTGTTTAGAGATTAAGTACCCAAGTGAAGGGGGCAATAGGAAGTTGATTCTGTCCGGTGCGCCATAATTGCCTGTTCACTGGTGTCAAAAGCCAGCAGAATGGCTACAGAACCGGCATTGGTGGCAAAAATTGGCCAGGTTGTGCCCATTCCAAGGTTCATAATGGGCCAGTTTGGTAGTTTAACCATTACCCAATAGACATGGTCCTGACCATTCCAAGGTTCATAATGGGCCGATTTGGCCATTTTACCCCTACACAACGGACATGGTCCTGGCCATTCCAAGGTTCATAATGGGCCAGTTTGGTAGTTTAACCATTACCCAATAGACATGGTCCTGCCCATTCCAAGGTTCATAATGGGCCAATTTGGCCATTTTACCCCTACACAACGGACATGGTCCTGCCCATTCCAAGGTTCATAATGGGCCAGTTCGGTGGTTTAACCTTTACCCAAATGGACATGGTCCTGCCCATTCCAAGGTTCATAATGGGCCAGGTTGGCCGTTTAACCGCTATGCAATCGACATGGTCCTGGCCATTCCAAACTTTATAATTGGCCAAAATTCCATATTGTACATTAAAGTACGAGGTACCAAAAAGGATACTTTCTACCCGTACATTGGGGCCCTACAACTCGTAAGGAAAGTTCCTTCAGAAAGGAAAAAGAGCCCCAAAGCGCTGCTGTCAAAAGGTCAGTGGCCCAATCCCGCCACGTACGAACACACGTACTTACTTACATGCGAAAATATAGAGTCCTACGTCCTAACCCTGAGGCCCATTGGATAAGGAGACGCAAATCACTTTCTTGCCCTATGGACAACTGGGAGCATTTGTATGGACAATTTGAATGCCCCCACCCTCCCCCCGCCCCCCCCAAAGAGTCCTAACGAAGGCCTATAAAGTAGGAGTTCTAAGTAGCTTTCTTGCCCTATGTATGGATTAATAGGTGTGTGTATATGGACAATTTACAAGTAAAATACATGATCCTAACAAAGACCTATACGGTAGGTAGGAGTCATTGCAAGGCACTCTTTTGCCATAGGTATCGACAAATGGGAGTGTGTATGTGGACAATTTACAAGTGAAATATAAGGCCTTAACTAAGGCCTATTTGGTAGGAGTTGTAGGTCACTTTCTTGCCATAGTTATTAACAAATGGGAGTGTGTATATGTACAATTTTTACAAAGAAAGATATATGGCCCTAATGAAGGCCTATATGGTAGGAGTTGCAAGGCACTCTTTTGCCATAGGTATTGACAAATGGGAGTGTGTGTATATGGACAATTTACAAGTAAAATATAAGGTCCTAACTAAGGCCTATTCGGTAGGAGTTGCAAGTCTCACTTTCTTGCCATAGTTGTTAACAAATGGGAGTGTGTATTATGTACAAATTTTACAAAGGAAAATATACGGTCCTAAGGAAGGCCTATACGGTAGGAGTCGCAAGTCACTTTCTTGCTGTATTGACAAATGGACAACTTTTGCAGTTGCAGGAAGCTTTTTGCGGCCGGCTTTCTGCGTTGTCGCACGAGAGTGCAACCGAGAGGGAATTTTGGTTGTTGCAGACTTATGGAAAGTTTGTGGCGCAAGTCTGAGTCTTTGTTCTGCTTCTTTGATGCATCAGGTTTTTGGTTTTTCTGGAGAAGAGTTCTTGGAACATGTTCCAGTCCAAGAAGAAGCTCCTGGGTGGGGGGGTTGTCCATCTCTCTCACTTTGCCTTATTTGGGAGGAATTCTGTAGTAGTAGTAGTAGTAGTAGTAGTAGTAGAAGAAGGTGATAGAATTCACAGCAGAATGCTGGGGAAAGTAGGGTGAGTGGAGAAACTCTTTTGGAGCACAATGGAAAGATGACAGTGGAGAGAGAGAGAGAGTATTCTTTCTTTTGAAGGGCTCTCTCAGGAAGGAGGGTGGTCTGAAGATGAAGATGCACATGGAGATGGGGTAGCGAGAATCCGCGGAGAATTTACAAGTTTGACAATCGTCAGGAGAGCTTCTTCTTCTTCTTCGAGGATTTCTCCTTCAGAATTGGGTTGAACAGCAGCAGCTCCTTGAAGGAACTGTCACTGAAATCTGCACGGAAGAAATTGTGAGCAAGGGATCTCTGTCTGTCTGTGTTCCTAGTTCCTAACCTGTCTGTTCCTGTTGGAGAAGGCGCAGAAAGTAAGTCCCAATACCCTAAACTTGGAAGTTTTTCTGAGAAGATGGCGTGGGCAGCTACGGACAAAGTGGTACTGGGATGCGTAGCGTTCTTAGTATGGTGGGTGCTTGCCGTCTTTCCAGCAGTGCCATTTCTGCCCATTGGTCGCACCGCAGGATCCTTGCTGGGGGCAGTTCTCATGGTGGTATTTCAAGTCATCTCTACCAATGACGCTTTTGCGGCTGTGGATCTGCAAATCCTGGGTCTCCTCTTCGGGACCATGGTGGTGAGCATCTACCTGGAGAGAGCTGACCTTTTCAAGTATTTGGGTAAAGCACTTTCCTGGAGAAGCTGGGGTGGCAAGGACTTGCTGTGCAGGTTGTGTCTACTTTCAGCAATTTCCAGCGCGCTCTTCACAAATGACACCACATGCGTCATTCTCACTGAGTTTGTCCTGAAGCTTTGTAGAGAGAAGAAGCTGCCACCACAACCCTTTCTCATTGCACTTGCTTGCAGTGCAAATATAGGCTCAGCGACAACTCCAATTGGAAATCCGCAGAACCTTGTCATTGCTGTACAGAGCAAGATTGGGTTTGGGAGCTTTCTTGTTGGAATTCTTCCGGCCGTGGTGGTGGGGTTAGTCGTCAACACACTCGGGCTTTTGCTCTTGTATTGGAGGCGGCTTTCCAATTCTGCAGTTGAAGATGAAAGAGAAGCAAAAGATGATCCGAGTGTCAATGCTGCTGGTGGCGACCGAAGGGAACAACCAGAACGTCCAAATGTTGGAAGTTTTTCAGAAGATGTTGAACTGCCTAGGATGCTGGAGAAAAAGCGAGGTGAAATTGATCGAAGGAATTCGGATAGCTTGGTGGTAGAGCTTGCCAATTACTACAGGACTGGGAGAGGTGGAGTGGAGGTGCAGCAGGACTCAGGCTTAAGCCCAGTGAGAGGTTCTGTCCTTTCAGATGTGTTGGGCTTAGAGCCAAGGGTATCATCATCACCATATCCTCATTCTCATCAGCAAACAAGGAGCAACGAGGGAGGAATTCTGAATCAGATTGTGACAGATGCTTTGCCTTCAAATGCACCACAGTCTGCAGTAGTAAGACAACAAAGAAGGAGAAGGATTTGGAAAGTTTGTGTGTACCTTGTCACAGTGGGCATGTTGGGTGCCCTCTTGGCTGGCTTGAACTTACCCTGGACTGCAATCACTGCTGCTGTCACTCTTATGGTGCTTGATTTCTCAGATGCAGGACCTTGTCTTGATCAGGTTTCCTACCACTCCACTGCCATGTGTAAATTGTAGAAGTTGCAAAATGCTTCTTTCTTGCTTATGAATGGAGGATCTGTGTACTTCTTGCGCGTTGGCATTTAATGCAACAGTTTAAGGGTAGGCAAGGTTCAGAATCTGGAATTCAGAAATGTCACTAAGGTCTTCTACATTTCATGCTTTTTATCTCCTTGATGTGTGAAGCGAAGAATACAAGAACTCCTTAGCATGCATTAGTGCCAACTTCAAGCATCAATCCCACATCATTTGTTGACACTGTAGACACAGCAGCCAGGCAAGCAAGCAAAGTGCTTAATGAAAGTGACTGGAAAATTGAGGTGACTTGGAAGTTGGCATCTGTGGGAACAGGTGTCGTACTCGTTGCTGGTGTTTTTTGCAGGCATGTTCATTACAGTTGCTGGGTTCAATGCTACTGGAGCACCAGGCCAGCTCTGGTCTGCTGTAGAGGCCCACGCGCACATTAACTCCGCTAGTGGCCTTTCAATCCTTGCCATTGTTGTCACCGTACTTTCTAATGTTGCCTCCAATGTTCCCACAGGTACAACCTTTTTCCTCCACCTTTGAGAGTATATTAGGAAAATTCACTGAGACTACAAGACCCCATGTCTGAGCACTGCACTACATCCATGAAGTATCTCCACAACCTATTGAATTTCAAGAGCTTTGCGGCTGACAAGTTGCCAAGTCTCTGTACCACCATTGTAGCGCATAGAGCTTAAAACTGCAGTGTTATAGGGGTTGGTATATGACTACAGTAAGGGGTTTATCCAATATCTCCTGGCAGACTGACATCCCCTATTACTTAGCTAGAGCAGATGCCCACAGTTGCTGCCTGATTTGTGATCATCACTTGCGTTAATTCTGGTTTTTATATGCAGTTCTACTCTTAGGTCCACGAGTTGCTGCATCTGCAGCTGCCACCCCAGGTGCAAGCGTAAGCAAGGCATGGCTCATATTGGCGTGGGTGAGCACTGTGGCTGGTAACTTAACTCTTGTTGGGTCTGCAGCGAATTTGATTGTGAGCGAGCAAGCACGACGGTCTCCTCTCTTAAGCTACAAACTTTCATTTTGGAACCATTTGCGGTTTGGTGTTCCTGCCACCCTCATTGTTATAGCTGTTGGCCTTCCCCTTATTCGTGGATAAAGACTTATCTCACCCATGAGAGAGATGGAAAGGATTTAATGCTATGTTTTGTACAACATATTGCAGAGGTTGATCACTAATTTCAACATCTGTTTAGAAACTTTTAATTTGAAGAGGAGCAGAATTTGCTCAGAGGAATTGTCACCAGGCTTTCAGAGTATCATTTATCAAAGTGAGTTGCCATCAACTTGGTGGTATACCTGTGTTCTGCTTGAATATTACACTTCAAATTGTGTTCATTCTTCATGGCTGAGAGCTTGTATTACATACTGAGCATTCTAACCAATGCTCACACTGTACAACTTACAGTGCATTAGGCAGATGTACATTTTCCATCATGTGATTGAGTGAAATCCCAACTTTTGTAGTAGAGGGGTTTAATTTCAGAATTTCACAGTTTTGATTCATCAAACCAACATGTTCACTCATGTTTGCATTTGAACTATGCAAATATTTGTATCCATCACTGGAATTAATACATGTCTTGTAAAACACAAATCGGTCATACAATGGCAAGATTGGTGGAAGAAAAACTGAGGTAACTCTTCACTAGGAAATTGAAATTTGCTTGTGAAATTCTCAGCAGATCATTTCCACAGTTTCATAAAGCACATAGTCCTTTAGCACCTTATATGGGGTCACCTTAAATAATGTGGTTCATGGAAGAGTAAACAGGCAACTCCTGTAGGCAAATTGCATGTGAACTTTCAACAGATCATCTGCTGGCTTAAACATTGTGGAGTACAAATTATAGTCTTTACTGATTTGTAGTCAACAGAAAAATAATGGTCAAGTAGTACAAATTGGGGGAATTCGATAATTGCCACCACAAAATGGAAGTCATCCATGATGCCAGGAGCAGATGACTTCACAACTAGTGGCAGCTGAAAAATTGGTAGTTTTCTCTTCTTCGTTTTCTGAAGGGTTTTGACCTATTTGAATCATACTGGTTGTATGAACAATACCAGCATCAATCTGTTGAGTAGCAAATGGAAGGGTACACTAGCCATACATACTTATGGTGAAGACTGGGGATCTGTTTGGTAGAAAACAATATCTCCACTGTCTGGAACATAATGATCCTGTTTCAAGCTTGTAAGGAGAGGCTCTATAAGATGTGTGGGAATAGGACCTGATTTTCTGGGGTCCCTGTAGTACTGACCCAGTATAGGCTTGATTGCTTCTGTCTGCAACCAGCCAAAACAGTTTGTGTCAGCTTCTCATTACTAGAAGAGGGTAAAACTGCATTCTCCTGTGTGGTAAGACACATTTTGATGGTCAATAAGATCAGCATCATAATGCACCATCCTTGAACATCTGCTGCTTTGAAGAGACAAGAAAAGCAGATTACTTATACAACAAAAAGAACAAATTAATCAAGAAATAAGTACCGCTTCTATGAGATTGTAGTGAGGGATTTGAGGGAACAGATGATGGACAACATGTGTCCCAATATCATGGTGGATATTGTTGAACCATCCATAGTCCCTATCAATTGTTGACAGGCCACCTCGCATGTAATTCCATTCCTGGCATGGAAGGCAAATACATTCATCAGATCCAGCACGTATCTTTTGATGCCCATGTGTGTAGTTCAACTCTTTCTCAACAATCCAGAATATATCAGACTGCTGTGCCTTGGTTGTAGGAAAAGGTACATACTGTGCCACGGTACCAAGGGACCTTTTTGTCATAACCATGGTGATGTAGGTAGGTCACCACGTCTAGCCATACCACATTCACCTGCAAGTACCCACATGAAAGAACATGTGAGTTACTACTACCAATCATACCCCATGCCTTGACTACATCTCAAGAAAGACACCATGCAAAGCTCTGATAAAGTATTTTTCACCAATGACATGCATATGACCAATCAAGAAAGTACTATACAATCAAACTAGAGGAAAGTCATTGAGTTCCTCAGATAGTCTTGCTGAGGATATGAAGTGACAAAGTCTATCAAGAATTAAAGTTTCTAGGTAGGCGAAGCTGTGGATGTTTCAATAAGTGATCCTTCACAACTCCATTCAATTCCAGGCACATCATTGCCCCAACCATTACAGTTGGTGGAATCACCTGCATGAGATCCAGCCAAAGGCTGCCTGGTTGGAATAAGTTCAGGAGTAAATTATGAGTATATCTGGTAACTCTAGTTCTAAACTCAGCATCTGAAGTCAACTTCAAAGAGACTCAAGATTTACAGACATGAATAGGATCACCAACAAAATGCCCATGCTTTGAATAGGGATAGGACAATAAACTTCATTCTACTTCCTGTCTGACCAGGGACAAAGTTTGGAGGATCACCCAATAAGGCATGACATAGAGCTTGAGCATCCACATGGGTCCAACCACAAAGGTGAGAGCCACTAGAGTTGCCAGCATGGCAGTCCAGCATGCAGTAGATGTCATCACATCCTTAGCTTCATTTGGTACAAACAAATCACTTTCAGGATGGAAATGTGAGCCACGTTTACCAGGACTCCTTGACCACTGCCCCCCAAAAAAAATAGCCATGCACGAAGGATCTTTGTCATAATCCTCAAGAACAAGGACTTGATAACAGGACAGGAGGAAATTAGGAGTCTAGAACAGAAATGTTCAAATTATGCCCAGAAAAACAAGCACTAAGTTCCTACAACAATAGACTCTCATTGAGGAGGGATTACAGGGAGATGAGGAAGAGGCCACACACCAGGTAAAATGGATAAGCTAACATGGCCCAGGGAAATGACAAACGTCCTTTCTTTGCCCAGAAATCCATGTCTTTATAAATGGTCTCTGAGATCTGTTATCACAAGAAGTCACTTCTTCAGCATGCATAGTGTAGTGATAAAAAAGGAACCTCTTTCTCTTTCTCTCTTTTCATGACCAACAATTCAGAGATTGAGAGAAACTGGTTATGGTCTGGGAAAAGATAGTCATACAGGGTGCCAGGATTCATCATTCTCCACATGACCATGGTTTTGGTGGTGCGTCCTATGGCTGATACGCCTTTGTTGCAATGGGATGACAAGCAGCACATCACACTGATTCAGAAAGATTTGACTCATTGTAAATGCAAAGATGTAGTTTTGTGGTCTAACTGTAGGAGGCCATGTTGACAGTGTTGTTAACACCCTCTAGCAAGCTGCAACTTCAACACTGAGAGACAAAAAGGAACAAAAAAGCGAACACAAGGAAAAATGGTCTCACCAGCCATGATAAGGAACCAAAATAGACGAGTGCGTTAAGTGTCCAACAAGACTATTCAGCTTCTTGTTATTGGAAAAACTTCCATGCCCACTGAACAATCCCATACAAACAAAACAAGAATTCAGCATGACATTGCAGCTATCTTGGTGTAAGAGCATTTCCAGCAGCGCTCAGTATGTGACATATTTTCTGACTCGTTGATTGCAAGAAGAAGAAGAAGAAGTCGAGATGCCAAAATCAATTTTTTTTGCTTCTTCTCTCCATTTACTACTTCAATTCTGAGGCATGCAACAGACCTGCAAAGACGCTGCTTCTTACAGAATGTAGCCATTAAGGAAAAAGTCGAGAAATGAGCTCGACCAAGGCAGGGACAGGGGGCATCAGGGGGCGTACCAGTCGTGTCCCAGGACGAAGAGGGCCCAGAACATTGTGCCTTGTGCCAACCAATACAAGGGCCATACAAACCAAGTGTTAAGGTAAGCAGCTCCTGCCGCCAATCCAAATACAATTGCCACATCTCTGGCCACGAAGCTCATGGATTTCCACGGATTCTTTTCCCAGCAATGCTTGGGAATTGCAGCCCGAATCTCTGCCAACGTGAACGGTGGAAGCGCCGACGGATCGAACTCCCTCTCTTCTTCTGATTCCTCCTCCCCTAAATTACCGGCTTCCCGTTTCTCACGTTCCGTCGGCAGATTCACAGGCCTTACCGGCACCGCAACCATGGTCACAACACCACGCTTTTCGCTTCCACTCCTCCGCATCCTCTCCAAACCAAACCCCAGTCCTTGAGCGGGAGAAACAAACGAGAGTGCTCCGCAACGATTCCTACCGAGTCTCCATGCCCCATATGAGACGGGGGGAGCAGCACGCAAGTCTCCATTCAAGGCCGGTGAAGCCACAGCTGCCACTGTGGGCGCCAAATCCACTCCCTGCAGCAAGTTCCTGGAGAGCATGGAGGCTGCCATCGCTCAAAACTGGCTGGTCACAGAAGAGCACGCAGGCTCTGCTGCGGTACCCACTACAACAAGCAAGCAAACACACTTTGAAGACCCGCGAGCCGCGGGACGACGACGACGACGACGACGACGACGTTACAACTACAAATGCGTGAGACGACGAGCTGTGCATCCAAGCCGCACAGGGTTCTGTAGTGTTGGTCAAAAGACGAACAGCTAGCGAATCCGCACTTCAATTTTTTTGCACACTTGGAAAAACGATCAAAATCAGGACCTAAATTACTTATCACAACTCACGTGCAGCCAAAAGAAAGGAGATTTATGTAGGGTAAAGCCCTAGGATGAGGGAATTCTCAAAATAAGGGGCCTGGGACCAGTAGAGGAAACTGTCAAGTCCAATCTCGCGTTTTGGAATGTCTACCTCCCATGGGCTTCACTTATCATAAATAAAAGCATTGGGCAAAATTTATCATGAACCAAACCTAAGTAGATTGCGAGGCATGGCAGTGGGAGGGATATTATTATGCCTGCTCCTCAATAGTCGGAGGGAAATTATGCCTACTTATACAGGTTTAAGAACCTTCCCACTATTGAGGACTAGGCATAATATCCCTCCCATTTGCTAGGAGGGAAATTGATGGATATAATAAAGAACCTCCAAATACACTACATTTTTTGCTTCAGAGTGCTTTTACATTTGGGTACATTGTGGAGAGCAAAGTAGAATTTTTTTTGGGGGAACCTTATTATTTTCTGGTGAACATCTTAAAAGCCATGGTCTAATCTCATGAACTTTGCCTTTTCTTTTCTTTTCCCCTCAAAATATGGTACCTTTATGCCCTTTTTCCCCGTAAAAACCTGGCAGGAATTTCCCCGTGACATATTGGGAGTGCACAATACCACATGTAATAACTCCTCTGCTGAGAGTAGTAGGCAATTTCTGTTTTGGGGGCGGGCATTTTGTTTTCGAAATGCTCATGTTGATTTTTTTAAAAACTTTATACTGTGATACCCGGCGGGTACCAGAATGATCTTCTCCACATATATAAATATTTGGAGTTTTAAATCTGTGTTTAAGGTAAGTTTGAACAAAGCCATGAGAAGTAATGGAACTATGAGCTCTACTATAGCAACTCGATTCTTCATCACTGTATTTGGGGGCATATATATATATATATATATATATATGTATTTTTTCTTGTGTTCCCATCATGTTCCCAATGATGTACCTTAGGTTCCCAATGGTTTCCATGTGATGTTCCCCAAGTTCCCAATGGGTTCTCTTCTTTTGGCAGTACCAAAGCCTCTCTTCGAATTAACTTATTATACCTGTGCCATGAAAGTACTAGTATAGGGTGGGACTAACACATACCTAGTGTGATGTTCCTCACATTTAAAAGCATGAGGTCTTATTATGCTCTTTATTCACCCCATAAAATCATGGAGAATCTGGTTAGGTGGCCAATTCCAGGGAGCTTGTCCTGGTGATTGCTGGGACCCAGAATCCACCATATATGGCCCATTCCATAGTACATTCACAACTTTTGAGAGGCTGATTCTGCCATGGACCTATAGATATTGACCCATGTTGTGAGAGAACTCAATTGTGAAAAAAAACTACTAAATTTAAGAAATTAATTTCCAGTGACAGAAATTACTCAAAATTTTTAATATCTCCCTCACTTTAGGTCTAAAAATTACCAAGTCACCTCCAAGAAATCACTCATCCAGACCTTTCCAACAATAAAAACGAACGGCTTGCCTGCCTCAATTTCTTTAAATAATTAGTTTTGATTTTGTTGAATTTTCTTTGACAAAAATTGTTCAATATTCAAAATCTCTTGCACCATAGGCCTAAACACTACCAAACCACCTCGGTGCACCCCTAATCATCAAGGGCTTTCAAGCAGTAGTACCAAGGGTGCAACAAGGGGTGCTGCCATAGGGAGATTTCAACATGATAAACAAAACTAAATAACTTTTCCTTAATAGATAGATTAAAATATCTAAATTTCCAAATTTGATTTTAAATGATGTGCGATCTTTGATGGCCATTGGAAGATTTCCATAACCGACAGCCATTGGAAGATTTCCATAACCAATGGCCATTGAAAGATTTTTCTGCAGCTCAAATAATTTTTTACATATCTTCTAGCCCATGGCCACTCCCACCAGCCCACATGAACACTCCATGGTCAAATCCGGGCCACTGCAATTTGGTGTGGTGGGTGGGATGGGTGTGTAAAAAACGTTTGTTTGACTTCACCCATTTGCGGAAACGTGCACATGAGACGCAGTTTTGTGATTTTCCCACCAAGTTCATCTTTCTCATGTGTCTGAAATTGCCAAGAGGGGGGGGGGGGGCTTGTTCAAGGTTAGGGTTAGGGGGGGTTGTTGGCCATGAACCTTTTTTCCTTCCCAAATTTTGGGAGCCACTTTTTTTTTGGGCCCATTTTCAAG
>Ga0116231_10012293_pt1 | contig 12668 bp, 7 predicted proteins | sample S1TSphgellanicum_2_FD_89695 | JGI IMG/M metagenome (GOLD analysis project Ga0116231, IMG submission 89695) | Host-associated microbial communities from peat moss isolated from Minnesota, USA - S1T2_Fd - Sphagnum magellanicum MG | ecosystem: Host-associated > Plants > Peat moss > Unclassified... | reverse complement strand
GTTTTGTTTTGTATCTCCCCTTGACTGGTTCTTTCTGTGGCTTCCTGAAGAAGTGTTAACCTTGCTGTTTTCTTCTTCATCGTGAGAATGGAGATTTCTCTATTCTTATGAAAGATATATATTATAATTGCCAGTTGTGTCCAAATTGACATATTATTCTTGGTGTAAGTAGGATGATGATAAAGGTTCAAACCTCAATGAAGGGTTGTTCCAGCAACAACTACTTGCAGTCAACGGTGGGGAAGAAGCCATTTCTTTTGAGCATGGTGAGACTGGTGACTCTGGAATTTCATCCTTCCATTTCCAGGTATGTTTGTTTATTTATGGTTGTCACCAAGTCACCCGTGGTTACGTGTCTAGCTTTATGATGGAGATTTTTCCATTGCACTTCCACATCTTTTTAACCTCACCATAGTTTGCAAGAGGTTTTTTTTTGGTTGATGCCACTGTCAGATATGTATGAGTCTTGGGTAGACACAAAGAAGACAATGGCCACTTGATAGTTACAAGTAAAATTGTTATCACATCTCATGCTTTACTCAGAAGCTACTTCCACTGTCAGACCGAAATGCACTCCAATTTTTGTACCCTGGTTGATTGAGGTTTCAGGAAGTGCACCCAATGACACTTACATCTTGCTTTAGTTGTACAACAGGTGCTGAGCTGGAAACCTCGTGCATTGCTGTTTCCAAACTTTGCAACTAAGGAGAAATGTGAAGCAATAATTGCACTTGCCGGGAGACGTCTGCATCCATCTGCTCTGGCATTGAGGAAAGGAGAGACAGCTGACTCAACTAAAGACATTCGGACTAGGTGGGTGCCAGTTGCACTGTCTGCCATCTCTTGACTCACTACTCATTATCACATGTCATCATGGCTCACCTTCTGTGAGAAGTTTAATGTACCACTCAATCACACCCTTGAGCTCAAGAAGGTCCATGAAAACCTCTTGAAATCCAGAGACAACTACAGTGGAGAGGAACGTCCATCTAATGGGGCATGTTTATACTGAGCTCTTTTCTGGAGAAGAAGGATGGAGCTGATGAATTGAACTGTATTTGTTGAAACTTCAAGGCAGCTCAGGGACATTTTTGAGAGCGAATGAGGACAAAACAGGAGCATTGGATTGGGTGGAGGAGAGAATGGCAAGGGCAACTATGATACCTCGAGCTCATGGCGAGGTCTGCCTCCTCCTTCATAGGCTCCTAGTAGCCTCAAATTCCCCTGGCCCAGGGAAGGATGCCCTGGTTTTATTGAAATCCAGGGTTTAAAATTCAGTCCCTGCATCTCATGCAGACTGGCATGCTCCTGTTATTCAATTGTTAGTTGTAACAGTGACCTGAATTGCAAGAACGCGCGACCTTGATATGCCAAGTTGTAGCCTTACAAGGATCCATGGGACACAGCAGTCCTACTGTTTGGTCACAATAAGGTCCAAGTAGTTGGCTAAGTTCATGTGCCATAATGTGCATAATGGGTAGAAACATGTTTATTGATCCCCCTCCTTGGAATGCATAATTGACACCATTTCCAAGTAGTCAACCTCATGTCTGATAATTGCTCTCTCTAATGAAATAAACTGTATCCTTTTGCAATACATGGTCATAAATGTTGCTTGCCATTTGTGACAGGAAGTATGCACTCAGAGTTTGACACTTTTGAGTCCACTCTATTCGTTTCTATTAGTCCCTTGTGCTTCAGACTGTTGAACTAATTACCTTCTTGGTATGTGGTAGGCATTCAATGTCCTGCGTTATGAATTGGGTCAGAAATACAACTCCCATTATGATGTTTTTGACCCTGCTGAATATGGACCTCAGAATAGTCAGCGGGTATTCCTCTTTCACTCCCTCTCTCTGAACAAATGGTCCATGAGTCCCTTGGAATATCAGACCAATGCATTCTGAGCTGATTTTTCTTAATCAAGTCCTTTGATTAAAAACTCAACATAATATTATGAATGGAGTTTTAGTAGCCAATGTTTCCTCAGATCAGTTAGACTTGTTTGGCAATGTGCCCTGTCTGTCTCTCTGCTCCATCCAAACTTGGCACATGTTCAACCCCATAATTGAGAGTGTTTGTTAGTGACCGCTTTTTGTTTGCAGTGCTGATTGCAGTTTTCCAATGCTTGAATATCTCAGCTCTTACACATCATTGTGCTACTTCATTTGATTGACATGTAATCTCTTTTTGTTGTTTCTGCTCAGATGGCATCATTTCTTTTGTACCTATCAGATGTTGAAGAAGGGGGAGAGACAATGTTTCCCTTTGAAGTAATATTCCTCCAACTTAGATTTGCAATGTTTGTGTTCTCTTTTTCAAGTTTCACTATACAGAAGACAACTTATCAGTTTTTAGGATGGTCTTTCGGGAACCAATTCAACAGAGCCTAGCTTGAAAGGAGAATCAATCTCTTTTGATCCCTTCCGTTTATGCTTGTCTTACATTTGTTTGGATTGCTTGTATCTTGAATCAACAGAACTATGAGAACATGAACATTGGCTACAACTACAAAGAGTGCATTGGATTGAAGGTCAAGCCTCGACAAGGGGATGCTTTACTGTTCTATTCAATGTTACCCAATGGCACTTTTGACAAGGTATGCACACTATTTCTGCAAATCAGATTTCTAAGCTCAATTACTACTCTTCTGGTGAGATATGGTTGATTGCAAGGTTACGACCACACAAGTTTATGTCTTCACTCATTCTTGTCATGTTTGTTTTGGTTTGGCCAAAACTGACACAACAGTTATCTTTAAAGCAGTTTTTTTGGGATTCCTTGATATTCAGATGACATATGGCTAATTGGAAATGTATTTTGCTGAAGATGATTGATCATGTACTGTGTTTCTTCATAGAACTCATAGAACTCATAGTAGACCTTATAGAGCATGCAGACACTAAGATCCGGTAGTAGCTCAATACCCCATGTTCCAAGAATCAATGGAGTTTGTTTTTGTTGGTTGATCAGCGAAAGTGCTCATTCAATTCACAAGCATGGTTGAACTAGAATCTGTATTTGCTTTCTACAAATTTCTGCTTGGATTTCTAGATCATAACCATTTTCATGCGTTCTGCCTACAGACAGCACTGCATGGGAGCTGTCCGGTCATTAAAGGTGAGAAGTGGGTTGCAACCAAATGGATCCGGGATAAGCCAGTATCTGCAAGATGATAGACAGAGGTAATACAACCCACAGATTTCCTAGCCATAGTGCTATACCCTAAGCAACAATTAGGTTACGGTTATGATATGCATTGTACAATTTCATACAGTTTGAAGTCATCTTTTCTTTCTGAAAGTTGACATCATTGTTGACATTGTAGATGAAGATTCTGATTGCAACAAAATTAAGTTTGTGTAGGAACTTTGGACAAATCATCTTGACAATTGGGTATTTTTCTTTGCAGAGGTTCCAATTGCTTTTATATTGAAAGTAAAACACACTTTTAGGGTGTTATGGCTATTGTGTAGAAAAACAGGATGGTATCTACTTGTAATTTTGATTATAGTAAAATGAGAGTCACCATTAGATACACCATATAATGAGATGAAGTTTGTGTTATACATCTGTTATATGAGAATTACTATTGATACGTTGAGGGAACAAGATTGTGAAGTTTGCATTATATGAAAAAAAACTGGAAATATGATTTAGGGACCAAGTGACATCGATCAACCAATGGCAACTTAGATCATACAACACATATTTAGGAATTTGAGAATTAGTTATTAACCTAAGATATTTCATTTGATGTTCATAGAGTGTATTTCATGATTCATGGGTTCATTAATGAATGTTCATTTTTTGTACATAATAAATGAAGTTCATCCAACATCACCTACGTTGTCACTCATGGATAAACCATGATGTCTATGCATGAAATTCTAATTTCATTCATTGCCATTCATTTTGCATCCATGACAAACAATTAGATTTTCATTTTTCATGTGTAATTTTTTTGGGTGGTGGGCCTTATGAAAGCTTTTTAAAACATGTGTAAATCACAAGTAGGCATTTGTCTTTCCTCTTGGAACATGACAAAATATATCATGGAGCTATTGATTGGTGGACTAGATGTAGTCAAGAGGTGTAGTATGTGGCCTTCATCAAACATGACATCTTTTGAGACCAAAACTTCGTTACTCCCTTGGAAAAAACAACAACTATCCCCTTTGATAAAGTATGGTATCCTAAGAGTGCACATGGATTTTCTAGATTTTGGTGACAACTTGGTCCTAGAGGTGTTGATGTGAATAATGCATGTATAACCAATGATTTTCGAACATCAAGGACATTCCTACATGAAGTTTGTGACCAAAGTGCTTGGACATTATATGCCTTAGTCAAAGAGATGTTACTAAGATAGTGTGCGTTGTTGATTGACTTGGCCTAAAGATTGGTAGGGAAGGAATTGTCCAAAGCCAAGCTTCTTGTTTTTTTAACCCTTTTTATATACAAGACATAACAAGGGTTATAGTATTAGTGTACTAATATATATGTATAGAGAGTGTTGAATAGGATTGTGTGTACATGTGAAGGAATTTTTTTGGGTAATAAAATTATTTGATTTGGTGGCCTGAATTTTTTTAATTAATTATATGGAGTAAATTAATATTTACATTTGTAATAGAGTTTGGTAGGTTTGTGAGAATTTTAAAGGATCAATGGAAATGGTAAGAAGGGACCATTATTTTTTATGTTTAGCAAAATAGGGTCATGTTTAGGCCTAAAAATTTCATTCTAGGCAACTGAGATTGTTAGATTTGGTGGTTTGAATTTTTTTTCCTAGTTATCTCGATTGAACTTACAATTCAATTTGTAATAATTATTCACAAACATGGTTCTTGCTCATTACTAGTGCACTTTGTTTTAACAATGTCATAGATTTGAATTCAATTACACTTTTTCAGTCTAAATATTAATTTGCATGTTCATTGTTGTTGAATCTCATGTTCCTTGAAAAAACTAGAGAAAAGAAAGGAGTTTATAATTTCCCTCTTTATCTAAGCTCAAAACCTATGTAAATCAAGATTTCATTTTTTTGAGGAAAAAAAGACAAAATCAAAGTGATTTTAATCCTCAATGAAGCTCAATATGTACTTTGCTCCATAAAGAAATTTGATTAGGGGGACATTTAATTTAATTTTTGTGACCTACAGATTGTGTCAAACAACTATTTTTGGGGTACTAGGTTTTGGATTTATATTTTTTCCATTTTATTATTATCTAATTATTTTATATGCATATATTTTAGCCACCCTATATTTTTTTATAAATAAAATTTGGCATCCAATTTCAATATCAAATGTTAATTTAAGTTTTTTATTTAAAAAATTTGGAGCTAGAAAAGTTTGGAGCTAAAAGCAAAAATGAAACCATGGACTGTAATTAAAATGAAAACAATTGCAATTTACAAACTTTTAATAATCACAAATTCATCCAAAGAAGTTGCATCAAACAATTTAACCAATATATGTGTTTACACTTCTCATAGTTATTGACCTTGCAATCACCCTATACAATTGATCAAAACATTATTTTACAATAATTGAACCTATTAACAACTAGTACCTTAAATCTTTAATGCACATTTTTTAATTAAAAATAATAATATTAAAGATTTACACATACCTTATATTAATTATAATTTTATTTTCAAAATATACATAACCTTACTTTTGAACTAATTAATTTATAATTTTTACTTGACAACCAACATATTTTACTCACATATTTTCTAATTTTTTGAAGTAGTGTCCCCCCTAGGAAATTTGATGGTGATAGATATTGGATCTAGAAATATTAACATATGTCAAGTCAAATGGTTGTGTTTTGCAATGTGTATTTTTTTAAAAACTTTTTGAGGCTAACTTTTGTTTAAAGCACAAGCTTGACAAGCAATGTTAGAAAATATTCGTTTTTTATTAACTTTTGACAACTTTTTTTGCTACAATAGGTCTAGGCTTTTGTGGTTTATGTGTTCAAAACTATAAGGCCATATTGAAGTCAAATAATTGAAAATTAATTCTTTAGAGACATTCAATTTCTATAGCCCATTTGAATGATCTTCATTACCCAAGTGGCAAAGACTTTGAATGAACTATTCAAAATGTAAACATAATATTGGCTATTTTGAAAAGAAATTAAAAACCTGCATTTATTATTGAACATACCTACAAACAACAAACTTTTTGATATAGTTGGAACATATAAAATGTTTTTCTTTACTGCGTCATCTTTAAAAACAATTACAACATTGGTTACACACATCAGTGATTTTATGAAACCTTTTTATGTTCTCTTAATTGTGGTAATTTTGATTTTTTTCTTTTTGGTTATAATCAAGTCTTCATCCAAGGGAGGTTATTTCAATATTTTTTAAAGAACATGCAAAAAAATATGGTGCAACTTAATGATTTTTTTAATAATTCATTTCAATGTAAATAAGGTGCCAAGAATTGAAATGTGAAAATATAACAAAAATATATCTAAAATATTTTCAATTTTAATTTTTTAAAAATATTCTAGTATTTCATAGCATTGAAAAACGCCCCTTTATTTTCACAATTCATAAAATATGTATAAAAAATAACCTCCTTGAGGTCTTCAATGTTAGTGAAATGTTTGGTGATGATATTGTCTATGGACCAATTGGCTTTGTTGTATTTAGTTCCAAAATGAACCAACAACCAAGTCAAGTGGTGTGTTGTTACATTCATGGAAGTTATCAAAATTTTCATCATTTTCATCCTCCACAACATTTATTATGTTTTCTTCACACAAATGCTCACACTCAATTGCTTAAGGTTTGTTTTTTTTGGAAAGTTCAATGCAATTGCACATCTAATTGTTTTGGATTATTGCAAAAGTTACATTGTCTACCCTCATGTTTGGCTCTGCCTTTTTTTCTTTCAATAGTTTTACATTGAATGATGAGTTGATGAGTGAATTCTCATGTTTTGCTTTCAAGCTTGTTGTCATGTGTTCCTATGTCGACGTTTACAATTATTGTTGTCATCACACACATACAACACATAACATAGAAATACCTTAAATGGTACACCACATGCAAATGATTCAAAATGTGACTTGCATGCAACAACACAAGAATCCAAGCCCAAAGCATTAAAAAAAAACCATAACACTTGCATAAACACAAGAAAATTGCATAATAGAAAACCATACTTTGGAATCTTAAATCAACAAAAGTGATTTCAAATTACACAACTTGGGATTATATCCCATGAAAAAATATTTCAAACTAATCAACTCAACTAACCTAGTTTATCCCTAACTAAGTGGGATTTAAATGAGTAGCTAAACTAACACACCTCACATCTTTCTTTGTTTCATCATGGAACAAAATGTCAATTGACTCATTGAAGTTTGGTAGTTAAATGAAAGTTAAATGCATGATAGTTCAAGGTGTTAGCTAGTGGTTCAAAAAATGTGACTAGGATTTGTTCAACAAATTTATCCTCTTTCATCACCTCACCAATATGAACTTTAATTGATTAATGAGGTTTTTCAATTCCTTAAAACTTTCAACAACTAAATCTCTTCCTTTAACTAAAGATTACTAAACTTGGTTTTCAACATTATACATTGAAAACATGCTTGAGTGTTTGCCATGTTTTTGGTTATAAACTAGTGATCCAAGTAATGAGATGAAGTATGATCTTATCTTTAATGAAAAAGTTAATGATTGTCAAAGTTTTTTTTCCTTTTTTTTTAAGTCAACTTGAGACTTTTTGCCTTTTGACATAGTGGTTTGGTTAACATTTTGTTCAATTATGTCTATGGCCTTATCTTTATGTAGTGAATTGGAGACGCAAAATTTTCATATATATTATAGTTAGAATCTCCTTTCACTTTGAAGTTCTTTGACATTTTATTTTCCCCTTGGGCCATGGTTACAAAATTCAATTAAAAACTAAGAGAAAATTCTACTTTCATTAAAAAAAATTTACAAGATACTTTAAACCTATTTTGATAACATGTAGTAATCTTAAAAGGACAAGAAAAAACGTCAAAGAATATGGAAGCTTTCATTAAATTATAAACTTGAGCATTGGAAAATTAAGTGCCCTCCCTTCTTTTGAAATTAATTCAAGAAAGTAGTCATAATTTTATTTTTAACTATTCTAACAAACTTGCATAGTGGGATTAATTATGTAACTAATATATCCTTTTAATGGCACATGAACAATATAATTTTTACAAAACTAAATAACCTATTCGAACAAAGTAATTTCATGCATAATTAATGATTGTCAACATGCTTTCAAAACTTATAGCTACTAAGATAAGGAAACTAAATTTTGAACAAACAAAACCACTTTTTTTTAATGATCATCCATTTTTTCTTCCCTTAAAAAAATGATAAAATTCCCAAGTTCCTTCGCACTTAATGAAAGTACATTGGTTTGATGCAACTTTTGTTTTTTAATTTGTTGTTTAAAATGGTAGGTTGGATTCATTGTTTTGTGAATGACGTTGTGTGCATTTATGTCAATCTTACAACTTTCATTGTCATCATGTATACAAAACATAACATGAAGAATATTTTGAACCTAGTTCAACATAAAAATCCAAACAACTAAACTCACTTGGGTTATCCCTAACTAATTAAAACCTAACATATTAACTAAACTAACACACCTAACATAGTCTTCAAGATACCAATATGTATTTAACAATTTTGTATGATCAAAAGGAAAACAATAATAGAATTATTTTGAACATATTGTAGGTAGGTAAGATATTCTTGACTTCCATTGTATAAAATATCAACTTGACTTGTTGAATGTACATACTCATTTCCCCAACTCTTCGTTTTTTAATAACCTATTAGATACCTTCTTTAAATATTATTTAAATGTTTTTATTATCATTTGTTTGGTAATCACCCAAAATTGTTCTACATAATATTTCTTCTTTAAATGGACAAGAAACTTTGTGATCTCCATTGGGGATGTTAGCAATTCTATCCATAATAAAACAAGCAAAATGCAACTCAAGAATGGTAGGAAGGTGGTGAATGGTTGAAAAGTAAGTTTCACATATATGACATTAAACTACCATTACATTATATTTAGATTAATATATAATGTGACATATTTCCCTAAAGCCTTTTATTAAGACATTTTCATTGACCAATTTTTGTATTCTTGAATGATTTATTTTTAATTGTTTCATTAGATTCATTGAGGATTTTAAATAAGGGTTAAATTGAACCTTTTTTTAGTAATGTGGGTGGGTTTTTCTTCAAATCAACTCACCAGCCACATTTTTGAACTTACAATAATATTTCATAATTGAATCATATGTAATGGTCTTTTGAATATATTCTAAACATGGGTTTCTTCCCCCAATTTTATGATATAGCCACATCGGCAATCACCCACAAGAATAATTAACCAAATTTGGCTATAGGTGAAAGAGGAAACTTGTTTTGGCAACCTATTGGAACTAATGTTTTTGGTTTCAGTTTTTTAAAAACCAAACCAATGATTCTTGGAAGTTCAAAAATTGGTCCAACAATTCATGTGTGTGTGAAAAACCACTATAGAAATTGGTTCAACAATTATTAGGGGGGTGAAAAACCACCACAAAAATTGGTTCAACAATTTTTGTGGTAGTTCTTGGTCAATTTTGGTTTTTAGGTGTAGGTAGGTCCAATTCCTATGATAATTCTTAGTTGCTTGTGATTTTTAAAGGTAGGTAGTACATATGCTACTCTAAGATCCTAAGAAATGAAATGTGTATTTGCTATATTTTTTCTTGCTCTTTCTAATGAGGCATAAGTTTAAAAAGAAAAACATATCTATGTATGGAAAATGTGGGACCTATTCCAACTTTACTTTTTGTTTGGATTGTAGCAAAGGCTTTTATGTTAGGTGGGTGCAAAATAGAACAAAAGATAGTTCAAAATCCCATATTTTAAAAATTAATGTTTGGCACATATCAATTTCACACATTGTGTGTGAAACAACCAATGGAGGAAATAACATATGTGTCCCATTGATGATAATTATTTCTTAAAATGTAGATAGTAGTTGGTGGGTGTGGAAACTTTGGTACATCCATAGATGTAACCAATCATCTTACAAGTTTTGTATTGAAGTTGTGTTTTAAGCATCATCATGATTGAATCTTTCCCATTTTTTTTAACCTTCAACAAATTCATATGCATTTGGACCGCCTTCAAATTCCATCCTTACACCTTAAAACTCAGAACCAAATTCAAATAAAAATTGACATGTTTTTATCAAAATAAGGTTTGTAAAAATGGGGAATCAACAGTTGTTTTTGATCCAGACCCAAAACTAATGGGTTTTAGTTTTTTGAAAAATAAAAAAAAACAAAAGCCATTGGTTTTTCATTTGTATGAAAATCATAAGAATTTAAAATTGATGGTTCTTTGAAAAACCTAAAAAAGGGTAATACTAGTTGAAACTTGTCATTTAACTATGACATTTTTTTTAAAAATCTCAAAAATTTGGTGATTTTGGTGCATTTTTGCCAAAAAATGCTTTGCACCTTGTCACATTAGATTTTTTTGTTGTTGCAATACAAAAAATTGTTGCAAGAAGAAAAAAAACAAAAGATTGTAAGTGCTTATACTTAAGTAATTATTCTATCACTTCAATTTCCAATTGATGAGCACCATTTTTTCAAATTTTCATTCTTTTTTCCAAATTGAAAGGAAAGTTCAAATATGCCATAAACATTTGTAGGTAATCCAAATCAAGGGATTCATCTTTTCATGCAAGGAAAGAAATTGATTTATTTTTAAGTACTGAATATGCCCATGAAAAAAAATTTGGGACTCATTTCAACTATTTAAAGTTTGTTTACATATTGGAGTTATTTTTTGATCTAGAAATGTAAATTGAAATCATAATAGGGGACAATTTAACATAATTTCAAATAATTTTATTTTTTTATGCCTTTTGTGTATTACATTTTGTACAATAACATTCCATGAGACCACTTAACATTAAACATAATGTGTATCTAAAACTTTTGTTAGTGCACAACATTAATTTTATGAGATTGAGGTCACATACAAATTTTTTATTTTGTATTTCATTGAGAATAACATTCAATTTAATTTATATGTTTTTTAATGATTTTTTATAAATTAAAATTAAATTTCAATCAATAAAGTGATTTAAATGATTTTCCATACTCAAGAACATGATAAAAAAATTAGAGCTTTTTTATTGGAAAGTGATTATTTTTGAGGTATTGAAAGTATGTCCAATTCTCCTTTGGAGCCCCTTAAAATTTGGAATATATGTGTAATATTTTATAAAATGACTCAGTTATAAGGAATTAAACTCATTACCACTAGTTGGAAGTTTATTATGAATATTAACTTACATTATTAACATAAAATTGTTATAAGTTCATATTTATAATTGTAAATTGACCTGCAAAGCAATTATTTCAATTTGCACAAGTCAATCATTAACAATTGTTTAAGTAAAGATCTTCCAAACTATTGACTACAATCTATCACAAATGTGTGAGCAAGTTTACATTCACAAACATGATTGAATATAAGTTTTCGACAATATTAGCATTTGTTGCATTTGAAAAGTACATGTGAATATGAATATCATCATCAATGAAAATTTGTCTATTATTATGTTGGTACAACAATACCCACAACTAGGTACACACATAAATTGACAATTATGCTAGAACTTGAATATCAAGCATACACTTAATATCAATGGAAGAAATTGTTTACAATTATACATAAATAGAATGTATACATATTTTCAATTATTATCTCCATAAAATGTTGATAATTTGGTGTAATTTAAAAATTTGTAACATAATTGTGAAATGACAAGGCAAAAGTTTAATACATGTTAGGTTTTATTTATATCAAATTAATTGAACATTTGTTTTATGATGCAATGTAGATCATGAATCAATAACTTTAACTAATTTTTTATAGCCCGTGACTACATTAAAAGTTCACTCTTATGAATTCTAAAATTATTGCATATCTTGGGAGAAAATAATAATAGGATGTGCATGATTCATTAGGAAGTCCGTTGATTTAGGACTTTGTTACAATATTCATTTATAACATACCCCATTTTCATTACATGCACTTTGAATTGAATTCAAATACTAAAGCTTGGGGTTAGTTTTCACATTGACAAAAAAATAAATCTTTTTTTAAAAAAGATAATTAATTTTTTTTTGAAATTATATTTATTTTCATCAACTACAATAGTATTGTGATATGAGTAATGAAATTATTCAGAGTGTAGCCTATGATAATTATGATGATTTTCAACATGTTAACTTTATATTTTCACATAATTTCATTTCATTATTTTGAGAATTTTTTAATGATGAAACTAACATTAGGCTAAGGCAACATTGATTGGAATTTGAATTGAATTGATTTCAATAAATTCAATTCAATAATTAATATAAGATTCAATTAAATTGAATAAAAATTAAATTAAAAAAGAAATAAGAAAAAAATTGGTGAAAAATTTATTGAAAATTTGCTTGCGAATGTGGTGTTCAAGCAAAAAAAAAAAAAAAAAAAATTAAAAAAAGACAAAAATCCAAAAAAATAATTTTCCATCCGTTTTCCTGGGGATAGGGTAAAACAAAATATACTTGTT
>Ga0116231_10012292_pt1 | contig 12670 bp, 6 predicted proteins | sample S1TSphgellanicum_2_FD_89695 | JGI IMG/M metagenome (GOLD analysis project Ga0116231, IMG submission 89695) | Host-associated microbial communities from peat moss isolated from Minnesota, USA - S1T2_Fd - Sphagnum magellanicum MG | ecosystem: Host-associated > Plants > Peat moss > Unclassified... | reverse complement strand
GTGGGCGCGGAACGCAATCGCCAAGCAGATTCTCGACGACCAGGGCAAGCTGGTGCTGCAGGACCAGGGGACGGTGAAGAACGACCAGGGGCTGGTGGCGTACGACGAGGTGCAGGTGGACTACTGCCACATCAAGGCGCCCATCACGGGGCGGGTGGGTCTGCGGCTGGTCGATCCCGGCAACGTGGTCCAGTCTTCGAGCACGACGACGCTTGCGGTGATCACGCAGATACAGCCGATGACCATCGTGTTCACCATTCCGGAGGACAATCTGGGCGAGGTGCAGGAGCGGCTGCGCAAGGGCGCGAAGCTGACCGTGGACGCCTACGACCGCACGAACACGCACAAGATCGACACGGGAGTTCTGCTGACGCTGGACAACCAGGTGGATACAACCACCGGCACGGTGAAGGGCCGGGCCACCTTCGCGAACAAGGCGAGCGAGCTGTTTCCGAACCAGTTTGTGAATACGCGGCTGCTGGTGAACACGCTGCGCAACGTGACGCTGATTCCTTCCTCGACGATCCAGCATAACGGGACGGTGGCGTTCGTCTACGTGATTACATCGGACGGCAAGGGACATGAGAAGGCGGCCGAGAAGCCGGTGAAGACGCTGGACACGGACGGCAACACGACGGCGGTCGAGGGAGTCAATCCGGGCGATGTACTGGCCAACAGCAGCTTCGATAAACTCGCACCGGGCGCGACGGTGAACATCTCGAAGACGCCCATTGCGCCCAACACCAGCGGGAGTCAAGCCCCTTGAGCCCTTCGCGTCCGTTTATTCTGCGTCCGGTCGCGACGTCGCTGCTGATGGCGGCGATCCTGCTGGTGGGCATCGTGGCGTACACGCAGCTGCCGGTCTCGGCGCTGCCCGAGGTCGATTACCCGACGATCCAGGTGCTGACGTTCTATCCCGGGGCGAGCCCGGACGTGGTGGCGACGACGGTGACGGCGCCGCTCGAGCGGCAGCTCGGCGAGCTGCAGGGCCTGAGCCAGATGACGTCGACGAGCTCCGGCGGGACGTCGGTGGTGGTGCTGCAGTTCAACCTGAGCCTGAACATCGACATCGCGGAGGAGGAGGTGCAGTCGGCGATCAACGCGGCGCAGAGCTTCCTTCCCGCGAACCTTCCCGCGCCTCCGACGTACTCGAAGACGAACCCGGCGGACGCTCCGGTGCTGACGCTGGCGATCACGTCGAAGAACATTCCGCTGTCCACGGTGGAGGACCTGGTGGACACGCGGCTGGCGCCGAAGATCTCGCAGCTTCAGGGGGTGGGGCTGGTGAGCATCAGCGGCGGACAGAAGCCGGCGGTGCGCATCCAGGCGAATCCCACGGCGCTCTCTTCGTACGGCATCGACCTTGAGAGCCTGCGCACGGCGCTTACGCAGAACAGCGTGAACCAGGCGAAGGGCAACTTCGACGGACCGCGCCAGGACTACCAGATCGACGCCAATGACCAGCTGGTGACGGCGAAGGACTATGAGGGCGTGATCGTCGCGTATCGCAACGGCGCGCCGGTGTACCTGACGGATGTGGCGCAGGTGGTGAACGGGATCGAGAACAACAACCAGGCCGCGTGGATGGGCCAGAGCTCCAACGGCAGCTCGGTTCCGGCGGTCGTGCTGAACGTACAGCGGCAGCCGGGCGGCAACACGATCAAGGTGGTGGGGAGCATCAAGGCGCTGCTGCCGCAGTTGAAGGCGAACCTGCCGGCGGGCATCGATGTGACGACGCTGACGGACCTGACGACGCCGATCCAGGCATCGGTGAACGACGTCGAGTTCGAGCTGTGCCTGACCATCGGGCTGGTTGTGCTGGTGATCTTCCTCTTTCTGCGGAGCCTGAAGGCGACGATCATTCCGGCGGTGGCGGTGCCGCTCTCGCTGATCGGCACGCTTGGGGCGATGTATGCGCTGGGCTATTCGCTCGACAACCTGTCGCTGATGGCGCTGACGATCTCGACGGGGTTCGTGGTGGACGACGCGATCGTGATGGTGGAGAACATCTCGCGCTATATCGAAGAGGGCGACCCGCCGATGGAGGCGGCGCTGAAAGGCGCGGAGCAGATCGGGTTCACCATCCTCTCTCTTACCGTCTCGCTGATCGCCGTCTTGATCCCGCTGCTGTTCATGGGCGATGTGGTGGGGCGGCTGTTCCGCGAGTTCGCGGTGACGCTGGCGGTGACCATCATCATCTCCGCCGTGGTCTCGCTGACGCTGACGCCGATGATGGCCGCGCGCATCCTGAAGCACGATCCGAAGGCGCAGGAGGGGTGGTTCTACCGCAAGTCCGAGCAGGTATTCGTGAGCATGATCGACTTCTACGGCCGGACGCTGAAGGTGGTGCTGGAGTTCCAGGGGGTGACGCTGCTGATCGCGCTGGGGACGCTGGCGCTGACGATCTTTCTCTACATCATCATCCCCAAGGGCTTCTTTCCGGTGCAGGACACGGGCGTGATCCAGGGCATCTCGCAGGCGCCGCCGACGATCAGCGGGCCGGCGATGGCGGCCAAGCAGCAGGAGCTGGCGAAGATCATCCTGGAAGACCCGGCGGTCGAGAGCCTGTCGTCGTTCATCGGGGCGGACGGCACAAACACGACGACCAACAGCGGCCGCATGTCGATCAACCTGAAGCCGCTCGAAGACCGCGACCTCTCGGCCGCGGACGTGATCCGGCGGCTGCAGACGAAGCTGGCGAACGTCGAAGGGATCCAGCTGTTCATGCAGCCGGTGCAGAACATTACCGTCGATGACCGCGTAAGCCGCACCGAGTACCAGTACACGCTCGAAGATCCGGACCAGAACGAGCTGAACTTCTGGACGAACAAGTTCGTGGCGGAGCTGAAGAAGCATCCCGAGCTGGAGGACGTGGCGACCGACCAGCAGCCCGGCGGACTGGCGGTGAAGCTGGTGATCGACCGCGGGACGGCGTCGCGGCTGGGCATTGCGCCGACGACGATCGACAACACGCTTTACGACGCGTTCGGGCAGCGGCAGATCAACACGATGTACACGCAGCTGAACCAGTACCACGTGATTCTCGAAAGCATGCCGCAGTTCCAGATCGACCCGAACAAGCTGAACCATATGTACATCCAGGCGAATGCGTCTTCGGGGCAGTCGGGCGCGGGGGCGGCGGCGTCGTTCTCGTCGTCGGGATCGACCTCGGCTGGATCGAACGCGACGACGGAGGCGCTGCTGTACACGCCGGCGGCGGCCTCGCTGACACCGCCGGCGAATGCGCTGAAATCGACATCGACCACCGGGGGCGTCAACTCCGCGGGGACGACGAGCTCCACCGCGAGCAACGCGGTCCCGCTGAGCGCGTTCTCGCACTTCGAGACGACGACCGCGCCGCTTTCGATCACGCACCAGGGGCAGTTTCCGGCGATCACGGTGAGCTTCAATCTGGCCGCGAACGCGTCGCTTGGAGCGGCGATCGACAACGTGACGAAGATCCAGAAAGACCTGAACATGCCGGCGAGCGTGCAGGCGGACTTTCAAGGGACGGCGGCGAGCTTCCGCAACTCGCTTTCGAACGAGCCGCTGCTGATCCTGGCCGCGCTGGTGACGGTGTACATCGTGCTGGGGGTGCTGTACGAGAGCTTCATTCATCCGGTGACGATTCTTTCGACCCTGCCTTCGGCGGGAGTGGGTGCGTTCCTTTCGCTGATTCTGTTCAAACAGGACCTGAGCGTTGTAGCCATCATCGGCATCGTGCTGCTGATCGGCATCGTGAAGAAGAACGGCATCATGATGGTGGACTTCGCGCTCGAGGCCGAACGCGAGCACGGCAAGAGCGCGACCGAAGCGATCTACGAGGCGTGCCTGCTGCGCTTCCGTCCGATCATGATGACGACGATGGCGGCGCTGCTGGGCGGCCTGCCGCTGGCGTTCGGCCATGGCATCGGTTCGGAGCTGCGCCGGCCGCTGGGTATCGCGATGGTGGGCGGTCTGCTGCTCTCGCAGGTGCTGACACTCTACACCACGCCGGTGATCTACATCTTCTTCGACAACCTGGCGCACCGGTTCTCGAAGACGCCGAACAAGCCCCGTACCGGCAATGAGCCGCAGCGGCCGCGCTACGACGAAGCCCGGGCAGAGCACGTATGAACATCTCCAGCCCCTTCATTCACCGGCCGGTGGCGACCACGCTGCTGACGATCGCGATCGCCATCGCGGGCGCGATCGCCTTCAACCTGCTGCCGGTCTCGCCGCTGCCGCAGGTGGACTTTCCGACGATCAACGTGAACGCGGGGCTGCCGGGGGCGAGCGCGGAGATCATGGCTTCGTCGGTGGCGACGCCGCTCGAACGGCAGCTGGGCCACATCGCGGGCGTGACGGAGATGACGTCGACGAGCAGCCTGGGCTCGACCAACATCACGATCCAGTTCGATCTCTCGCGGGACATCGACGGTGCGGCGCGCGACGTGGAGGCGGCGATCAGCGCGGCGCGCAGCTACCTGCCGTCGAACCTGCCGGGCAACCCGACGTATCGCAAGGTGAACCCGGCCGACGCGCCGATCATGATCCTCGCGCTGACCTCGGACAAGTACGGCCCGGACAAGCTGTACGACGAGGCCTCGACGATCCTGGTGCAGAAGATCTCGCAGATCCAGGGTGTGGGCCAAGTGACGGCGGGCGGCGGCACCCTGCCTTCGGTGCGCGTGGAGGTGAATCCGAACAAGCTGGCGAGCTACGGACTGACGATGGCGAACCTGCAGTCGGTGCTGAGCCTGCAGAACTCGGACCTGGCCAAGGGGCAGATCGCGAACGGCACGACGACGATGGACATCGTGGCAAACGACCAGATCTCGCACGCGGAGGAGTATAAGCCCATCGTGGTGGGCTACAGCAATGGGGCGGCGATCCGGCTCGAGGACGTGGCCGATGTGGTCGATTCGGTGCAGAACATTCGCGCCGCGGGGTACTTCGACGGCAAGCGCTCGGTTCAGCTGATCATCTTCCGCCAGCCGGGCGCAAACATCATCGCGACGAACAATCGCATCCACGCGGCCATTCCATCGATCAAGGCGTCGATCCCGAACGGCATCAACGTAGACGTGATGCTCGACCGGACGACGACGATCAAGGCGTCGCTGTTCGATGTGGAGCGGACGCTGATCATCTCCATCGTTCTGGTCATCGTGGTGGTGTTTGTGTTTCTGCGCAACGGCCGCGCCACGCTGATTCCGGCGGTGGCGGTGCCGGTGTCGCTGATCGGCACGTTCGCGATCATGTATCTGGTCGGCTACTCGCTGGACAATCTATCGCTGATGGCGCTGACGATCTCGACCGGCTTCGTGGTGGACGACGCCATCGTGGTGATGGAGAACATCACGCGGCATCTTGAGGACGGCATGACGCCGATGCAGGCGACGATGCTGGGCGCGAAGGAGATCGGCTTCACGGTGTTTTCGATCAGCATCTCGCTGATCGCGGTCTTCATCCCTCTGCTGCTGATGGGCGGCATCGTGGGGCGGCTCTTCCGCGAGTTCGCGATCACGCTTTCGACGGCCATCCTGGTGTCGATGGTCATCTCGCTGACGACGACGCCGACGATGTGCGCGTACATCCTGAAGGACCAGAAGCACCGCGAGCACAGCCGCTTCTACCTGGTGACGGAGCGGTTCTTCGACTGGATCCTTTCGATCTACCGGCGCACGCTGCACTGGGTGCTGGAGAACCCGTTCCTGACGCTGACGGTGCTCGTGCTGACGATTGCGCTGAACATCCTCGTGATCATCAAGATCCCGAAGGGGTTCTTTCCGCAGCAGGACACGGGCGCGCTGGTGGGCGGCCTGCAGGGGCCGCAGGACGCATCGTTTCCGACGATGAACGAGTCGGTGCAGGCGATCGTCAAGGTGATCAAGGACGACCCGGGGGTGGCGCATGTGATCGCGTTCACGGGCGGCGGCGGGGCGACGAACACGGGCTTCGTGTATGTGACGCTGAAGCCGCTGAACGTGCGGAAGATCGGCGCGCCGCAGATTATGAACCGGCTGCGGCCCAAGCTGAACCATCTGCCGGGAGCTTCGATCTTCCTGCAGGCGGCGCAGGACCTGCGCATCGGCGGCCGCGGCAGCAATGCGATGTACCAGTACACGATCCAGGCGGACAACACGAGCGATCTTGCGCTGTGGGGACCGAAGCTGCTGGCGGAGATGAAGCGGCTGCCGGGATTTCAGGACGTGAACTCGGACCAGCAGAACGGCGGACTGGACGAGTTTGTGAACTACGACCGGGCGGCGGCGGCGCGGCTGGGACTGACGGCGCAGGCGCTCGATTCGGGGCTGTACAGCGCCTTCGGCCAGTCGGAGGTGTCACTGATCTATACGCAGCTGAACCAGTACTACGTGGTGCTGGAGTTCGCGCCGCAGTACTGGCAGAACCCGACCGACCTTGGCGATGTGTACTTCCACAACGGCTCGGCGAGCAGCAAGACGGCGAGCGGCAACACGCCGCTGGCTGCGATCTCAAGCACGCATGCGACGACGGTCCCGCTGTCGATCAATCACACGGGGTTGTTTCCTTCGGTCACGGTGTCGTTCAATCTGGCACCGGGATACTCGCTGTCGGACGCGACGCTGGCGGTCGCGAACATGCAGCGGCAGCTGGGCACGCCGACCAGCGTGCATGGGTTCTTCGCCGGGACGGTGCTGGCGTATCAGCAGTCGCTGGGGACGGAGAAGTACCTGGTGCTCACGGCGATCCTGGCGGTGTACATCGTGCTTGGCGTGCTGTATGAGAGCCTGGTGCATCCCATCACCATCATCTCGACGATCCCTTCGGCGAGCGTGGGCGCGATGCTGGCGCTGATGCTGTTCCATGAGGACCTGAACGTCATCTCGATTATCGGCATCGTGCTGCTGATCGGGATCGTGAAGAAGAACGCGATTATGATGATCGACTTCGCGCTGCAGGCGGAGCGCGACCGCGGGCTGAGCACGGAGGATGCGATCTTCGAGGCGTGCATGCTGCGCTTCCGTCCGATTCTGATGACGACGATGGCGGCGCTCTTCGGGGCGCTGCCGCTGGCGTTCGGCTCGGGCACCGGATCGGAGCTGCGGCGGCCGCTCGGCATCACGATCGTCGGCGGCCTGCTGGTGAGCCAGCTGCTGACGCTTTATACAACGCCGGTGATCTATCTTGTGCTCGACGAGATTCGTCTCTGGGTCAAGAAGAAGACCACGCGGTACAGTCCCTCCAACGCAGGAGGCCCGATTCCCAGCCATGCAGAATAACTCTTACGAAACGAAATCGACCATGCGTTTTTCCTCCCATCTATCGACGGCGGTCCTGTGGTCTGCCGGGCTTTGCCTGATCGCCGGCTGCCGGGTCGGGCCGAAGTACAACGTGCCGCCTACGGCGGCGCAGACGGCCCCGCCGGCGTACAAGGAGATTCCGACGGCGGCGAACGCGGGACCGCCCGTGCTGGCCACGGACATGGGCGCCACCAACCCGGCGGTCGCCGTGCCACCGGCGTACGGGCAGTGGAAGATCGCGCAGCCGCAGGACGCGATGCTGCGCGGCAAGTGGTGGGAGATCTTCAACGACGCGGACCTGAACGCGCTCGAAGACAAGCTGAACATCGACAACCAGACGATCAAGCAGTACTTCGAGAACTATATGACGGCGCGGGCGCTGGTGGGCGAGGCGCGGTCGCAGCTGTATCCGACGCTGAGCGCCGGGCCGTCGTACAGCCGGTCGGAGAGCTCGGCGAACCTGTCAAGCGGCAGCGGCGCGACGGCCACGGGCACGACCGGGACAGTGGTCACGTCGGGCAACAACCAGATCGGGATCACCGAGCTTCCGCTGACGGCATCGTGGGAGCCGGACCTCTTCGGGCGGATCCGCAACACGATCCGGTCCGACCAGTATGCGGCGCAGGTCTCCGCCGCCGATCTCGAGAACGAGCGGCTGACGGAGCAGGCGTCGCTGGCGGAGTACTTCTTCGAGATCCGCGGGCAGGACGCGCTCGAGAAGGTGTATACAGACACCGTCGCCGCGGACCAGAAGACGCTGGAACTGACGCTGGGTCTCTACGAGACGGGGGTGGACAACGAGATCTCGGTGGTCGAGGCGCGGAACACGCTGCAGAATGCGCAGGCCGCGGCCATCGGCATCACGACGGCGCGGGCGCAGTATGAACACGCGATCGCGGTGCTGATCGGGACCGATCCCTCGACCTTCTCGATTCCGGTGAAGCCGTCGCTGGTGAGCCCGCCGGCGGTGCCGGTCGGGGTGCCGTCGCAGCTGCTCGAACGGAGGCCGGACATCGCGGCCGCGGAGCGCACGATGGCGGAGGCGAACGCGCAGATCGGCGTCGCCACGGCGGCTTACTATCCGACGCTGACGCTGAGCGCGAGCGGGGGGCTCGAGAGCTCGACCTTCAAGCACCTCTTCGACTATGCGAGCCGCTTCTGGTCGATCGGGCCGAGCGCCTCCGAGACGATCTTCGACGGCGGGCTGCGCCGGGCGACGGTGCGGCAGTATATTTCCACCTACAACGCCGATGTCGCGAGCTATCGCCAGACGGTGCTGACGGCGTTCCAGCAGGTGGAGGACAACCTCTCGAACCTGAGGATCGGGTCGCAGCAGATCGCGCAGCAGCAGGAGGCGGTGGCTTCGGCGGAGCAGTATCTTCAGCTGGCGCTGGACCGGTACAAGCTGGGTCTTGACCCGTACTCGAACGTGGTGATCGCGCAGACCACGCTGCTCTCCGACCAGCAGACGGTCACGCAGCTGCAGATCCAGCAGATGACGTATGCGGTGACGTTGATCCAGGCGCTGGGCGGGGGATGGGACAAGACGCAGCTTCCGACGCCGCAGCAGGTGACGCAGAAGCTGACCAAGGCGGACGATGTGATCCAGCAGTAGCTCCGGGAGGGGTTGTCGTTCGGGGCGGGGATGGGGCGGGCCTTCAGCCCGGAAGGCGGTGCGGGGGATGGGCACGGCCGTGAGGGTGCGAGTTTGTCGTTCGCGGCGGGCCTCCAGCCCGGAAGGCCGACGGGTGACGGACCCTGGGCGATGCCCAGGGTCACCGGAAACAGGCAGAAGACCCGGGGCTAAAGCCCCCTTGCAGTTGGGGTTGATAGACCGCGGGCTGAAGCCCGCTGCTACTCCGCTGAAGCCCGCTGCTACTCCGCTGAAACCCGCTGGTGCTCCGCTGAGGCCCGCTGGTGCTGCAAAGACCGAGGGCTGAGGACGGTTCAGAGGATGTTGACGGCGCGGGCGGCGAGCAGGACGACGGTCATGAAGGAGATGAGGCTCTGGATCATCATGAGGACCTTGGCCCAGCGCGAGAGGACGGGGCAGTCGGTGGGCGAGAAGGCGGTGCTGGTGTTGAAGGCGAGAAAGAGGTAGTCGACGAAGCCGGGGCTCCAGCCCTGCTCGCCCATCTGGCGGCGGGTGTCGGGGGCGAGCGTCATCTGGGGGAAGAGGAAGGCGCCGTCGGTGTGGACGCCGGCGAGGTCGCGGGCGTGGGGGCCGCCGCCGTCGAGGCGCCAGTACCAGGAGGCGAAGACGATGATGTTGGTGAGCCAGAGGGCGGCGGCGGAGCGGAGGAGGTCGACGGGAGTCTGTTTGTGCGCGGGCAGCGCGGCGATGAGCTGCCAGAGCGACCAGGTCATGTCCAGGGTGATGATGGCGGTGAGGAGATAGCCGAAGATCTGGTTGATCCGGTACATATTCGTGCGGTTGGTCATGACCGTGGGTACGAGGAGCACAGCCACGACGGCGAGGAGCAGCCACTTGGGGCCGGCGGAGAGCTCTTCGGGCAGGGCGAGGCGCAGGCCGCCGACGGCGAAGAGAGCGACGATGGCGGGCCAGCGGGGTTCGGGGTCGCGAGGCGCGACCGGACCCATGACCTTGTTGACGGTCTGGGTCACGGATTGGGTGACGGATTGGGCGGCCGCTTTGGCCTTGTCTCCGGCGGCCTGGGCGGGGGTGCGGGATGGGGCCGGGGTCTGGGTGGTGTCGGGCATGGTGGTGCTCTCATGATGCCTCCCGGCGGGCTGTGGAGCAAGGCTGCGGCGGAACGAGCGGTTTGCGTTCCCACCCATCGCGAGAGGCAAAGACGCGATGGATGGGGCACCCGGGCGGTCTGCGTTCCCACCCACCGCGAAGAACAAAGACGCGATGGATGGGGCACACGGACGCACGAAGGGCGCGCGTCCGATGTATCATCGTTAGGGGCCTGGCGATGCGGCCCTTGCCTCCAGAAGACACCGGGGCGGTGTAGCTCAGATGGTTAGAGCGACGGACTCATAACCCGTAGGTCGGCAGTTCGATTCTGCCCACCGCCACCAATCGGCACCACGAAACGTCTAACCGTGGCATGGCGCGTTGTGCGATGCTATAGGAAGCGTGTGTTTCTGGAGAAGACCGGACTATGCCTAAGATCTCGAAGATCCTGCTGCTTATCGCGTCGGCCGTTCTGGTGCTGACGATTTTCATGGGTGTGAACGCGAGCGGGGTGAGCGCGGCCACCGATGCGCAGGAGGGCGCGTACAACCAGATCAACGTGTATCGCGAGGTGCTGGGGCATATCCAGAACGACTACGTGGAGGAGCCGAACCTGGCGCTGGTGACGAACGGGGCGCTGCGCGGGCTGCTGGAGTCGCTGGATGCGGATTCGAGCTACCTGTCGCCGGACGACTACAAGCTGTACAAGATGGACAAGGGCGGCAAGGCGCAGGTGGGGATCAACGTCTCGAAGCGGTTCGGGTACGCGAATGTGGTGTCGGTGGTGCCGGGAAGTCCGGCGGAGAAGGGCAGCCTGGTGGATGGCGACATCATCGAGGCGATCGACGGCCACGACACGCGGGACATTCCGCTGGCGATGATCCAGAAGATGCTGGAGGGGCAGCCGGGGACGGAGGTTTCGGTCTCGGTGGTGCGGCAGGGGAAGCCGGACCCGGACAAGATCGAGCTGACGCGGACGATCACGCAGGAGCCTCCGGTGCAGGACGCGATGTACGACGGGTTCAGCATTCTCTACATCAAGCCGGAGATTCTGGACCACGAGCATGTGCAGCAGGTCGAGGCGAAGCTGAAGGGGATGCGGAGCGCGGGGAACAAGAAGGTGCTGCTGGATCTGCGCGACGTGGCGGCGGGCGATATGGCGGAGGCGACGCGGCTGGCGAACTTTCTGCTGAAGTCTGGCACGATCGGGAGCCTCGAAGGGCAGCAGGTGGCGAAGGTGACGTTTACCGCCGATCCCTCGAAGGCCATCGTGCCGAACGCGCCGGCGGTGGTCCTGGTGAACCATGGGACAGCGGGGCCGGCGGAGCTGGTGGCGGCGGCGCTGCTCGAAAACAAGCGGGCGGACCTGGTGGGAGAGAAGACGTTCGGCGAGGGGACGCAGCAGAAGACGTTCGAACTGCCGGACGGCGCGGCGCTGATTCTGTCGGTGGCGAAGTATGAGTCGCCGTTGGGGAAGAGGCTGCAGGATGAAGGAGTTACGCCGGGGGTGCTGGTGGCTTCGGCGACGGCGGACCAGGGCGACTCGGACGGCGAGCAGGCACCGCAGGTGATGGGGGCGACTCCCGCGCCGACGGTGACGGCGAAGCCGACGGTGACGGTGGATGAGCAGCTGACGAAGGCGCTGGATCTGCTGAAGGCGAAGGCGGCGTAGGGGCGGTCAGTCGTTCCCTGATGACCGGACCGCAGATCCTTCGACTCCGCCTCGCGCGATGGGGCCGCGCGAGGCTTCGCTCATGATGACACTTCAAACGAAGAGAAGCACTCAGGAAGACACTTCAAGTGAGGAAGTGATTTTCTGAGCTATTTGGGGTGTTCGGTGACGATGAGGGCGCGGGCGGAGTCGTGGCCGCGGCAGATGTACTGGCGGGGGGTGCCGGCGTCGATCCAGCAGACGTCTCCGGTTTCGAGGGACTGGACCTCCTGGTTGGCGGCGCAGAGGTCGAGGTTGCCGGAGAGGACGTAGACGAACTCGGTTCCGACGAAGATCTTGGGGGTGAACTCGCACTCGTCGCCGTTGGGGAGGAACTCGGCGAGGCAGGGGACGATGTGGCGGTCGGGGATGAGGGAGCTGAGGCTCTCGGAGACGAACTTCGCGTTGAGCTTCTGCTTGCGGGTGATGGGGATGCGGTCGGATTTGGCGAGGCGACGGAAGTTGACCCGGCGCTCCTGCTTGAAGAAGCAGGAGAGGTCTTTCTCGAATACCAGCGCGATGCGGGCGAGGTTGCGGATGGTGGGGACGACGCGGCCGGTTTCGAGCTGGGAGAGAAAGCTGGCGGAGAGGCCGGTGAGGCGGCCGAGCTCGACGAGACCCATGGAACGGCGGAGGCGCATGGCGCGGATGCGCTCGCCGATGAACTTGTCGTCGATCTGCTGCTCGACGCGGGCGGGGTCGACGACGGCGGGATCCGAGGCGGGACCGGCGAGGGCGGGCTCGATGGCCGATGGATCGAGGCCGGACGGGGGAAGCGGCAGGGGCTTGGTTTGCGAGGACGCCATAGTGTCCTCAGTATGATGGCATTCGAAACGCGGCGCGCACGGCGGAATCGGGGGTTGGCGGGCAATGTTCACGTCGTTACAATCCGGCGGCCGAAGATTGCTGTGCCGATACGGACCGAGGTGCTGCCCTCTTCGATGGCGACGGCGAAGTCTCCCGACATGCCGATGGAGAGCTGGGTGAGGG
>Ga0116231_10012290_pt1 | contig 12672 bp, 10 predicted proteins | sample S1TSphgellanicum_2_FD_89695 | JGI IMG/M metagenome (GOLD analysis project Ga0116231, IMG submission 89695) | Host-associated microbial communities from peat moss isolated from Minnesota, USA - S1T2_Fd - Sphagnum magellanicum MG | ecosystem: Host-associated > Plants > Peat moss > Unclassified... | reverse complement strand
TGGCCCGATCTGTTCGGCCGCGCCCTGCTGCTGCGCCAGTGGGGACGCATCGGCACCGAAGGCCGGCGCAGGCTCGATCCGCATCCGGATGCCGGGGCTGCCGCCAATGCGCTGGCCCAACTCGCCAGCGCCAAGCGCCGCCGCGGCTATCAGGACCGGGTGGCATGACCAGGCAAGCAGGGAAGAGGGAAGGAAAACCAAAACCCTCCCCTTCCCTCTTGCCCGCCGCTGCCAAAACCCAGGCGACGGCAAGTCCGTGGCAAAACCCCCTGTGGCAAAAGCCACACCGTCGGCGAAGGTGCCTGCCCCAAAACCTGGGGGTCCGGTAGCAACGGAACCGAAAGTTCAATTGAGCGCGGCTGGTTGAGGGCGGGGGCATCGGGGCCATAGATCCCTGCAACAAACCACCGTTTAATGCAGGCTGGTGGCCGGTTGTCGAACATGCCCGTCCAGAGCCGTTTTTAGCGCATAAACTGGTGCATCTATCTCTGCCTCGTAAACCCTGCTTTGTTCAGTTTTTGGACCAGGGGAGCTTGGCCGTGCTGGTCGGCTACATGCGCGTGTCCACAGCCGAGCAGAACCTGACGCTTCAGCGCGATGCCCTCGAGGACGTCGGGTGCGAGCGGCTGTATGAGGACATTTGCAGCGGCGCCGTCATCGACAGGCCAGGCTTGGCCAAGGCACTTGACCAGCTCCGCGCCGGTGATGCCCTTGTGGTCTGGAAGCTCGACCGGATCGGCCGCTCGCTCGGCCATGTCGTCGAGTTGGTGGCTGGACTTCAGGCCAAGGGCATCGGCCTCAAAGTGCTGACCGGCGGGATCGACACGACCAGCTCCACAGGCCGTTTGGTATTCGGCATCTTCGCCACCCTGGCCGAATTCGAGAGCGATCTCATCAAGGAGCGCACCCTGGCCGGCCTTGCCGCCGCCCGTGCGCGGGGCAGAACCGGCGGCAGACCGCGGTTGATGACGCGCGCCAAGCTGCGCACGGCCATGACCATGATGGCTGACCGGAACAACATTGCCGGCGAAGTGGCTGAGCAGCTCGGTATCTCCGTCAGCACCTTGTACGCCTACGTCGACGGCGAGGGACGGGCCAAACCACGCGCCCGCGCACTGCTCCTCCCCTGATCAGCGAATGCCGGTTTCCTTTCTGACGGCAGAGCAGGAACGCCGTTACGGTCGCTATGCGGGTGAGCCCAGCACGGACCAGCTCGCCCGCTATTTCCACCTTGATGACGCCGACCGCGAACTGGCCGCAGCCAAACGCTGGGATCACATGCGGCTGGGCTTCGCCGTGCAGCTCGGCACAGTGCGGTTCCTGGGCACTTTTCTGGATGACCCAGTTGATGTGCCTGCGGGCGTGGCCGGCGATTTGGCGCGTCAGCTTGAAATCTCCGACCCGAACTGCCTTGCTCTGTATCGCGAGGGCCGGGTTCGCTGGCAGCACGCTCGGGAAATCCGCACCGGCTTTGGCTACCGCGAGTTCACCGATCCCTTCGTCCGCTTCCGTCTGTCGCGGTGGCTCTATGCCCTGTGCTGGACCGGCACCGATCGGCCGAGTGTACTGTTCGACCGCGCGACGGTCTGGCTGGTGACGGAGAAGGTGCTGCTCCCGGGGGCGTCCGCTCTCGAGCGCCTGGTTGCGCGCATTCGCGCCCGGGCCGCCCGTCGCCTCTGGCGCACCCTCGCCCGCGATGTGACGCACGAACAGCGCAGGAAGCTTGACGCCCTGCTGGTTGCAGGAGAGGGCGGCCGTCCCAGTGCGCTCGATCGCTTACGTGACGGACCATATCTTCGCAGCGGCGCGGAGCTGTCCCGCGCCGTGGGTCGCCTGGACGAGGTCCGGGTGTTGACGCTGGGCCTGCCGACCATCGATCACATGCCACCGGGCCGGGTCACGGCGCTCGCCCGGTTCGCGACCGTCGCCAAGGCCCAAGCCGTGGCACGCATGCCGCTGGAGCGGCGGACGGCAACGTTGCTCGCTTTCGTGCGCACGTTGGAGGCGACCGCGCAGGACGATGTGCTCGACCTGTTCGACATCGTGGTCACCGCCCTGTTCACCGACGCGGCCAAGATCGGCAAGAAAGCGCGGCTGCGCACCCTCCGCGATCTCGACGCCGCCGCTCTCCAGCTCCGCCATGCGGGCGGCGTGCTCATGGACGATACGGTGGACGACGGCGCCGTGCGCGGGGCGGCCTTCGCGATCGTGCCGCGCGAGATGCTCGCGGCGGCGCTGGAACAGATCGATGCCATCGTCCGGCCGCCTGGCGACCTCTACTTCATCGAACTGCGCGCCCAGGCCGGCAAGCTGCGCTTTCTGCCGGCGATGCTTCGGTCCGTCTCGCTCGGCGCCACGCCAGCTGGACAGGCAACACTGGACGCGATGCGCCATCTGCGGAGCACCGACGGGCGCGGCCCGGCCCCTTCGGCACCACTTGGGTTCGTGCCGCATGGCTGGAAACGGCAGGTCAAAGCCGCCGATGGCGGCGTGGACAGCCTCGGCTACCGGCTCTGTCTGCTCGACGCCATGCGGACCGGGATCCGGCGGCGTGACCTGTTCGCATCACCCAGCCTGCGCTTTGCCGACCCGCGGATCGGCCTGCTGGCGGGTCCGGCCTGGGAGGCAGCGCGGCCGTCCATCTGCCGCACCCTGGGCCTCTCTACCGACGGGCCGGCCGAAATTGCCCGTTTGGCCGAGCGCCTGGACACCGCCTATCAAAATACCGCGGCGAACTTGCCCGAGAACGCGGCTGTCCAGGTAGACGGCGGCGAGCTGGTGCTGTCCGCCCTCGACAAGCTGGAAGAGCCGCCCAGCCTGATCGCTCTCAGGGCAGCAGTTGCCGCACGCATGCCGCTGGTGGATTTGCCCGAATTGCTGCTCGCAATGCATGCTCGCACCGGCTTTGCCGACGGGTTCACTCATGCCAGTGAGGGCGGCGCACGGGCCGACGGCGTCGCCACCAGCCTGTGCGCCGTGCTGCTGGCTGAAGCGTGCAACACCGGGTTCGAACCACTGATGCGGCGCGATAATCCAGCCTTGCACCGATCGCGGCTGGGCTGGGTTCGGCAGAACTACATCCGGGCCGAGACGCTCACCCGGTCGAACGCCATCCTGGTAGCAGCCCAAAACCGCATCCCGCTCGCTCGGGCCTGGGGCGGCGGCGACGTGGCCTCTGCCGATGGGCTGCGTTTCGTGGTGCCAGTCCGCACCATCCACTCGGGGCCCAACCCTCGCTACTACGGCCAAGAGCGCGGGGTCACGTTCTACAACCTGGTCTCCGACCAGTTCACCGGGCTGAACGGCATCACCGTGCCCGGCACCCTGCGCGACAGCCTGACCCTGCTTTCCGTGGTGCTGGAGCAGCAAACCGAGCTGCAGCCGACCGAGATCATGTCCGACACCGGAGCTTACACCGACACGATCTTCGGCATCTTTCACCTCCTGGGCTACCAGTTCAGTCCACGTCTGGCCGACATCGGCGGCACCAGGTTCTGGCGCGTGGACGGCAAGGCTGACTACGGCGCCCTGGACAAGTTGGCCGCCCAGCGCATCAACGTGAAGCTCATCGTCCAACACTGGGAGGATCTGCTGCGCCTGGCCGGCTCGCTCAAGCTCGGCACCGTGCAGGCCGCCGGCTTGATCCGCACCCTGCAAACCAAGGACCGCCCGACCAAGCTGGCCCGCGCGCTCGAAGAACTCGGCCGGCTCATCAAGACGCTCTACCTGCTCCGCTTTATCGACGACGAAGCCTATCGCCGGCGCATCCTGGTTCAGCTGAACCGTGGCGAGGGCCGACACCAGCTCGCCCGCATCGTGTTTCACGGCAAGCGCGGCGAATTGCGGCAGCGCTACCGCGAGGGTCAGGAGGACCAGCTTGGCTCGCTCGGCCTGGTGGTGAACGTCATCGCGCTGTGGAACACGATCTACATGGACGCGGCACTGAAACAGCTCCGCGCCGAAAATTTCGACGTGCGCGACGAGGACGTAGCCAGGCTGTCGCCGCTCGGTTTCGACCACATCAACATGCTTGGCCGCTATGCCTTCATCCTGCCCGACCAGATCGCCCGCGGCGAACTCAGGCCGCTGCGCGACCCTCGGAACACCGGCGACGAGGGTTGAATCGAACTTTCGGTTCCGTTGCGACCGCACCCCCAAAGCCGGGGGAAAACTTGGCCAAGGAAATTTCAGCTTGCGACTCGGCAATTGAGGACTAAGCTAGCTGCGCGGTACAGGCGGGGACGCCGATGACCGTCAAGGAAATGGGCCGCCGGGGCGACTCGGCGGCCTTTCTGCTCTTATTCCAGCCTTGCTGGTGTGATGGGAGTTCTGATGCGCCCATATCGGCCATTGACCCCAGGAACTTGTGTCAAGTTCCGCGGCAACCCGCTCGGGTATCTCAACAAGCTTGCTATTGTAGTTGAAGATAACTCGTTCGGAGGCATAACTATTCGAACCGAGGGTGCAGACAACGCGGCTGTCGCACGACACGAAATCAGTGTAGTACGCAACCCGCCTCCTCGACCCCTTTGCGGTTTACGGCATAAGCTGCCCTACGGGAAATGGACATGTGCGGGCGGCCGAGAAGTTTTGTTTAACCGAGACTACAAGCCTATTTGGCAACGTCGTCTCGGTGGGCCTACGGAAGCCGCTGATCCACTCGAATGGGTAAACTTTACCAAGCAAGAATGGTTTTATGACGATAATAGTAAGCCATGGAAGCATCTTGCTGCACACAAGAGGTGCAATCAAGTTCTACTCGCGTGGGCATTACCACCCGTATAACTCACTTTCTTACCTTTTCTGTTTCTGCGTGCAAAGCACCACGCAACTGGATGACAGTCTGACGTAGCGTCCGGAGTTCATCTAGCATCGCGTTAATCGTGACATTGTCTTTTCTTGGCTGACACCAGGCCTTCTCAATCTTTCGATCCATCGAAATATAGTCGCTGACCCATTTGGGTTCACGACGACCGAGCTGTTCCCATACAACCGTCAATGCCGGTTTTGAGATGCTCTTCCAAGCAGCTTCGATAATTACGGGATCGAGAAATTTTTCAGGGCCGCGATTTGCAATAAGAGCGATCTCCTTTTCTATGTCCTCATCTATGCCGGCCAGGACTCCATCTAGTAGCCGAATTGATATGTCGTCTTCGCGCACAAGCCGGTCTTGTTCGATCTTTCTCACTTGGACACTTTGTCGATCCGCCGCTTGCGCCTGGGCACGTCCAGCACAATAAGCGAGAACGCCTGCCACAAAAGCTAATACTCCACCGACAATATTTCCTTGATCTCTAAAGAATTCATATAAACTCACACCCTGATCCTCTCCACCTCATCGAGGCTCATCTCGTCGTGCCGGCGATTGTAGAGCTGTGTCCGTGCGCGTTATAGCGTGGTTTGCCATGGCAGCGGCCCCGTTGCAGCGGGCGGCCAATTTTGGGATGAGCCGTAATGCCCGTTGCCTGGAAGCTGCAATTGTCGAGCTCGGTGTGAATGCCCAGCGTCGCGGCGCGTCGGCCGGTCATTGCATAGGCCACCACGCGCGATATTGCTCCTTGGTGACTAAAGGCTGCTAATGCCGATTAGAAAGCGTCAATCGGAGGATGGACTCATGCTTTTTGATTGAACGAGAGGCTTTTTCCTCTTTGGCGGAAAGTCACCAATTATCCCTCCCTCCTCGACCGACAAGTCTGACATCGACAGCCCTCGTTTGTCTGCTTCCGCGCGAAGTATGCTCTCGATTGCACTACATTTGACGTCCATAATGAAATAGCCGTTCTCGCAGCGTGAGACGGTTGCGCGATCGATATTTGCTTTCCGTGCCAGAGCCGCTTGGGAAAAGCCGCACCGACGGCGGATAGCCGCCAGATTCGGAATGTAAGGCATGCCAACCATTAACCTTTACGAGGACGTTCCCCTTGCCCATAGACGCAAAACTGTCACACATCAACCGGTAACGGACGATATCTGCTGATAGCGGCCGAGCTCTACAATCGACGTACTATTGCTGATATCAGCAGAACTCCGTTGACATCGTCAGATCGTGGGCTTATTAGCGGGCTCTGTAGACGTCACTTTGACGGCTATTTGACAGTTATGGGAACTTTCTATGACATCCGATTCCGGTCAAGATGCCGTAAAGGTCCCGGAGAAACTGACTCTGAGATTGGCCCCAGACGTTCGTATAGCGCTTGAGTGGATAGCTGCAAAAAAGGGGATTACCTTAGGTGAAGTTATCCGTCATGCCATTAGTGTCGAAAAACTCTTAACTGAAGAGTCAGATCGCGGCAGCTCTATCCTAATAGAGGAGCGTAGCGGCCGAGTTAAGCAACTTGTATTAGTATAATTACTTCTTTTCTCCAAAATAGAACCCAATGATTGCGCCGTATATCCCTGCTACTGCTGGGATAATTGAGACTGCGACATCGCGGATGGACGCCGCTTTTTCTGGAAAAATCACTACGTCAATGATAGGGATTACAGAGATGGCTATGATGGCATACGTCAGGAGAATGGCAATTTTTTCTCTAACCATATCCTTTCGGCGCTCTGTTACCTGAATTTTTTCAAGCTGAGGGACGTCAACCTCAGCAGCGTCGTCATCATCTTCATGAGCCGCCATAATCTGCCCTTTCACGATGGTCGGCCACCAGCCAGCACGACAGAACACCTTATACTGGTGACGCCCTAGCCGAGTCTGTGACGTTTTCGTGGCGTCTGATAAATGTCTGATTTACGGCAGTATGACCCTACAAAACGAAGAGTCACATACTTATGTATGGGATTGTGGTTAGCTGTAGCGGTTGCTGATCAGCGCTTGCGCCGTTTACTTCAAATCCTCACCCGCTCGACCTCGTCAAGGCTCATGTCGTCGTGCCGCCGGTCATAGAGTTGCGTGGTGCGGGTGCTGGCATGGTTCGCCATCTGCGCCGCCTTCTCCAGCGTGCCGCCGTTCTTGAGATAAGCGGTGATACCGGTCGCTCTAAAGCTGTGGTTGCCGAGCCGGGTGTCGATGCCGGCCGCTGCCGCACGGCGGCCGATCATCGCATAGGCGTTGCGCGCCAGCAGCACCGTCCGGGTGAGCTGGCCGGTGCCGCGGCCGATGGTGCGAAACAGTGGCCCCTTGGGGTCGTCGCCGATGCCGGACTGGTCGAGATAGGCCGTGAGGTAGGTCTCAAGGTTGTGGTGGCAGGGCATGGCGTGCGCCTTGCCGCCTTTCTCACGCAGCCGCACCCAAAGGCGGCGGTTCTGCGTGAACACGTCCTCAACCTTCATGCCGAGCGCGGCACCGATGCGCGCGAAGCTATAGACCATAAGCGCAATCAGCGCCCGGTCGCGCAGTCCCGCCGGCGTCGTGATGTCGATGGCATCGAGTAGCCCCCGCGCCTCCGCCGGCTCCAGCACCGGCGTCTTGCCGGTGCGCGCGGAATGCGCAGGGCCGCGCACCGAGGCGGCCGGATTGACCGCGATCACCTGGCCGGTCACCAGCCAGTCGAACAGGTGGCGGATAGCGGCCAGGCGCAGCTTGACGGTCGGCGCCGCAAGCTCGCGCGTCTGCAGCTCGATCCAGGTCGCCACATGCAAGGGCTGCACGGCCGTGATCGAGGCCACGCCGTGATCGTCGCACCAGGCCAGGAAGTCCGCCACGGCGCGGCTGTAGGCCCGCCGCGTGTGCGGGTTGCGGATGGTGGCCGCGAAGAATTCCAGGAAGCGCCGCGCGGCCTGGTCGCCGGCGGCGGTGATCAGCGCGGGCAGGGCAGGGCACGGGACGATCGGCGCGAGTTGGTTCATGGCACTCTCGCCTGAACGCGCGCTAGGTTCTTGCACTCAGGCGGAATACGAGGCAGCCCGCTATAGTTCGTCACGTTTCCGTGCCGTTGAAAATAGGAAAAAAAGTCCTGCGAAGTCGGCGGTGCGACCACAGCAACAATTCGGACGTACGAACCCACCGGATCGCTTAAGCTGATTCGCCCAAACCATCCCTGCCCGCGAGGATCATACTGCACGGGCTCAAAACCCTGTGGCCATACGCGTCCATCCGAGTCATTCTCGCGGAGAAGCCATATCGCATGGTGACGCGGTAGCACTCTTAGCGTCCCAACTACTGCGTAAGAGTGTGAGTTTCCGAACTGCCGACGATCGTGCAGCGCCTCTTGAGGGCGGGGCAGGGTGATTTCTATTGGGCTTGGCCTCAGTCGGCTGATCCAACGCATGCTTGTCGTCCAGATAGCCTCCGTGGCTAAACCCTCAGCTATTCCAGACATATTGCCTCCTCACCGATTCACCCTCCATTCTGCCACTGTCACTTTTCAAAGTCGGCTTCAGCAATAGCCATTGATATATAACGGCTTGCCCTGTCACAGTCCCCTTCAATCTTGATCAAAGTGGTATGCAGCAGCCTGCATTTGGTCAAAGCTGACTTCAGTGCGGTGCGCGAAGGGAGTAAGACGTGACCGACCTGTCGCTCATCCCTGATGCGGTCTGGAGCGAGGCGCGGCGCAGGGCTGAGATTATCCGTCCGCTTGCAGAACGCGACCATCGGTCGCGATCCATGGTGCAAGCGGCGGCTGCGGCGCTCGGGCTTTCGGAGCGTCAAACCTACATCTTGCTACGGCGCTGCCGGGAAGCAGGTGGTGAACTGACCGCATTGGTGCCGGGGCGGTCGAGTGGCGGCCGGAGCAGGCCGCGCATGGCGCCGGCGAGCGAGGCCGCGCTGCGTCGGGTTGTTCAGGAGGTCTATCTCACGCCGCAGAGGCCGACTGCGGCGGAGGTGGCGCGCGAGGTGGCCGGACGGTGCCATGCCGAGAAGTTACGGCCTCCATCTTCCAGCACCGTGCGGCGCCGGCTGCGGTCGCTGCCGCTCGCGGAGCGCCGCAAGCGCGGCGAAGAGCATCCGGAGGCCAAGCCCGTGCGTGGCCATGCTCCGTCGGTGCGGTTCCCGCTCGACCTCGTGCAGGTCGACCATACGCCGATGGACCTGATCCTGGTGGATCCTCTCGACCGCGAGCCGATCGGCCGACCCTGGCTCACGGTCGCCATCGACGTGCAAAGCCGGTGCATCGCAGGTTTCCATATCGCGCTGGATGCGCCGTCGGCCGTTTCTGTCGGGCTGTGCCTGACCCACGTCGCCATGGACAAGACGCCCTGGCTCGCGCTGCGTGAGGTGGAAGCGGACTGGCCGGTGCAGGGCAAGCCACGCCGAATTGGCGTGGACAACGGCGCCGATTTCCATTCCGCCGCATTCGAGCGCGGCTGCGAGCAACATGGCATCTCCATTGACTGGCGCCCGCCGGGCCAGCCGCAGTTCGGCGGCGTGGTCGAGCGGGTGATCGGCACGTTGATGGGCCTGGTGCACGGTCTGCCCGGCACGACCTTCTCCAATGTCGGCCAGCGCGGCAGCTACGACAGCGACAAAGCTGCCTGCCTGACCTTGGAGGAGTTGGAGCGCTGGCTCGCTGTCGCCGTGGCCAAGTACTACCATCTGCGTCCGCATGAGGGCTTGGACGGCCAGGCGCCGCTGCGCCGCTGGCAGGACGGCATGGCCGCGCTCGCCATGGAGGGCGGCTCCATTCCGGTGCCGCGTGACCTGCCGGCCTACCTCGTGGATTTCCTGCCCGTGCTGCGCCGCAGCCTGCAACGCGATGGCCTGACCATCGACCACGTGACGTATTTCAGCTCCGCCTTGCGGGCCTGGATCACGGCGCGGAACCGGCCCGGCCCCCTGCTGGTCCGCCGCGATCCACGAGACCTCAGCCGCGTGTTCGTGCTGGACCCGCTAGATGACGGCTACCTGGAAGTGCCGACCCGCGATCTGTCGCGCCCGGCCATCTCGTTATGGGAGCATCGGCTGGCGCGACGGCGTCTGCGTGCCAGGCACCGGGGCGAGATCGACGAGGGCGCGTTGTTCACGGCTGTCGAGGAGATGCGGGCCGCCGAGCGGAACGCTGCGCGCCTGACCCGGTCGGCCCGCCGCGACCGCACGCGCCGCGCCCGAGCACCAGACCTGCCGGCGGCGCCACCCTCGGCGGAACCGGCCAAGCCTGCGCCTGTCGCCGAACTGGCGGCTGTGGCGGACAATGAGGACGCGGAACTGCCGCGTCCCTTCGACGACATCTCGCATTGGTAGCGACGATCTTGGAGCTCGCCCATCTCCGCCCTGAAATCCGCGAGTTGGCGCGCCTGCCGGCGGCTGAACGCCTGGCCCGTGTTCCGGCCAATTGCTGGATCGGCTACGGCCGTGCGAGCCAGGCCGTGGTGCTGCTGGAGCGCCTGCTCGCCGCCGAGCCCGGCCGGGTGCGGCCCCGCAACCTGCTCGTGGTCGGCCCCACCAACAACGGCAAGACGGTCATCGCCGAGCATTTCCGGCGCACCCACCCCCAACACCCGTCCGAAGATGGCGAGCACGAGGTCATCCCTGTGCTGCTGGTGCAGATGCCGCCTTCGCCCACGGTCGGGCGGCTGTATGCGGCGATGCTTGCAGGTCTCGGGATGCCCGGCGCGATCGGCAGCCGCGCGCCCGACCGGGAAGCCGTGACAATCCGACTGTTACGCCAGGTCGGCTGCCGGATGCTGCTGCTGGACGAATTGCACAACCTGCTGGCTGCATCGGGCGCGCGACAGCGCGAGCTGCTGAACCTTCTGCGCTATCTCGGCAACGAACTCCGCATTCCGATCGCCTGCTTCGGCACGCGCGAGGCGTATCTCGCCATCCGCAGCGACGACCAGCTCGAGAATCGCTTCGAGCCGTTCCTGCTGCCAGCTTGGGAGGACGGTCCCGAGTTCGGCCGCCTGCTCGCCAGCTTCGAGGCGGTGCTCCCGCTCTGCGAGCCGTCCGGCCTGGGCGCGCCGGCTTTGCGGGCGCATGTGTTACGCCGTTCGGAAGGCACGATTGGCGAGGTGGCGGCCTTGCTTGCTGCTGCGATGGAAGCCACGCTGCTGGCAGGCGATGAGCGGATCGACCACACGGCGCTCGATGCCGCGGCCTACCAACCGCCCACGGTGCGCCGCCGCATGTTCGAACGCGAGCTACGGTGATCTGGCATCAACGACGCTGCCCGGGCCGGCGCTGGCCGCTGCATCCCAAGCCGCGCGAATGGGAGGGAATGGAGAACTGGGTGCGCCGGATCGCGCAAGCGTATGGGGTCAGCTACGACGCCTTCCTCAAGCACGCTCTCGGTCGCACGGGACGCGGCGCGCGCGATCTGGACGATATTACGGACACGGAACTCACGCGCTTGTCGGCCGGCACCGGCGTATCCGTCGAGCGGCTGCGGGAGATGAACGCTGCAACCATGATGCGGCGCGTGAACGAGCAGATACAGGGCTGGTTATTATCCGATAGTGGGCGTGAAGCGCTGGAGGAACTCCGAGCCACCCTGGGCCGCATGGCTCGGCGGCGCGAGGCCTACGCCACAGCCGACGCAGGTCGTCTCGCAAGACAAAACTGGGACCTTTACAGAGCATAGACAGAGTGACTGGTTATGTGACAACGTTACGCTCTGGTGGACGGTTCGGCCGGGCTGTCACGTATTCGGTCGTATATGGAGCAGCGAGCCTCGTGCTGATCGGCTACATGCGCGTGAGCAAGGCGGACGGCAGTCAGGTGTTCGACCTGCAACGCGATGCGCTGCTCGGCGCGGGTATTTCATCTGATCACCTCTATGACGATCACGCCTCCGGCAAACGCGACGACCGGCCAGGGCTGGACGCCTGTCTGAAAAGCTTGCGGAAGGGCGACACCCTGGTGGCCTGGAAGCTGGACCGCATCGGCCGCGATCTGCGGCACCTGGTCAACCTCGTGCATGATCTGACCAAGCGTGGTGTTGGGCTGCGCGTGCTCGCCGGCGAGGGCGCGGCGATCGACACCACGACGCCCAATGGCAGGCTCATGTTCGGCTTCTTCGCAGCCCTGGCGGAGTTCGAACGAGAACTGATCGTCGAGCGCACCAAGGCAGGCCTGGCGTCAGCTCGCGCGCGCGGCCGCAACGGCGGACGGCCATTCAAGATGACGCCCGCCAAGCTTCGTCTCGCTCAGGCTGCCATGGGCCAACCGGGCACGAAAGTTGGAGAGCTCTGCACCGAACTGGGCGTCAGCCGGCAGACACTTTATCGCCACATGAACCCGACAGGTCAGCTCAGAGCCGACGGCGAGAAGCTGCTCGGTCGCAAAAGGAAACCGACGCCACCAGCCGCTGGGTTGGTGCCAAGGTCAGCGTGATCGCGCTCGCCACCGAACCGCTGCAGAGGACTTTGACAACTCACTGCAGTCGGCTTTGAAAAATGACAGCCGTGGCCGATGCCGCCATCGACCAAGTACTCGAAGCCCAGACCCGCCAGGATTCGGCGGAGCCTGACGTCATCCAAGCCTGCGAGTAGGAAGGGCGGATCTTGTAGGGTGGGCCGCACTTCGACCTGATTGCGGCGCTCAATCAGGTCGGTCTTCCAACCGGCTGCTTCCAGCCAGCGGGCGGCGAGCCGCACCTTGCGCTCGGGCTGAAATGGGTGGACCGAAAGCAGGCTGGTGGGTTCGTTCTCGATGCCTAGATTCTGGTCGTCCTGCAGAATGGCTCGGCGGGTTTCGCCGTAGGATAGGGTGAGCAGGTTCCAGACATAGGCTTGGCCCAGGTGCCCCAGGCCGACCAACCAGAGGTCCACGGGTGCCGTGAATTG
>Ga0116231_10012288_pt1 | contig 12676 bp, 11 predicted proteins | sample S1TSphgellanicum_2_FD_89695 | JGI IMG/M metagenome (GOLD analysis project Ga0116231, IMG submission 89695) | Host-associated microbial communities from peat moss isolated from Minnesota, USA - S1T2_Fd - Sphagnum magellanicum MG | ecosystem: Host-associated > Plants > Peat moss > Unclassified... | reverse complement strand
TTTTCCATTGGATATGGAAGGTTGTGGGGGGCATCACACTTTGCCTCAATTGAAGACGCATTAGTTTATACGTAAGGTTATTCCAAAAAATAAGGTGCCTATTTTCCTTTGAAATATAATCACCTCAACCATTTTTCTTAAACATCAAATTCTATTATATATTTACATTGGGTAAGGACTAAAGGCCTTGAATGAGGTGGTTTAAAAATTTTGGGTCCAATGATTAACTCCTACTTTGCTCCATGCCCTTGTTCCCATAACAACCCCCTTCTTGGTCTTTTCCCTTACACAATAATTTGGTTCTTTCATGAAACCCATTAGTTTTTTTGAAAATTTTCGAAACCAATATTGGAGGTTGATAGGTGGTTAATATTAGTGCACCAACATAGTGTTTTCTCATGTTATGCCACCTTAGGGCAACACTAGTAAATACTAATTCTTATTATGAAAAAAATATCAAACTATAGTTATAGAACTAAATTGTACTTTCAACAAATACATTTTACAAAATTGATACAAACTACATAAATAGCTTGAATTTTGTACTTCAAGAAAGTAATTCTACACTAATACAATCACAATAAATATGTAAAACAAGAATCCCAAAATTCTTCTTCTTTATTCCAAAATTCACATACATTCTACTAAAACTATAATCTTTCCAATGTACAATGTATCACAAACATAAGAGGAGAGGAAGTCATTTAAAATCTTTTCTCCTAAAACAAAATTAAAAAAATAAAACTAGAATTCTATTACTTGTCACTATCACTATAGTTGTTATGTCCTTACCATTGACCCTCTTATACTTGGGATTCAATCCTCAAAATCTTTTGAACTATGAATGTGCAAAAGTTAAACTATGAATTATTCTATTTTAGAACTACTATTGAGCCTAATATTTAATCTACAATGGCCTATGGTTGTTGTTATACCTCCTACTGTTGGTCTACAACCACATTTTGTTGTCTTTAGGACATTGTATGGATTTGTATTCATATGTTATTATCCATTTCTTATGTTAAGAATATTGTTTTAAATGTTGTAATGTCATACACACTAGATTCATGTGCTTTCTTTTCTTATTATGGTTGGACTGCATGGATGTCCTAAAGTTGCTATTGAGCATGTGCTTCTACTATAATCAATCTTTTTCTTTGAATCTAAGCACCACTACTTCCTCAATTCTATTTTTGTATTTTCACATCCTCCTCCCATGTCTTCAGTTATTATAATTGTTTGTGTTTCAAGCTCCAATGCTTCTTCCATTAGTCCAACCCCTTGATCCTCCAACTTTAAGTTATTTATATTGTATTGTGGACTTTGCATTAAAATTTGATATGCAAGGTTTCGATAAACTTGCTTGTGTGCCTTAATCTTCTTCAGATGTATCTCTTCATTTACATAATGTTTGGCAAAAATGTTCTCTAGGTCTTCTATAACCATATCTTGTAATAAACTCCACCATTTATCCACCTCAATTTCCTATGGCTTCATTACCTTTTGCTTGATCCAAAATATGGTATAATTCATCTTCAATTCATCATACACATGCAATTTGTTTTTTGAATGGTATAGCTCCAATGTCTTCATTTTTTTATAACCACTTTAGTTTTTGTGTATCATTTTGGATTGTGAGTTACATTAACCTCTTGTATGTTGCCTTTAACTAATTGATCTTCAACTAGGCTTCATTCTTGTCATGTGCTAGATGTTCCAACTTCAACTACAACTACTGGATTTATTTCTCCTAATCCAACATAGTTGATTCCAATCTAGTGTTGTCCATTGTCAAAGTTGAACATTATGTTATTGTTTTATATAAAAAAAATTTCGAAGCCAATACTTGTCATTTTCATATTTCAAATTTTGTTATAATGTATCTTTCTCCATTTTGATCTTTTCCAATGCCTCTACTTGCAACTCCATATTGGTTTTCTTTTAATGTTCATTGAAAAAATCCATATGCATCTTGTTGATTAGTTTATATGTGTTAGTTCCTATTTCTTTTAGTGTAAAGAATTATTGATTGATGTTTAAGTTAACTCACTTCTTTTGAGTTACATGATGTAGTTGATGTTGCATCTACAACTTATCTAACTCTTCCACTTATTTCTATTATAACTTTAGGCTTAACATTTCCAACAACATTGCATGCATCTATTGGTTGTATTGCACCATCTTTGGGAACATATTGATAGTTATTTGATCATGTTCCACCTTTTTGTTTAAAATCTCTCCCATATTTAGTGTGTGAAACCTTGGAATATGTCCCATGAAATTTATCTCCAAATGATTAACCAAAACTTTTGTAAGGCATAACATGTGGTCTACCCTCATAAAACCTTGTAGATTGCAAGCCTCCTTAGGTTTATTCATTTAACCAAGACCTCTTAACCTATGTTAGACTCCTTAGGCCTTAATTGCCATGTGGCATCACACAACTGAGTCAAAAATGTTCATTTCCTATATCTAAGTTACCAGATGGTAGCCCATAAGTGGTTAATAAAAAATTTAATTTGAAATATGTTGCAATGGGGCAACAAGAAATTGTAATTTTCATTTTTAAAATTAAATCTTTAGTTATTGGATGCATCTTCCATAACTATTATTCAATTTAACATTACAAAATTTGACAACCATGATTGCATGATCTTCCAAGATCGTGATCATCCATGGCATAAATGACTCATGTCATGGTTATGACAAGATGACAAAAGCAACGAATCTAAATCAACTACATAGTCATGTAATCATTAAAGCATAAACAATTAAGGTTTTTAGTCATAGATGTGACCTTTTGGTGTAATGAGAGGATCCTAGTCTATCCTTTGGTATAAATGTTGTTGTAGGTTCAAAACTCACCTAAGCATGTGGTTCAAAAGACTGCAACTACTTTTTAGGAATTGGAAAACTTGAATGTTTACATTTGGCCTATACTTCTACACTCTATTCTACATGTGTTTATTGTGATGGTGATAACAATCTCTCTCCTTGTTCCTATGGTATGGTGGGTGTCTTTTGATGAAATGAGTAGTTGGTGGTGGAGGTTACAATGTAGCTCCTTTTGTGGTTATCTTCTTCCATTTGAAAATTGTGCCATCCTATTTTTCCTAGTTGTCATATTGAATTATAAAATCTTGTGCAATTCTTTGTTTCCTCCTTTTTCCTTGGGGTTATGTTGTAAGAAACAAATTGTATAACTTCAAAGATCTCAAGTGCTCCTTTAAAGTTTGTCCTTCAACTCCATTATGGATTCAATTGTTGTTATGTGCACAAGTGGTTTGGATGCAAATGTTCATTGCGATTTCTTTGGTTATTTTTCAAGGAACCATTAATGTATCAAAACCTTTATGACAAGTGCAAAGTTGCACATGTCCTTAGCATCCTCCTTGTTCTTTCCCTTCCAACATTTTGATTTAAAACTTAATTCATATATCGAATTCCTTGACCAAGTGTAAGTACATGATTTTTCCCAATCTACCCAATCTCCTTTATCTACCTTCATCCTTGTAAATGCATTTTTATTTTTAAAGTACTAGATTTTCTCTCTCTAGTAGATTATTTGAATAAATGCAAGAAGTTTAATATCATAAGGTGTCTTCATTTTGGCCACACTCCAATACTCATTATTTACATAAACACCAAACATTGAAATGTTTATAAACAATTTTTTTCGTTCTAACCTTGTCTACTTATTTTCCTCTTTTAACCTTTTATGAATTGTTGGTGGAATTCTTTAATACTTGGAAAAAAAACAACAATGAATAGGTTTTTGCAAGAATTGGATAAATGGTAGTAGTTATAGACAAACACACTTTGGGAAAAATGTTTAAGATCTCATAATGGTTTCCACTCTACCTCAAACAATCCTATTACACTAGCCCACTCTCTCTTCTGTATTCTTATATCAATTCATACCACAACCTTATATAGTTTTAGATAATAATTATGTTCTCAAGGGATAAACATGTATCTATTTGTTTATTTGGGAAGTATTGACAATACTTGTTACACCCCAACACCAAAATTGGCCAGGGATCTAATGTGTGGTTTAGTTTTGTAGAATTGAGATTTGGAAGAAGATGGAACTTTAGACCTTAAAGGTTGTGAATTTCGTGGTTCTTTTAGTTCTTATTAATGTTCATGGAGGTGAGATTATTGCTCTTGTAATTCATCTTCCTCCTATGCATAAAATATGATCACATGTTGTTTTCATAAATTACAAGGCCAAGCCTAAACATCTTGTACTTTTATTACTTATCAAAGTACTTCAATTTCTTCCTTCGCAATGTACTTCATGAAAATGGCAATGTTGGTTGTCCACATTTTGGATATTGTGTTTACAACAACATTAAATACATAGTTTGCTAAATGATATCCTTTTGCTATTATTTTTATCTCTTCTCTTCATTTTTCTTGTGTGCAAGGCACTATAATATCTCAAGCAAGCTTTCTTCACTCATTCTAACAACTAAAATGACAAGTTCAAGGAATATGACAATGACATAATAACTATTACTTGTAATGGTTATCATTCATGTTTACTATAAACTGATAGTTGAAGTTATTGTTTCATGCATTTTTTAAGGTTAATGATTTAATTAGTTCATCATTTAAAAAATCTTGGCCTTTTTTCCATTGTACCCTACTTTTCCCTTACACAACATTACTCACCACCACCACTATAATAGGTAATTCCTCTTCTACATATGCATAATATATTCCCACTTACACATTACTTACATCAACTTCCTCATGGTCCTTGTCATTTATAGCTCACTACCAATGGCTACATTGTCATTTTTGCTATCTTTATTAGCATAATTGTAAGACTTCAATTTATTCACATTCACAAGTACAAAGTTATTATCAAATTTGTCCACATTAACTAAGAATGCTATGTTATTGGGCAAACAATATTACATTTTGTGAGGCCCAAACCAAGGGAAGGGGTTTGCGCCTAAATGTGTGTGACTTCCTTTGAGAAACCATAGTACATAGTCACCAAATTGCAATTGTTTTTCCAGTATGGTGTTGTTGATTCCATGGTGCTTTATTCCATTCATTAGACCATGCAATCTCTTATGCATATAATTTGTCATTCTATTAAATTTTTTAAAAAGTTGATTGTTGTATATGGGTGTGAAATAAGGTAAAGGGGCATATGAAAGTTTGGAAATTTCTTCATGTTTGTTTTTTTTGCAAAATTACAATGGGCATGTTCATAAAGAACCTTGATGGTTTTTAAACATGAAAGGGCTATCATATGTTGTCCATTTATTTAATTTTTAGGTCATATGCTTTATCATTACAAGTTGATTATATGTTTGTCATGTTCAATTTGAAGTCTATGGGTGTTTAATTTTAGTGATTATAGGTTTGCCGTGTCTAATTTTAAAGTCTAGGGTTTTCAAACTAAATGTTTCAAGTTTACTATGTCCAAATCCAAGGTCTGGGGTGTCCAATTTGAAGGTTCTAGGTCTGCCATGTCCAATTTCAAGGTCTAAAGTGTCAAAATTGTGGGATTCTAGGTTGTCATGTCAAATTTAAAGGTTTGGGGTGTTCAATTTGATGGATATTAAGTTCACAATGTCAAATTTGAAGGTTTGGGGTCTTTAATATAATGTTTCGGGTTTGCCATGTTCAATTTGATGGATTTAGGCTTACAATGTCCAATTTTAGGGCTTATCGTGTCTAATACAATTTTTTCAAGTTTTCCATGTCCAATTTTAAGGTGGAGGTGTTCAATTTGTGGGATTTAAAGTTTTTCATGTCCAATTTGAAGTTTTTAGATTTTCCATGTCCAATTTCAAGGTTCAAGTATTTAATTTAAAGGTTTCATGTCTACCACGTCCAATTTCAAGGTCTGGGGTGTCCAATTTCTAGGTTTCAAGTTTGCCATGTTTAATTTCAAAAATTGGGGTGTCCAATTTGTGTATTCTAGGTCTTTCATGTCAAATTTCAAAATTTTGAATCTCCGATTAATTCTTTAAAAAAAATCCATGTTCAATTTTAGGGTCAAGGATGTTCAATTTGAGGGTCTTGAGATTTTTCCATATCCAATTGTAATGATCATGTTGGTGTTTGTCAATTTTAGTCATGTGTTAGTGCATTCTTAAACCCTTAGTGTCAAGTCCTTTGTTTTTCAAATTGTGTTGTGCCCAAAAGCTTTCTTGTGAAGAAACATATGTTGCAAAGTTTATCATGAATCCAACAATTTATTTGCATATGTAAGGAGATGCAAATCAAACTTCAAGATTAGAAATTATAAAAGTGATGCAAGTCAGACTTTAAAATTATAAATTGTAGTTTCTCATATCTTTTGTTGGTTACAAACTACAACATGTTTCAACTCATTATACAGTAGAGCAAAATGTTACATAACAAATAAATGATTTGTTTCAAAATATGTTCTTCAAATTTTTTTTCTATTTGTGATCAGATTATGTGTTGATAAGGAAAATTAAGGATCATGAAAAATTCAATGGCATCAACACTTTAAAATTACAACCCTAAATCTGGACTGCATCTAGAACTGCATCCTCTTTAGAAAATCGGAACCGAATCTGTTAGATGAAAACCCCAGGAAGATTATTGAAGCTTGAAACTCATAATGGTAGACTGCAATTTTCTTATATCCCAGTCAATCTTAAGCTTCATCCTTGTCTGATGATGCCTTTTGAAATGGTGCCCTCCAGTGTGCTTGCCCTTATCTCACTAGTACAACCAACAACTTATGTTCCCAGTCTGTTTATGTGTGTAGAAGACTGGTGGTGTATGTGTTTGTTTTAGCCTCTTCACCACTCCATGCTTTCTGATCCGAAATGAATCTAGAAAAAATGTTGCCTTCCGCCTCTGGTGCCACTTGGTTCAATCCCAAGTCTCTCACCTTCAGCAGCTTGCAAGAGCTCCCTGATGGATATTCCTTCTTACTCATGACCATTTTGCACCAATGTTGAATTACCTTCTACTTTATTTTAGGTCTCACCATATAGATTGTCAATGCACTTAAAACCATACTGCATGTGCTCAAATGCTTGCCAGTTGAGGTTGTCAAAGTGTTAACCAACTACTTAGAAAACAGCAGCAACAGTTTTAATGAGCACACAAATTATTGAGGGAGCTAACCCCTAAATCCAAAATCAACTATCAACTGAAAGTTACAGATCCAAATGTTTCTGTATGCAGTAAGCAAAATGCAAGCAGTAGTAGTTGGGCGTAGGTGCACATGCTTTCTTTAGTACAAAGTGGATGTCAACAGTTTAGAACTAGTGCTCTACACAAAACTTACTAGTCATTTACAACCCCAAACCATTTTTTGTAGTCTCAGACTGGCAGCATGAGGATGTGTCATTAGGATGCAGCAAGCAACTAGTTGTCAATTTGCGTGCAAGAGTTTGCTACCAAAGTGGAAGTTCAGAGTTTGCCTAAAGAGGAAAGAGACATCTCCCCTTTGGCTGAGGATGTAAAGGCTGAATGTTCTTCATAGATTTGGGCACCAGTGAACAATTCCACCTGTGTGAATGTCTGTCTGTATCTTTCACCCACCATTATCACCTTGCAGAAATTCAAAGATGACCAGACACTGTGTGAATGTCTGTCTGTATCTTTCACCCACCATTATCACCTTGCAGAAATTCAAAGATGACCAGACAAACTTCGCACTCACCCATGGAGGCAGAACAAGTGAAAATTGTCAGGAGACACCACTTGCATATGTGGCTGATGGTTCTCTAATCTGTCATGTGGCTACTTTGGCACTCAACTATACATGTCATGAAAGTCTTAAGAGCATCTCACCCACTTCCACCAAGAGTAGCACGAGCAAATAACCATCTAGATTCACCAGCTTCAAATTCCTTAGCCTTAACAACAGATATGGAGAAGGCCAGAGTCAAGAAGTAAGATGTCTGAACTAAGAGTTGTCCAAGAGAATATGCCACACTAATGATCATAACTGCAAGAATTCCCACAATCCAGAGAAATGGTCAGCAGAAAACAAAACCTGCAGCACCTCACATTTCCAGCCATCCACGCCAGATGCAACTTGCAAGCACTTCATGGCTTCTTTCCCAGGCTCTTCAACTTGAATCTGAAGGTAGAAAGTAAGTACTTTCCATGGATAGCATTGCAACCCAACAGATGGCAGATCTCGCACACATCATGGACTTTCCACCTTTGATTTCAGAGCTTTCACAATACAGCAGGCCAATTGTGGTGGATAGTAGGGGTCAAACCAGGCTTCCATCACATGGTAGCTTTGATTTCTCACAGGGAACTTGTGTAGGATTTTTAGGAGAACTGGATGAAGAGCAGGGATTACTGCAGGAAAAAGAGTATCTTATTACCCCATGTCCTCCACAACCAAATACTGAAGCACCCTGTAATATTGAACTGCATACATTGAACAAACATAGAGCCCCACTGTGCACTGCCATATTGAAGATCTCAATGACAGCAATCAACATATGACCTAGATGCTACAAAACCCTAGGAGATTAGACAACAAAACAGGTTCAAAGATTTGGGGAAGATGATTCTCGAGCCATCATCCTGGCAATGGATTGTTGATATTGTACAGCCAGCTGAGAAGAGTTTAGTTGGGATTTACTATCTGCAGCTGTCACTCTCTTCTTCTGAAATGATGTCAACTGAGCGGCTACTGTAGGGGAGACACTGCCAAATGTGGGCAGACTGCGTTCGGTGCGCTCTGACTTTTTCCCTAAAGTCAGCACCTCCTTCTCCAGATGAGACAAGTAGCTTTCAAACACACTAGTTGTCACTGACAACCGGAAGTCCAGACGGAACAGAAACTCCAGCTCCAGCCGATTTAGTTCAACCACGCTCACACCCCCCACCCTTGCAAAGAAGGCATTGTTGAAATGCCTGCAGGCCATCCATTGAAAGGAAATGTCAGGATCACCATGACCTTTAAAGGTGCAAAGATATTCTTTAGTTCATGTAATACTATACTTGACACCAAACAATTTATGGATAGCTGTGATACTCAGCCATCCTTCAATTCAGATATCTGGGGGAAGAAAGCCCTCAGATATTCACTTCTAGGACCATAGACGAATGATCTGAAGGAACAAAAACCACAAAAGGTAAGGCCCTGCCTACTGCAGTGATGAGTAGCCTTTCCAGAGATGAACAGCTCTCAAATAAACACTTGAGAACATAGACGCCTCTTCAGGTCAGAATCAAGATGATACAGGACATATACCAAGAGTGCATCTTAAGCAGAATAAAGGGTTTACATAAACATTTTGTGCATACCCAGAAGGTATATCATGAGTTGAGGACGAATCAGAAACAGTGGGCAAAGGGCAGAACTGCTGCTAATTGGGACTTAAAAGTGCACAGAACAAGCAGCATGTGATTTCTGCACAAACTTTATGCTACAAAAATCTACTATTCATTTCCAACATCCTAACTGGATGATTGACCCACTCCGTATGTTCTAGACCATTTGAGGATACTTGTCAGCTAAAGACTTAGGGTGGCCATGAGGAATTGAGAGCTAAGAATCAGATGTACCCATCACCTAAATAACTCACAAGAGGCAAAACAATAAGGTGTGCTCTGCACATCCTGAACTCAGCAAAAGTACATCCATTCTCCAGTAAGTGCAATCTACTGATAGTGGTACTAGTCTGCAACACACTAGGTAATGATCTCAAACTCTTCGACATCAGGAAAACCCTAGAACTCCAACATCCCAAACAAATCGGAAGCATAGTTCCTACTACTGATCAAAGCTCCAAAATGCCACTAGATCCATGAAATCCACTTGTGAGTCCATAGAACCACCAAACAATTACATGGTCTGGAATGTAAATTGCAACTTTCTCAGAAAAGCAACCTCACAGCCATGTTGGATTTTGTCAAAAGGATTGCATCCTGCAGCCAATAACTCTCAAAACTCTTATCAAAGGCATCAACACATCACTGAAACTTCTACCAAAGATAACTGTCAGGATTAATGCTATGAGCAAGAATTTGCTACTCCATGAAGGTGAAGATATCCAGTTTTTCACACGTCATAAACCCCTATGGCATATTATTTCAAACTTCTGCTGCCCAGGCTTTTTTTTCCTGGGGGAAAAAGGGGAGGTGTACTCACACATCATCCAACATTTTGGTGGCAACCATAACACTTGTGACAAGCAGGCGGTGCACATTCAGAGAAGTGACAAGCAAGTCTGGTTGGCGATGGATAAGACGGTCAATAAACACATATCCCACCACAAAGCAAGAAGGGCTACAGCTTGTGTATTTGAAGATGCGCTCCAAATACTTGGCAATGCTGATTCCAGGAGCCCGTAGTCCATGGAAGATTGTAAGCTTCTTTGGATTGAAGATGCCTTGTGATGGTGAATTTGCAAATTGTTCATTCCTCGCAACCAGCCGCTCTAAAACCAATGCAAGGACAGATAGAACCTTGGGAATCTCCCTCTCAGGAGGAGTGGCATCTTCTCCGTCAATGTCAGGGCCGTCATAAGCTATTGAGGATCCCAATGAGGATGGAGCTTTTCCCACACCTTTTGCATAGCTGACACTTGACTGCATCCGCAGTGTTTCTAGATTCAGGACCGCACCGTTTTCTCCTGTGCCTCCATTCTCTCCTAGAAACCCCGGAACCGAGCATGCAGGAGGCATTTTGAAGCGGATCTTTTACTCCACATACAGAAAAAAATTCCTGCGATTGCCCTCCTCTCTTTCTCTATCCTGCTATATGCACCTCCAGTTGTTTCTCAAGGATCCTGCATCATTGCCATCGCAGCCAGCAGTTTGCCTACAAGACCGGTGTTACGCCACTGCTGGCGACCAGTAGAACGAAAGAAATTCACTCCTAGTCTCAAGAGTTCCCCTCTCTCCTCACTCAGGCAAGAGAATATACTAGGAGGAGGCGAATGTCTTGCTGACCTGAACCTTCTAGGCTTGGTCTCTCAGCATCTTCAACAAAACAGTGTTGTGCGTCACCCAGGCCTTCAGATTGATCCGGAAAACAGAGCATAGGAACTGACTCTTCTACCTTCCGCCATAGACGGTAGGAATTCTCTCAACTGGAAATTGCTTTGTCCTGGTAGGAAACAGGTCTACAGAGAATCAAAACTAGTCTCCAAAATACTCAAAGATTTCCAGCTGGTGCCACCGTGGAGCTCCGTTATCCATCAACAACACATCGCCTGTCGGATTACAAACTTCAAAGAGAGAGGAAAAAAAAAACAAGATCCAATTTCACATCGACAACGGGGGCGTGAGAGCATCAGCAAAAGAAAGATCCAGGAGGGGATTCCAGAGCTGAAACTCCTTCGAGTTAGATGCAAGAGATCCGAAAAGAAAAAAAACCCGTAGTCATTACAGGGGGCGAAAAAACAGAGAAATGACTTCCATTGCCTTCTTTCGTCACCACTCAATCCTTAAAACCTATTTCGAAAAAGACAAGCGAGCAGGGAGAGGTATTCAAACATTCAACTACAGCAGAGCTGTAACCCCACCAACACCACCCAAAAAAAAAAAAAACAAACAAACAAAAAGCCTTCCGTCCCCAGTCCTCTTTGGCTTTTTTTCGCAATTGGAAAAATGCAGACATCCAAGTCCGCACAGACACCGATAGCGCGAGAGTCGTGATGCGCCGAAAGAAAGCAGAATCGAGAGCTCCAGGGGATTGGGCAAAGAACCGTCACCCAAGGAAAGAAAGGCCGCCGGGGCTGCCGGCAGCAGACGGCGACAAGGGGAAGACGGCGAAGAACGCACGATAGAGACGGGATCAAGGGTGTGATTTTGTGAAGGGCAATCTTGTGACAGACTTATCAGCGTAGTAGGTAGGTAGGTAGGAATGTAGGTAGGTAAGTATTGCTTTTTTTTTTCCCCTTTAGATAGAGTTATCAGCGTACCTAGTAGGTACCTACTTACCTACCTATGCCATTTTTTAGCCCTGTCTGTCTGAGTGTGTTGAATTGGTAGGCTTTTGTGTGAAGTAGGTGTGCAGAAAAAATGTTATGGCCAATGAAATTGCTCCATTTAGTGGTCTGAATTTATTTTCTTAGTTATCTTGAGTGAATGGATGTGTAATAGGGTTGTGTGTAAGCTTGAAGATTATTTTTTTCAGGCCAATGGGAATTGCTGAATTTGGGGTAATCTGAGTTTGTTTTTCCTAATTATCTTAAATAACAGTTGCTATTTACATATAGGGGTTCTTGCACATTACTACTACCCCGGTGCACTTTGTTTTATTGGCCTTGCCTATCAAGGCAAGGATATTGTGTTTAGATTCATTATAGAGTATATAGTAGCTTCATGGATTATTAGCCTCCAGGTAATGGGTATTTTTTTTATATGAGGATTTTTCAAAAGATGGTATTTTTTGACTTGTGTTGAAACTTGAGATGAGCTATAGAGTTATAATATCTTGACGGATTTTAGTTTCTTTTAGAGGATTTTGGGAAGATAATTTTTTTGCATGGTGAAATAATTGGAGTTTCCATAAATTCTTCTTTTTGCCTTAAGATACTTTTTTAATGTAAATGAGTGAGGGCAACCCGTGGCTACGCCACTCTAGCCACCCGGGCCCCCCCCCCTCGCGCTCGAAAAAAGTTAAACTGAAAAAAAAAACAAAACCCATAAAAAAAAAAAAACAAAAACAAAAACAAAGGTCCGGGCAGTT
>Ga0116231_10012287_pt1 | contig 12676 bp, 8 predicted proteins | sample S1TSphgellanicum_2_FD_89695 | JGI IMG/M metagenome (GOLD analysis project Ga0116231, IMG submission 89695) | Host-associated microbial communities from peat moss isolated from Minnesota, USA - S1T2_Fd - Sphagnum magellanicum MG | ecosystem: Host-associated > Plants > Peat moss > Unclassified... | reverse complement strand
TATCATATATTGTGGTGTGTTCAAAATATAAATTTTTTATTTTTTTTTTCTAAACACATACAATTTTTTTTTTAAAGCCTCAAATGATGTTTTTATTTTATATTTTTTTTTTTTTTTTTTTTGGTGGGCAAACAAAAGGACTTTACTCAACACTGAAGAAAAAGAAAACAACCACCAGGTTAGGACCAGGGTCCAAAGTTCAGGGGGCCCAAAGCACCACACATTGTTCACTTAACAACACCAAATCTAGGTCTTTGGAAAGACCAAAGAATTTCCTTACCATTTCTACAACAAATGACATGTTTAGCACCCCATAGCTTGTCAAATTCAAGTAGTAATAATCTTTCCATATTCCGATCTTATTAACTTTAAGCAAAACCTCCTTCCAAGCTAATCGACCATAATCCAAGAGATGGCCCCACATGAAGGACTCAACATGGTGTTGAGACCATTCGCTTCTTGTTAAACATTTAATCATTTCTCTCAACCCAAATAGTCCAAAGGGGCAATGCCTTGAAGGAGATGTTAAATCGGGCTGAAATGTTGAACCCTGCCTTTAAGTTTAACACCAAATAAACATCATTCCACGGACATGCCCTTCCAAGGCCCATCTCTACTAGGTCTAGCTTTTAATCTATTAATAATATTGATAATTTAGTGCCAAATTCTTTGTGTTTGAAGGCACTCCCAAAATCGATGGAGTTCTAATTCAGCAATCCTAGCAATACAACAGGGCCAAGTATCTTCTAAACTATTATTAATTCTTGCTTTCCATGTATTGACAACAATTGTTCTATGCCTCATGGACCACATGAACATAACTTCTTTCTTAGACCTTTCCTTGTGCTAGACTTTTTGCCATGTTAACTTGCTTTGAACTTGCAACAGGTCCCTTCATTTGTCCTTGGCTGACCTAGATAGCTTTTGGTTATTCCTTTGCTGCAACTTTCTTCCTAGACTGGTTGTATACCTTAAAAGCTTTGACCCGTCTTCCCAAGTCCATGCCAAGGTGTCAAATGTGAACTCCCGGGCACTTTGCCATAATATGACCAGCTCAGTGAACTATTTTTACCTTTAAATGTTTCACATACACAAACCTTACAAATATAGCTTGTGAATTGAGGGTGTTCACCTTCTCAATCAACCCAAGGTTGAAATGAGTGGGATTGAACCCCCAAGCAAAAAACTTGAATTGTGAGCACAACCAGGTTGGGGGGGATCTCTAGCATGAATAAACTAGTTGCTTGTGCCACTGCATAAGGATCTGCATTTCCTTCATTCCTAAACAATCCTACATCCCATTCACCTTTTATTGCCACAATAAAAGTTGATTGTCTACAATGTGCCACTGGTAAATCAAGTTGATTTACCATTCTTGCCCATAAAATGGCCTTCTTGTGGCTTAAGGGAAAAAAAACAACTTCACTTCTATTGTTGTCATGACTTCTTTTGACCCTTTCTGGAAAATGGATCCCATCTTCCTAAAGCCTTTACTATATAATTTTGCAACTTTTTTTTGGAAAACATGTACTTGTCACCTTCAAAATTTGTAGTCCACCACAACTCTTGTTCCAAATGCTCTTCAATTGTGTAGGGGTGCCTATACTTAATTTTACATACCAATGACTTCTAAGCCTTCGCGATTTCATTCCAAATAGGATATCCCTTCACTAATATGTGTTTGTGGCACATTGCCTAACTGATGTTGGGTCCCCAGCTTTTGTTTTTCTTAGGTCTAACCGAACAAAGGTGGTAACATAGGAACAACTATAGATTGGATGACCTAGGTTGCAATGCATACATTACTCATTTGACTAAGACGACATTCACATTATGAAAAATTGTGTCCACTGAAATCACACTACCTTGCAACTAAAATTTGAAAAATAATTCATATACAATTGTTATCCAACTATCCCTTCGGTATTACAACTACTATGTAACTAGCCCTTTAGAAATATAATGTATTAATAAATAAATTACCATGTTAGAAAATTAGTTAATTGTATTATAGTTACAAGTGAGTGGAAGATGGATTTTCTATATGATATTTTATACACATTGTACATACATATGTAATCAACCATGTCTGATTTTTTTAGGAGTTACATTATAATTGCATGTGACAACTACTTTAGAACTAGATTGGAAATGTGTCATTAAAATAACAATTGTGTTGCAATTAATGTACAATGTACATACATGCGACCATGCCATGTGTCAACATTTTCACCACCCATTATGGGATATATTGGCAACTAGTTTTCAATTATTCCCATTGAAACAATTGGTATGGCCACTAGTGTGCCACTACTAAAATATTAATGTTCAACTATCTTATGATTATAATACAACTATTTATAATTCAATAAGGTTTATCAATTATTTATATCTTCATCATGTATGTTTCATTTTGAATGATTTAAAATGTTATTGGGGTGTTACTTCAAGCTTTAGAAATCATCTTTGAAATGTAAAGGAAAATGAGTAATGAAAAAATAACAAGAAGATAAATAAGCTTTCCAATTTACAAAACATTTTTATTTATTTTTTGGAAGCCTCCTATTTCCAAACCTCATAACTTTTTTATTTCTTATTCATTTTAAACGAGTTAAAGTGTTATAGGATCGCCACTTGAAGTTTTACAAATCGTCTTGGAATTCTAATAGCAACAAAACAACATATAAGGAATTTTGTGGGTGTTTGGGAATCAACCTTTGTAACATTTGGTGGTTAATGTTTTTGAGTTATTGACCTCTTTTATTTTGAAAGGCCATAACTTTTTCAATTTTATTTTGTTTTCAACAATTTTTAGTGCACCAAATGTGCCAATAAAAGGGGTTCAAGTTTTGTTTAAACATTAAAAAAATGGAGCCCTCCCCTTGAATTCGGCTGGCCTTGAACACTTCAATGTTATAGTTACAACTCAATTGCAATTAATGAACAACTAAAATATTCAACCCATATGCTTTGTCTTTGAATCTCATGTTACAAACTATATAAATATATATTTTTTTTCATATGTTTTCACATTAAAATACATGTGCCATTTTGGGTGAGCTTAAAAAGTTTAACCTAAAAATAAAACATAAAATAAAAAATAAAATTTCATGACTATTATTTAATGCATTTAATCTTGTGCTTTCCTACCCACCTACCTACTTACCTAGGTAAATAAGTAGGTCCTATTATTTTACCTACCTATGTAGGTAGGTAGGTAGTTAGTGAGGTTTTAGGTAAATACGTAGGTATGTAGGTCATAAAACCTACCAACCTACCTACCTATGGTTATGTACAACCTACTTAATTACTAAATTAAATATTTTTGATTCTTATTAATAAAAAATTTATGCCAGGTGGCAAGTTTTTATTATGTTACGTGTCACAATCTCGAACCATCATTAGTAATCATAATGGATGATGTAGATCAATATTTTTATTAAAAAAATTATGTCAAATTTTTTCATAATGCCACATGTCAAATTTTAATATACGGATGACAATTATTGACATTAGTATGACATCATGGGTGTAGTTATCTTGGAATTTCATAATAGTTGAAAATGAGTTGTTTTGATTAAATTACAATTGAATTGTAATGAATTACACTGTATATATGGTGAGTTGTAATTTTACAACTCATGCAACTTGTTCGTTATCATTCACGATGTATAAACACAGTTAATTGTAAGTGTTGTCTGCAACTCAAAAATTGAGTTGCAAGGTCAGTTGCAAAACAACCTTTTTTCTCATAGTGTTCATTTAGATCAGTCGACCTAAACCCTCTTTTTCTTTCATCAAACAACAATCATGCCATTCCACTCTACTTTAAGCCATGTGTTTTTTACATGCCCATAAATAGTTATGTAATAATGTCCAAATTTGTTCCAACATTTTCCTAGAACCTACCCAAATAGAGATGAAATACGATAAAAATGAGAGGACTTGTTTAACAATGAACGCCCTACTTGCCAACAAAAATTTAGATTCTTCAAGTAACATTATCCAATAGGAATTTATCTATTTCACCTCCCTCCAATCCTAATCCAAAAGGAGAGCTTGACTACTTGGAAATATCCCCATCTTGGGCCCATTTCTAGTAGAAAGTTTCCCAACCAACTAAGTCTAGAGCTTGACCAGTTCCACTATAGTAAGTAACATTTTTTCCCCAATTGTTAAATGTTAAAATGTTAAAATCCTCTTCAATTTTGAGAAGGAATGGTGATGGCATTGTCTACAAAGAAACCACCGTAAAGCCAAAATTTCTATAGTGTTTCCTACTACATGTATTGCACTAGCTAAGCTTGTAATGACTGTAGCTCCCCAAAAACTCATTTGCCTTAATTTGCCCAATGTTTTTTCTAATTTTTAACTAAAGACTTGTTTTATACTTCATAGATAAATGATGTGAGGCTTAGTTTTTTTCATTTTACCATTTTACTCATTGGAATATAGAGTAGCAATTTAGAGATTTTTTCCCTGAAATTAGTCCTGATATCAAATTATTTCTACAATACAAACATAAAATAAAATTTACACTTCAAGTCAAATAAAACTATTTGTATAAATAAAAAACCTCAAGCTCATTTGCCCTCCATTATAAGCCAATAGGCTAATGTTTTAAGAATAACATAGTCAACAATGTTCTTAGAACTATTATGATTTCCCTAGGATAAAAATTTAGTAAAGCCAATTCAAATTAGCTGAGGTTTTGGTCTGAAATTTTAGATATTGGTGGGCCCCCAGATTCACCATGATTTGTCAAATGAAATGTAGATACTTTCTTTAGGAGATACATATCCTCATTTAGTAAAGAAAAAAATGTTAAAAAAAAACAAGGACTATCCATTCTCAAGGTTTGAGTGCTTTGAACATGCAAAAACATTTTTGTTTATGTCAAGATTTTAGCATGTACACTTTGTAATTAATGAAAAATATTCCAAAAAAATTTATGACAATCCAAACTATTATGTTTCACTTGCAATCTTTCAAACATGTCCAAGATTTAAAGAGTGTCCATTCAATTGGGTGGCTCCTTTGACTTTGTTTTTACTCACCTAAAAGAATTATGCCTAAGATTCTTCCACTAACCATTTCTAACTTTACAACTTGGTTGAGTGCTGCACCCACTAACAGAAAAAGGTAGGGAGCCAAAGGGCGCCCTTTCTTTATTACATGCAAAATAGGGAAGAATTGTGTGGTAGCCCTAAACTCTCTAGATTTTAAAGCACATGCTTGTCATCTAAACACATTGCTTTTCTATGCATAGATGTTCCTATGAAACAAAGGTTGTGTACCCATTGAAAAGTAACCCAAAACCATCTACCAACCATTATACAAACTAGGACTAGGTAGTAAAAGGATGCACCACTTGACTTGAGATAAGATAGTTTTATTGGGAATGATGGCACAAAAAAGTTACATTGTAAATAACTTAACAAAAAGATATGAAGATTGGAGCTCTTTTTTTAGACAATTTTAGAAGGGTTGGTATAGCCTTTTTTTTTTAAGGATTTGGAAATTTCAAGTGGTTAGTTCTTACAAATACAATTATATTATATATTTGGCAACATTGCAAATGTTGAAATGTGGAACTTCTAGTTAAATAAAACATGGATAAATAGAAAATTAACTATGTGCAATAAACAAATTTTATTACAAGTTGATGGGATATGCAAAATCACACTAGAAAAAAATTATGACATTTAAAAAATAATTTAAAATATGTCTATAGAGCCTTCGTATTACATAGATCTATGATGATGCACAATGGAACTATTTATGTAGTATGTGTTGAAGTTTTTCAAACATGCATGAAAAGAAGCATTGTTCATCACAAGGTGATTGTTTCACAACATGAGTTATAACTTAAGATTCATGAGTTATGACACAATACCCAAACACACACAAAAACTTAAACACAATGTACTTAGACAATGGACATAGATATGACACACAAACATATGACTTAGATAGATAGACCTTCAAACATATAACATAGATGGACAAACAAACCTTCAAATAGATTCAAACACACCTTCAAACATATAAGTTAGATAGATAGACAAACCTTCAAATACACTCAAACAGACCTTCAAAGTTCAAATATATTTAGATAGATAGACTTTCAACATACTTAGATATATAAATAGACCTTCAAACTTCAATGGTAAAACTTAGATAAATAAACATCTTTTTAAACCTTCAACAACAAACCTTAAAAAAACAAACCTTCAAACTAAAACAAATAGATCTTCAAACTTATATTGACATTTAAACAAACCAACATATAAGTTCAACCTTCAAACTCAAACATTTAAACATTCAACTACATAAACACAATAATAAACCTTCAAACTAAGGTTCAAAATTCAAACATAATGGCAAACCTTCAAACAAGGTCCATTATAAGGTAATAACATCTTCAAATTTCTAAATCAATGTTGTAACTTCCTTAACAAAAAACCACCCAACTATGGCTAGAAGTTGTCATCATCAAGATGGGACCCTAAATAATTTCCATTAGAATCTAGAATCTAATTGAACCTCACTTAGGTTTTTGCTCCTTCTAATAATCAAAATATGCATCATATGGCAAGGTGTTCAAAGTGTAAAAAGTGTAGGAATACATCCCAACAATAGTGTGCATGTGATCATTGAGGCAATTTTTCAATTTTGACTTCATGAAAGATGAGGTGGAAAATGTTGGTCCATCTTCCATTGACCCCAACATTTACATTGTTGCAATCTCTATCAATTTGAATTTTTTTTAGGAATGAATGCTTTAATATGTATGGAGCCTCCAATGTTCGACAAAACCATGTTAAAGGATTGACATGAAATGGAGCCTCCATTGCTATAGCAACATTGGACTTCATGGTAATCTTGAATATGTTGGATTACATATCCAAAACCTTCACATATAGAATGGTTGGACAAATCTTGGCAATTGGGTAGATGCAAATTAAGGTGTTTCAAAAGAAGCAAGAGTCCTAATCCCAAAAATCCATATTTTAACACTAGAATGGGAGAAACAATTAAAAACCAATGTCAAGTGGGCCCTATGCGGTGATTAATCAATTAATAAAGTCCATAAGAAAGGTTACCATCTAGACAATTTTTTGACATACATGTTAAGGGGAAAAATATGTCAATATAATAAAAAATGATCAAGATTAGGACTTTTGAAAATAGGGTCCAAATTTAGTCATTCAAAAGTCGATAGTTATTTGTTAGTTAAATTTTTTGTTGTATTTTTTTTCAATCCATTTTTTTCCCCATCATGTATCATATATTGAGTCTCTATAAAAAATATTGAAATGAAATCATAATAAAAAATGCATTTGAATGTTTTAGTAACCCAAAATATAATCCATATGTCCATTTTAAAAGTCCATTACTATATGATTGGTGTATGCTTATTGAATTTCACCCCCTTAATAAATATTCTTATTCAAGTTGGCAATCTTAATTCATAAATATTTTTGTTAAATTGATAATTTTACAATGTGTTTGTGGTATTTGAAAAAATTACATTTTGTAGAAAGTCCATAAAGATGCAAAAAGTGAACCACCATAACTTGCATTTACCCAACTTCCAAAGATGTATTTGCCTCTAAAATTCTAACAAGTTCCAAGCATCACTTAATGTCATAATGTGATTTAATCATTTCAAGATGATGGTTGAAATTTTCCTCCCCATCATCGTGAAGCCAATAATGTGAATAACAAATCCCCATAACATCCATGAAATGAAATGAGATGGTAGAATTATTGTAGTTAATTCCACATCGAGTGATTAAGTTATAGTTACAATATATGCACATGATTCATAAGAGATACATGATGCACCATAAGTTATAACTAACAAGCTTGGACACATAAACATTAACCCTTAGGTAGACCTTCATGGTAGACTTTATATGGTAGACTTTAAATGAAAAACCAACCATTATTGATGGTTAAATTAAGATTTAACACCTACATTTATAATGAACAACTTGTAACAACCTACACAACAGGGTAGATGCACAATCAAGTGGTTTATTTTTGTGACAAAACAATTTTTTTTCCTAGGTACCCTTTATTCAAATGCATATGGTGATTAATATATCCTTAGATTTACTAATTGGGACTTGGATTTAAAGTAACAATTTCATTCTGAAAAGAATTGTGTGGTTATTTATTGGTAAAAAACTCATTTGCTAGTAACAATGGATTTTTGAAATTGAAAAATATGGATTGATCACTTGATTAAAACATCACAAAATGGAAAATTTTATATTGATTCACATTCCAAATTTGTTATTGGACTCAATATATGATGAAATACAAAATGATAAATTCATATCATGAATATTTTATTTGAAAACCTTAACCATCTAATAATTAAGGATTTTTGAATAGTTAAAATTTGACCATATTTTTATATATCCATATGAATTGTAATTTTATTATTTTAAAAAATTACTTTGTCCCAAAAAATATGTTTTTGAAAGTTTTACATGGGTCATTATTCATATGAATTTTGTGGGTTTTCCTTTAGGATCTCCAAATTAAAAAAATGACATCAACTACATTGCATATAAGTTTTCACATAGATTTGGAAAGGTTTGTAGGTGATTGAACATGTATTATTCGAATATTAGAATAATAACATTTTAAAAAGTAATAATTATGTCCATTTGAATCATTTTAAAGAATTTTGTATGGATTCACAAGGACTATTTTTTTGGTCATTTTTGAGCCAGTCAATTATGCATTCACCCAACAACAAACATGTGGCAACCAACCAACAACAACAAAGAAAAATGAGGTTATTTATTGTTGGTGGTTATAATATACACACAAAAACCAAAACACAAAAAATAGTTCACCAACCTTTTTTTAACAAAAGTATTTTAGAAACAACATACTTGATTAATGATCATTAATCACCAACAAGTGATAGTACCTTAAGAACCAGAAAGGTACAATGGAAACATTAAACATGTGTTTCAAATGGTAGTAGTGGACACCCATGCTTATTAATAATTAATAATATATTTGCAACATTAACATCTAGCACTAGCGATGAAAAAAATTAAAAAATGCTAAGCAACAAATGGATAGAAATTGAATTCAAGTGTATATAATTGAAAAATAATTCACAAATGAAAACAAAACGTGGTCTAGATTTAAAAACCTAAATAAGATGCTTTTGTATGATCCACAAAAGTAATGAAAACCTTTTGAGACCCTTGAATCTTCTTGCTATGTGCATTTAGATAGGTAGCCCAAAATATGAAGAATGTATAATCAAAGCACAATTATTCAACACTCAAGGTGTTGAGGTCTAATGAAGTTACTTTCCATTTCAAGTGCATTTTGTTCTAATTATAGTCAAGCAAATCCTAGAATGATTTGAAAAGATTCCAAACACATATTTCATGATAAGATTTTAATAACACGAGTAGATTGTCCTTGACAAATTTTGATGGTTGCAACATAATCACAAACAAAGATGTTTCATTTTTATGTAAATTTGATTAGTGCATGGATTATTTCCAACATAAGAAACAAATGAAAAAGAGATATGAATAAATTCACGACACACAAAATCTCAAAATGAACCCTAGTAGCCATGAAAGATGGATTGTTTTTAGCCATTTTTGCAACTAATGGCATATAGATTGATATAACCCATTTTTCTAGACTAAACATGCTGATCCAATGTGTTTTGACATTTCACAAAATATTGTTCTCTTTCACCTTCATAAGATTTCAAGCTTTAAAAACTCAATGTGCCTTTTGGGTTGTGAAAAAAGAAGGAATAAAGGCATTAAAAACAAGTCCTTTATGCATCTCACAATAAGGATTTGAAAGAAAGTTTGCATCATTAAATTGGTGCAATGTGCCATGTAGTGAATGCTTTCCAAATGGGGAGCAAACTTATTTTGGATTTGGTGAATAAAACCATTGCACATCCCCTAGAAAACATTAACACCATCAACCCCAAATGACATTAGTTTTGTAGCAACATTTGCATAAAAAACACCCGCATCATTTTTTAGAGCATTAATAATAATTTAAATGAGATTATTCGAACCCCTTCCTTTGGTGACATGTTTTTAAAAAATGAGAATAAATAAATGACACCAATCTTTGACCATGTATAATGAATTGAAACCCATCATTGATTATCAGTTGTGGTGACTTCATCACAAGATATGACAAGATATTTCAAACCTTCAGCTACCTTTTTCATTTTTTTAATCATTTGCTTGTGTATAAACATGTACCCAACTAGTAAAATCACTTTGGTGACTTTTTGGGTTCATGGGAACATTGAAAAAAATAACAATGGTTTCATAGCTTCAAACTCTAGCATAGGTTGTCCTTATAGTAGCAAATGCAAAATTGTAGCAAATTGTTATTTTTGTTTTCTTCTTTCCCCTTTCAAACCTCCCTAAATCACTTGTTCAACAATTTAGAATCACTTGTTCACATAAAATTTTCCTTGTTTCTTGCCCAAATGTGGAATGTTCGAAACCATTTTAATCTTTCTTGCATGCTTTTCAAAAGTATTAAACTTCGACCCCAAAATCATGTCCTTCTTGTTCATAGTTAAACAAACACTTGATCCATTGGATTTCACTAGTATCGCTCTTCATCATTTTAGCCCACAAAAATTATATTGCCTTAATTTCTTTGCATTTTTGAAAAACATCATATTCTTTTTTGTTTCTTTGGTTTGGCTGATTTCCCTTCTCTAGGATAACATGGATTTTAGAAAGTTTGATTACAGGAGGAATGAATGTGGGCAATCCACTTTGGCACACCAATTGAACTATGGGATTGTTATGTTGGAAATTTGAGTTTGAAAACACTTGCTTCCATTTGAGCTTGCCTCAAAAGATGGCATTGGTTGAGGTGGGATGACAAGAGGAGACATATCATCAATGTTTCAACTTGACTTGAAAAAAAAAGATTTCACTATCTATTTTGTGCTTCTTAGTTCCTACCATTGCATTCAAAACAAAGCCCCAAAACAATTTCTTTTTTAACATGCGACGCAATAAAAAAACATTGAAATGATCGAATGCAAATGCAATGTGCATGATTTACAAGTGATATCAACTAGATTTTAATTAAAAACATAAAAAGGAAAGGTTCAAATTGAAGAACCCTTACTTGTTGACAATTGTATTTGTGATGAAATCAAATTTGATGTTGCATTGCGACAAATGTGCACCCACCATTGCAAATTAATTTCTAATACTCACCACTACATTCCATAATAAAAATTCCTTATTCCTCAATCCTTTGTTGTATTCCATAATCAAAAGTCTTTACTCCTCAATCCTTTGTTGTATTCCATTATTAAAAGTCCTTACTCTTCAATCCTTTGTTGTAGCTTCAACTTCTAACACTCATTGTTGGAAGTGGAGATGGCTAGAAGTGATGTTGTTCACAATACTGACGAATAACAACTAGAGCTTTGTTGTGGTGCGTTGGTGCAACTTTGAACATTCACAAATGAAGGGGGAAATCAACTTAGATCAAACGGTGCAAGGTATTGACAATGTTTACATCACAGTCAACTATAGTAAGCAATTTACATTTAGGATTTAGACACATTATGGCAAGTTATAGGTAAGGTTTGGACAATATACAATGATTTAATTTATTTATATTAGTTTTTTCCTTTGATATATTTTGCAAGTGTGTGTTTCCTATGCTTTTTGGAGATTTTTCACCAATTAAAAAAAAGGTTGGTTGGTTGCTTGTCTCACCAAGTGTGCCATTTGATAGGTTTTCAGGTGTTGGCCCAGTAAATAGGGCGACACCTGATGTCAAATATCAACACTAGTATCCACACTGGTATCAAGGACCTTACCATGCTGGTTTTGACCAGTGTTGGGCAGTTACCCAGTTAGGCTGGTTGCAGTTCCAATTAGTAAAAACCAAAGTGGAACTGGGTCTGATTTTCGGAACCAGAATCAGAACCAGGTTTTAAACTGGACCTGGTTCTTGGACCAGAACCAAACCCGACCTGGTTCCAGAACTGGAACACGAACTATTTAGACTTTTTTTTGCTGGGGAAACAGAGTCTGGAACCAGAGGTTAAAGGGCAGGTAACTGCCAGTTTCAGACTGGGTTACCTGGAACCAGAACTAGAACCAGAACTGGTTCTGATTTTGAGAACTGGAACCAGAACTGGAAACTAAATTGTTTTCATGAACCAGAACCAGACCCAGAATTCCAGTTACATGGAACTGGAACCATTCTAAATTTTGTGGAAGAACAGGAACCAGAAGTTGTTCTTAAAAGTCAAGAACTGCCCAAAAGACTGGTTCTGACCTGAGCAACACCAGCCTTGTACCAGTACTAACCTTGTTGAGACTTTAGACCTAAGGTGATACATACATACATACATACATACATGTATATATACCAGTTTCAATACCAAGTATATACCTGGCTTGTACTGTGAAAAATATATCTTGGCTTTGGACCCTACATTAGGACCAGGCTGGTATGTTCAAAAGTTGATACCAGACCAACACTAGGGTTTCCCCCCCCCCCCACCCCCCCCCCCCCCCCCCCCTTCCTCCATTCCTTCCCCCCCCCCCACCCCCACTACACAACTCACACTTCTTATGTCATACCTTTATTTCTCTATATATATAATCAT
>Ga0116231_10012286_pt1 | contig 12677 bp, 9 predicted proteins | sample S1TSphgellanicum_2_FD_89695 | JGI IMG/M metagenome (GOLD analysis project Ga0116231, IMG submission 89695) | Host-associated microbial communities from peat moss isolated from Minnesota, USA - S1T2_Fd - Sphagnum magellanicum MG | ecosystem: Host-associated > Plants > Peat moss > Unclassified... | reverse complement strand
CCTACATCCTCGCCAACGGCCCAGACGGCCTGCGCCAGACCACCGAAGACGCGGTCTTGAACGCAAACTACATCCGCGCCGCCCTTCAGGATGTATACGAACTGCCCTACAAAACCGGCTCCATGCACGAGGTCGTCTTCTCAGACAAACGCCAGGCCGCCCGAGGCATCCGCACCGGCGACATAGCCAAGCGCCTCATCGACTACGGCTTCCACCCCTACACGGTCAGCTTCCCCATGATCGTCTCCGGCGCGCTGATGATCGAGCCCACCGAAAGCGAATCGCGCGAAGAGCTGGACCTCTTCATCGCCGCCATGCGCGCCATCGCCCAGGAAGTCGAAGAAACCCCCGAACTCGTCAAAAACGCCCCCCACTCCACAAGAGTCTCCCGCTTGGACGAAGTCACCGCCGCCAGAAAACCCATCCTCCGCTGGAAACCAACTTCCACGAAATAGCTGCCGCAAAAACCGGCGGAGGGGCATTTCCTGTACAAATGCCCCTCACTCGCCAAGGTCCGAAGCTCATTAAATTCGTTCCAAAAGAACCACTTGCGCTAAACTCTCCTCAAAGGAAATTGAGGATCACACCATGCGGATCGACCGTCTCACGATTCAAAACTTCAAGAGATTCGACCGCCGCGAATTCAACCTCAATCCAAGTTTCAACCTCATTGTTGGTGATAACGGGGCCGGAAAGACCTCCGTTCTGGATGCCCTGATTATCGCCGTCGGAAGCTGGTTCCTCGGCTTGAAGGGCTACTCAAGCCCGCCTGGAATCGATTCCGACGAGGTAAGGGTCTTCGCCAAACCATATAGAGACAGATTTTTCTTTGAACCACAATACCCGTGCCGGATCGAGGCGGAGGGTATCGTGATGGGCAAGAAGGTCGTGTGGGCGAGAGAAATCCCCTCTGCCGGTCGAAATATCACAACTAAAAACGCACAGGCCTTGTCGGAAATCGCGCACTCCGCCCAGGCAAACGTTCAAGATGAGTCCTTGCAAAATGGTCAGGATACAACCCTTCCATTGCTCTGCTCATATGGAGCGGAAAGGCTGTGGTTCGAAACAGGACACAGAACAAAGAAGGCATCTGCCGCAACGCCACGGCAGAGCCCATCCCGTCTTGGCGCATACGAGGACTGCCTGTATTTCGAAATTCAGGAATCCCTGCTTCTCAAGTGGATCAGAGCCGAGATATCGAAGACAGATCAGCTTGGCCAGGAGACGGTTGGACGGCGAATTCTCCGCGACGCTATTACCAATTGCGTTGAGGGAGCCAAGAACTTCTACTATGACCCGGAATTGGAAGACATCATTGTCATTTTCGAGGAATCCGGCGCTCAACTCTTTCGTAACTTGAGCGATGGGCAACGAATGATGCTCACCATGATTGGCGACCTATCCCGGCGAGCAGCCTCTCTCAATCCGCATCTCGAAGAAGACGCTATCAAGAAAACCCCTGGCGTCGTCCTCATCGACGAACTCGATTTGCATTTACACCCCACCTGGCAGCGTCGCGTCATAGCAGACCTTAAGCGCACCTTCCCGGCAATCCAGTTCATCGCCACAACGCACTCCCCGCAACTGATTGGCGAGGCAAATCCTGAAGAAGTCTTCCTACTTGAGCCGGATGGCGTCAAACATCCGGAACGTTCATTCGGAATGGACTCCAACCGAGTCCTCCGAGAAATTATGAATACCGTTGATATGGATTCGACAACCAGGGAAAAGCTTGAAACCCTATCACGCCAGATTGACGACGAAAAATTCGATGCAGCCCGTGAACTCATCCGAGAACTCTCCCCTCAGATTGGAGAAGACAGTCCCGACCTGATCCGAGCGCAATCTCTAATTGAATTGCTAGAGCCAGCTTCATGAGGAACATACACAAAGGTCAATCACCCGACTATCTGGAGGCATATCGGCAAGAGGAAACCGCGTGCTACGAAGACTTTCCAAATAAGAAGGATCTCCTGGGAAGACTTGTAGAAGAACAGAGAGGCCTGTGCTGTTACTGTATGCGAAGGTTGGATCAGGACGATGGCAGCGCGAAGATCGAGCATTGGTACCCTCAGAGGCCCGCTCCGCCAGCAGTTAGGCAGCCAGGACGGGATTTGGAATACTCCAATCTGCTGGCCGCCTGCACTGGAGGACAAGGTACAAATATGGAGCACTGTGACCGTGCCAAGAAGAACTCGATCCTGAATCGAAACCCCTCAAACCCGAATCATGACGTTCAAGGGCCTTTGCATTATTTATCTAGCGGTAAGGTTGATTCAGTAAACGACGCGCTCCGCCAGGACTTAGAAATCCTCAACCTAAACTGCGAGGCCTTAATCACTCAGCGGCAATACGCGATCACCACCATGAATATGGCGCTCAATAAGAGGGCCGGAACGCGTAGCCGGGCAGCCGTGCAAGCACTGTTAGACGATTACGATGGGGCCAACGGAGGCAATCTGAAGCCTTTTTGCCAAGTAGCAGTTTACCTTCTGCGCAAACATCTTCAACGCCGGTGACGGTAACGCGGACAAAATCTATGGCGGATTCACAATCTCTCGTCGGCCTAAATAACTTCGAATCCTGCTCGCCGGTTGACGAAATCTCCGACAACTTCGATATTTCCCGAGAAATCATCCGCGAATTGCTCCAATTTGCCGCGCCGCAGCGAAATTTGCGCCCCAACCGCCCGTAATTTTCCGCGGCGAATTGCAGCCCAACTGTGGAAAACTACCGTTCGCTGCAACAAGGCACAAAACACCATAATTCCACGCAATCGCATCCCGCAGGAAACAAATCACTTCCAACAAAAAATTCCACGGCCTTCCCATTCGCCCGCAATTGTTCCACGTGGAACAATTTGCCGTTCAGCGGAAAATCAACCGGCGACTGCGACAGCCCGTACTAGAGGATTGGCAATCCCGGCGGAGGACTCATAGATCGGCAAACGCTTGTCTCGCCGCAGCAACGGTCACCTCGATCTCCGCCGCTCCGTGCGCGGTGCCCAGAAACATAGCCTCATACTGCGAAGGCGGCAGCCAGACGCCCGCATTGAGCATCGCCCGGTGAAAGCGCCCGAAGGCCGCCGTATCGCTGGTCGCCGCCTCCTCGTAGTCGCTTACCGGCGAACTCGTAAAAAACCAGGTCCACATCGACCCTACGCGGTTCAGCGTCATCGGAACCCCGGCCTTCGCCGCCTCCGCGGCCACTCCTTCGGCCACAGCCTTCGAGACAGCCTCAAGCTGCGAATAAACCTCCCCGGCATGGTCGCGCAGATAGCCGACCGTAGCCTTGCCCGCAGCCATCGCCAGCGGATTGCCGCTCAGCGTCCCAGCCTGGTAGACCGGGCCGAGCGGAGCCAGCAGGTCCATGAACCGGCGCTTGCCGCCAAAGGCTCCGCATGGCAGTCCCCCACCGATAATCTTGCCCAGCGTAACCAGGTCCGCATCCACGCCGTATAACTCCAGCGCGCCGCCAAGGCTGAGCCGGAACCCAGTCATCACCTCATCCACAATCAGCAACGCACCCTGCTCCAGGGTGATCCGGCGCAGCCCTTCAAGATACCCGGCGTTTGGCGGAATGCACCCCGCGTTGCCCACCACCGGCTCCAGAATGATGCAGGCAATTTCGCCCGGATGCGCCGCAAAAGCCTCTTCGACAGCGCCCAAATCGTTGTACGGCAGCGCCAAAGTCAGGCTGGCAATCTCCTCCGGAACGCCGGCAGACCCAGGAATCCCCAGCGTCGCCACGCCGGAGCCCGCCTTGACCAGCAGCCCGTCCGAATGGCCGTGGTAGCAACCCTCGAACTTGACGATGCGCTTGCGATTCGTAGCCGCGCGGGCCACGCGGATCGCGGACATGGTCGCCTCCGTCCCGGAGCTGACAAACCGCATACGCTCAATCGCCGGGTAGCACTCCATCACCAGCTCCGCCAGATCGCCCTCGGCCCGGTGAGACGCGCCAAAGCTGGCGGAGTGGTGCGCGGCCTTCTCAATCGCCTCCACCGCGGGCGCAAACGCATGCCCCAGGATCATCGGCCCCCACGATCCGAAGTAGTCGATATAGCGATTGCCGTCCGCGTCCCAGAGGTAAGCGCCCTCCGCGCGAGCAACAAACGGCGGCTCGCCGCCAACCGAACGGAAGCCGCGGACAGGGGAGTTGACGCCGCCGGGAAAGAGGCGCTCGGCGCGGGTTTGCAGTGCATGGGATTGAGTTCTCGTCGTCATCTTCCCTCTCAGTATAGGAGGCTTTGAATCCATATCGACGCGTCCGCCATCCACATGGGTATGGCCAGCCAAACAATCGCCGATCCTGCGTTTCCAGAGCTTCAGCATCGGCTGTTGGTCCTCTATGACGGCCGCTGCGGGTTTTGCAACCGCTCGATTCGATGGTTTCTCAAGCGGGACGCGCTCGACCAGCTACGATTTGCGCCATCCCAGTCGCCAGTTGCTGCTGCGTTGCTGCTGCGGCATGGCTTCGACGCAGTCGCGCCGAATACGCTGATTGTCGTGCGCAACGCGGGCAGGCCCCAAGAAACCGTGATGACACGAACAGCCGGGGTGCTGGCAATGCTGTTTTCTCTGCCGCAACCGTGGTCCAATCTCGCCATCGGGTTGGGAGTATTCCCCAAGCCGCTCCGGGATGCAGGCTACCGCCTCATCGCGGCTCTGCGATACCGGCTGGCCGGCCGCTACGCGACTTGTCCGCTTCCGACCGCAGAGGAGCGCGCCAAGTTTCTGGGCATTTGAGCCGGCCTCCTGTCTGCGCCGCGGTCACGATCTTCGTATCGCGATTTCAAGCCAACTATGCGCTAAGCCGCGCCATTGCAATGCGGCGTTCCGATGCGTAAAACGGTCGTCGGTAGCTGGTAGAATCGAGGTTTCCGGGTTGCTTCTTCATGCCCGCGATGCATCCCTCTTCCTTGAAGGGTCCCACCTTGCCTAAAGCAACTCCCAAAGCCGACGCGCCCGTTTCCCCAGCTCCAAAACCTGTCACCTACGCTGACGCCGGCGTGGACATCTCTTCCGGAGACCGGGCCAAGGATCGCATCAAGTATCTGGCGAAACGGACTTTCAACCGCAGCGTTCTGGGCGGCGTGGGCGGTTTTGGCGGCCTGTTTCAACTGGATTTGAAAAAATGGGCTGAGCCGGTTTTGGTCAGCTCCGCCGACGGCGTAGGTACGAAGCTCAAGCTGGCCTTCGACCTCGGCATTCACAACACGGTCGGCTGCGACCTGGTCAACCATTGCGTCAACGACATTGCCGTGCAAGGCGCGGCGCCCTTGTTTTTCCTCGATTATCTGGCCACCGGCAAGTTGGATCCCGAAGTCACCGAGCAGATCGTGACCGGCCTGGCCGATGGCTGCAAAGCCAACGGCTGCGTGCTCATCGGCGGCGAAACGGCGCAGATGCCCGGCTTCTACAAAGACGGCGAATATGATCTCGCTGGATTCATCGTCGGCGCGGTCGACAAGTCCAAAATGATTACCGGCGCGGGCATCGTCCCAGGCGATGTGCTCATCGGACTGCCCTCGACCGGGCTGCACACCAACGGCTATTCGCTGGCGCGAAAGCTGTTCTTTGAAGTCGCCGGCTACAAGCCCGCCAGCTATGTGGGCGCCATCGGAGATAAAGCCGGCGCGGCGCTGATGAAAGTGCACCGCAGCTATCTCGCCATCATGCAGAAGCTCACCAACGCCGGCCTGACGGTGGGAATGGCCCACATCACCGGCGGCGGCATCACCGAAAATCTGCCCCGCATTCTGCCCAAGGGCACGGCCGCGCAGGTCGAGCTTGGCTCCTGGCCGGTGCTCCCGATCTTTGAGCATCTACAGGCATTGGGCCAGGTTCCGCAGGACGAAATGCTGCGCACCTTCAACATGGGCGTCGGACTGATCGTCGTAGTGCCGGCGGAAAAATTCCGCAAGGCGCAGGCGATGTTGAACCGCGCGGAAGAGAAGTTCCATGTGATTGGCCGCGTCGTCAAAGGCGACCGCAAGGTGCAGTTTGTATGAACCCGCCTGCTCCTAAACGGCTGGGCATCCTGCTCTCCGGGCGAGGATCGAATTTTCTGGCCATCGCCGATGCGGTCAACTCTGGAATTTTGCAGGGCGTCGCGGAGATTGCCGTCGTCATCTCCAACAATCCTGAGTCTTACGGGCTGGCGCGGGCGAAAGAGCTTGGGCTGCCGACGGCGCTATTCGTCTCCAAGGGACGCAGGCGGGCCGAGCACGACGCCGATGTGGCCGCCAGCCTGCGCCGGCACGGCGTGGACCTGGTCATCCTCGCCGGGTACATGCGCCTGCTCTCGCCGGAGTTTGTGGCAGCCTTCCGCGACCGCATCCTCAATATCCATCCCTCGCTCTTGCCGGCGTTTCCAGGGCTGGAGGCGCAAACGCAGGCCTTCGACTACGGAGCAAAAGTCGCCGGATGTACCGTGCATTTTGTCGACGAGCATCTCGATCATGGCGTGATCGTGCTGCAACGGGTGGTTCCAGTACTCGACCAAGACGACGCGCACACGCTTGCCGCGCGGATTCTGGTCGAGGAACATCAGGTCTATCCCGAGGCGATTTCGCGGGTGCTCTCCGGCCAATATCGGATCGAAGGACGCCGCTTTTTGCGCGTTTCTGACGATCCGACGCCGGTTGTCAAGTAAAGTCGATCGGACTTTCTTCGCAAGTCACACATATATATAGATTTAGAGTTGCGCCGCCATTGCGTAATTTATTGGGACGCGCGCCTACGCTTGGAATTGGCCGGAGATACGCTTCCCGCGCCGTACCCGGAAGCTCCTCAGCCCTCCCCCAATGGACGTTTTGACCGGAGCTTCCTGTTTGCGGAAGGAGCGGCGTGTCTTCGGCTAATTGACGGCTGGAGTGCATCTCCAGCGGAATGAGGAAGCAATCGCGATGGCCAATATTCTGGTGAACATGGAAAAGGGCATTGAAATAGGCGCTTCGGACGTCCTGCAATGGCTGGGCAAGGCGCATACCGCCCTGCAAGCGGCTCCGGCAGTGATAGCCGCGCTGGCAACGCTGGTGAGCGCAGTGGACAAGCCGCTGATGGAGTTGAGCGAGGTGGTGGCGAATCCACTCAACATTGCGCTGGACTTTCAAACAGCCAGCGATCTGAAGGCCGTCTGGCCGGATGTGAAGACGTTTCTGGGTACGCTGGGCGTGAAGTTCTAGCGTTTTCCCGGCAAAGAGCAGGGCCGCTTCCAACCAGGATCGGCCCTGCGATCGTTTGAATCGGATTTTGGCGCCGATAGCGCGCTTGGAATTGCGCCAAGAAGAGCGCAAAAACGGCGCAAAAGTACGCCAAATGGCGCTAAAATAGTGCCGTATTGCGTTGATGGCAAAGGGGATGAGAGCCAAAACGCATCACCCACCCCCCTTTATAAGGCCGGAAGGGCTTAGGTGTTCACTTCCTTCGCATCCCCCAGAGTCACGCGGGCGACCATTTTCCTGCGGCCGCGGTAAAAGGTCACGGTCACTTCATCGCCGGGCTGGTGTTTTTCCATCACCGTGCTGATGTCGGAGGTATCGTTAATTTCGCGGCCGTCGATGGCCACGATCAAGTCGCCGCCCAGCACGATCGCCATGTTGCCAAGGTAAGCCTGCTCGCTGCCGCCGCGAATGCCGGCGCGGTCGGCCGCTCCGCCAGGGACGACGCGCTGCACCAGAACGCCGGAGGCTACGGCGAGGCCCATCTGGTCCGCCAGATCTGGGCTGATGGGCAGCGAAACGATGCCCAGCGACGGGCGGCGCACGCGGCCGTACTTGGTCAGGTCGCCCAGCACAGCCTTAGCGGTGTTGATCGGGATGGCGAATCCGATTCCCGAGCTTTGTTCTGCGCCGCCGGTGGCGATCAGCGTGTTGATGCCGATCACTTCGCCGCGCGAATTGAGCAGCGGTCCGCCGGAGTTGCCGGGGTTGATGGCGGCATCGGTTTGGATCGCGTCTTCAATCGGCGACCCCTCCGGACCTTTGATCGAGCGGATGGAACTGATGATGCCGCGAGTCATGGTGCCGTTCAAACCAAAGGGGTTGCCAATGGCGTAAACCTTCTGGCCCACAACCAGATCCGAGGAATCCGAAAGCGTCACCGGCTGCAGGTTGGGCGCGTTGATCTGCAGCAGCGCCAGATCGTGCACCTTATCCTGACCGACGATGGTCGCCTTATAGGTGTGTTTGTCGCTGGTCTTCACTTCAATGCGGTTGGCGTCGGCGATCACGTGGAAGTTGGTGAGCACGTGGCCGGCCTTATCGAGAATGAAGCCGGAGCCTTGTCCCTCCTGCGGCACCTGGCCGTAGAAGAAGTTGAAGGCCATCGATTTCGAGGTAATGTTGACGACCGAAGGCAGCGCTTTTTTGTAGACGGCAATGTTGTTCTGCTCTTCGGCGTCGAAAGCGGGCGCGGCCTGGGCTTCGGTGAGCGTGAGGGCCGAACCGGGGCCGCTGACGTTCTTCAGATTCAGGCCGCCAATGCTGTCAGGTAGGTGGGAAGTGACCCACCAGAAACCACCGACCAGCAATACCACCAGGACAACTCGACGAAATCTCATATGCGCAAACGCCTCGTATCGGACAAGTGGACGGACAGGAACCGCCTACTCTTCTATTTTACTGACACGGACGGCGCACAATTGTAGCGGCTTGGCCACCGACGCGCCGAAGACGCGCCGATCATGCGTCCATCGCCGGCCGAGTTACGGGATCACCGTGAACTTGATGGCGTTCGAACTACCGCCGCCGGGACTTGGGTCCGATACGGTGACTGAGACGGAGGCAGCCTTGGCAATATCCGCCGCGGGGACCGCCGCAGTCAGTTTTGTGGCGCTCACAAAGGTCGTCGTCAGAGCGCTTGCATTCCAGAGCACCTTGGAAGTGGAAACGAACTTCGATCCGGTCACGGTGAGGGTGAAGGAAGCTCCGGCGGCTGTGGCCGATGCCGGCGATAGCCGGCACGGGATTGTCGATCGTGAAGGAGCGAGCCGTGGTGATGCCTCCACCGGGAGCGGGACTGGAGACGGTCACCGATGCCGTACCCGCTTTGGCAACGTCGGCTGCGGGAACGGTGGCTGTGAGTTTGGTTGCGCCGACTTCGGTTGTGGTCAACGCGGCCCCGTTCCAAAGAATCTTCGACGCCCGGACGAAGTTGGTTCCGGTCACGGTGAGGATGAAGGAGGCTGCGCCGGCGGTCGCGGACAGGGGAGACAGAGCGGTCACTGTCGGGACAGGATCGTCGATGGTGAAGTTGAGCGCGGCCGACGTTCCTCCTCCGGGCGAGGGGTTGACGGCGGCGATTGCCGCCGTGCCGGCAGGGGTGAGGTCGCTTGCCGGGATCGCGGCCGTGAGCGAGGTTTCGCTGAGGAAGGTCGTCGCAAGCTGCGCGCCTTTCCAGGTGAGCTTGGATGAAGTCACGAACCCGGAGCCAGTTGCGGTCAGCGTGAATGCGGCGCCGCCGGTGGTTGCGCTGGACTTTGAGAGCGCCGTCAGTTTTGGAGTGGGATTTTCAACGGTTACGGAAGTCAAATTGGAGAGTTTTCCGCCTGAGCCGTTGAGGACGCCGACGGTCACGCTGCCGCCCTTCCCCAGATCGGTGACGGGAACGGTCGCGGTCAACGCGTTCGCGCTTACGTAGTTGGTGGCGAGCGCCGCGCCGCCCCAGACGACGACCGACTTGGTTGTGAATTGATCGCCGCCAATGGTCAGCTTCACGGCTAGCGAGTCGGCGGTGAAGGAAGTTGGGCTGATCGAGGTGACGGTCGGAATCGGCAGCAAGGTGGCGACGTCGAGATCCCACACGCTGCGGCCATGCGTGGTGGCGCGCAGGGTGCGCGAGGATTCGTGAAGTCCCAGGCCGGTAACGACCACGTTGGGCAGCCCGGTGCCGAGCGCGCTCCAGCTTGTTCCGCCCGTCGTGGTGTAATACGCGCCGATATCGGTGCCGATAAATACGGTCTCCGGCTCGTCTGGATCGACGAGGATGGCATCGACCGGGGTGTTCGGCAAATCGCCCGAGACGTCGATCCAGGTGTTGCCCGCGTTGGTGGTTTTGAAGATGTGTCCGAGATTGTCGCCATAGCCGGTAAAGCCGCTGAATCCGACATAAGCCGTCGTGGAGACGGTCGGATCGACGGCAATCCAGTCCACGTTGCGGTTGGGCAGCGTGGTGTTGGTGGCGCCGGAGACGTCCGTCCAGGTCGCGGTGCCGGTGGTCAGCGCATTGCGCGTGACATGGACACGGCCGTCGCTGGAGCCGGTGTAGATGGTGTTGGCGTCGGTCGGTGCGACGGCGATGGCGTTCAGCACGCCTTGGCCGCGGGTGCCGGTCAGGTCGCCGGAGATGGCCGTCCACTGCCCGGCGGCGTTGGTGGTCTGGTAGACGCGATAGGTTCCAAAGTAAAGGGTATTGTGATGCTCCGGATCGATGGCCAGCGGTGGAACCCAGGCTATGCGGTCGTCGGCGTCCAATCCGGTGGTGGCGTTATACCAGGTGTTCCCGTCATCGGTGGATTTTTCGAGGGACTCTTCAATGCAGTTGGCATACACCGTGCTCGTGTTGGTGTAATCCATCACGGTGGCGCCGCCGTCGCCGCAAGTCACGGCAGTCCACGCCAGTTGCCCCGTATACTTCTCTGCCGCATTATCCTGGGTTCCGACGTAGGTATGGTTCAGGTTGCCCTGATCCATGGAGATACCAGGGTAAAACTCGGTGATGGCCAGCGAAGTGTTCAGGTCGGTCCAGGAGATCTGGTTGGCGGTGGGATTGGTGGTGCTCCAAACGCCGCCATCGTTGCCGGTGTAAAGGGTCGAGCCGTCGTGGCTGAAGACAAGGGCGTGGGTATCCGGATGCAGACCATTGGACTGATCCACCCAGATATTGCCGCCGTCGGCGGATGTGGTCACAGCGCTTCCGCCGGGATGATAGGGGTAGACGCCTCCGGCGGCGATGAAATTGGGGTTGGAGGGACTCACGGCCAGCACGAGGTCGTACCAGCATTGCGTCGCGCAGAAGTTCGGAGCATTGGGCAACTGCGTCCAATTGTTGCCGCCGTCGACGGTCTTGTACATGCCCAGCAGATCGCTGGTGTTCTGGTTGCCGATAGCCGCGTAGAGAATCGACGGATTCGAAGGCGCCATTACCAGCGCCATGCGGCCCAGATTGGAACTGGGCAGGACGTTGTTGCCGCTGCCGTTGGCGGCGCTCCAGGTCAGGCCCGCGTTGGTGGACTTGAACAGGCCGCCATATTCGGTAGCGGCATAGACGATATTGCCGTTGGCGGGATCGAAGATGACCGCCGTGACCGGCTGATAGGCATTGGAGTTGGTCAAAACCGCAGTCCAGGTCTGGCCGCCGTCGGTGGAACGATAAATCGTTGTGCCGCCGTAGTAGCAGCTTTCCAAGCCGGCGAGCACAATGTTGCTGTTGGTGGGGTGGACGGCCATGGCTCCCACCCACTGGCCGCCGCACGGTACCGCGTCGAGAGAACTTAGAGATTGAGTCCACGTTTGGCCGCCGTTCGTGGATTTGAGAATACCGGCGCCGTAGTAACTGTCTCCGGAAAAGTTCTCCTCGCCCGTTCCAACGTAGATGGTGTTGGAGTTCTCAGGGTCGATTGCGATGGAGCCAACTGCCATCGAGGGTTCTTTGTCGGTGAGCGGCTTCCAAGTGGTTCCGTTGTTGACGCTCTGCCAAACTCCGCCTTCGGCTCCGCCCATGTAGAGGATTTTGGGATTGGCCGGGTCGATGGCCAGCGCTGTCACGCGGCCGGCGTCCACGCCGTAAAAGCCCACCGGCTCAGGTCCGATCAGCGTCCATGCGGGTTCAGGAGTCGCCGCGGTTTGGGGCGAAAGGCTTCGGCGCAGTGCGGATTCGAGCTCGATCCTGCGCTCCCGCTCCTTGACCGCGCGCTGGCGAATTCCCGCCGGAATGGTCTTGTTGGGATAGGCGCGCTGGTCATGGAACCAGGCCATTCGCTTGCGGATGAAGTCGCTCTCGTTGCCTTCGCCTTCGTCTTCGAATTTGTCCTGGATCGTCTTGCCCGGATCCTGAGAAACTTTTGGCTTGTCTTGATCCTGTGCCAGGGACGGGCGGGAGCCCAGGCCGAAACCAACCGCCAGCGCCGCGAGAGCGAACGTAGTCATTCCGAAGTTAAAAGTTCTGGACGAGCGCATGCGTTCCTGATCGATTCCGGTGGCGTTGGAAATGTTTCTCCAAATCTAGCACGAGCCACGGCCGCTACGGCGCCGGGTAAAACAAAAGTCACACCGGGTCAGCAATGCAAGATTTTCAGATTTGCTCGAGTAACTTCCAAACCGCCGCGACCTGCGTGCGGAGGGCGTCCATGCTGCCTTCATTTTGAATGACAAAGTCGGCGCGCGAGACTTTAATCGCGTCGCTAAGTTGCCGGGCCAGCCGCGAGCGGGCGTCGGCGGCGATGGTCTCGTCCCAGCCGGAAGGAGAGACACGCGCCACGTAGCGCGCAATCCTGATTTCTTCCGGCGCGGTGACAACAATGACGCGATCGAAGCGGCGGCGCCAATAGGCCAGCACGCCTTCGGATTCGCCTCGACGCCGGGCATCGCGCTCAACCTCAAAGATCAGCGCGGACTCGACCACCGCGACAGCCTTTGGATTTCTGGTGGAAACCGAGCGCATCCAGTCGCCCTG
>Ga0116231_10012285_pt1 | contig 12678 bp, 12 predicted proteins | sample S1TSphgellanicum_2_FD_89695 | JGI IMG/M metagenome (GOLD analysis project Ga0116231, IMG submission 89695) | Host-associated microbial communities from peat moss isolated from Minnesota, USA - S1T2_Fd - Sphagnum magellanicum MG | ecosystem: Host-associated > Plants > Peat moss > Unclassified... | reverse complement strand
TAAGCCTCATAGGGAAAGAGCGGGTAGAGATGCTCGCCCCGGGCGCCTATGCCTTCGTGCATCGCCCGATAGAATTGCGCATCGCTCCACGCGCCGATACCCGTCTCGCGGTCGGGCGTGATATTCGGACCCAGCAAGGTACCCAAGGGGGTCTTGATCGCCACGCCGCCGGCAAAGGCTTGCGCGGGATCCTCGGTATGACAAGCGGCACAATCGGCGGCGGTCACGAGGTAGCGCCCGCGGGCAAGAGTCGCGGCGTCGCCCAAGCGCGCGGGTGATGCAGAGGCCTTGGCCAGGCCCGCCAAGCTTGTGTCGAGGATGCTCGTGGCCAGGAGGCTCGCCAACAGGGTCGCTAGCCACCTGGCTACGGGGGTCCGCGTCCCCGGCGCGGATGGCATTTCGCGCTTCAAACGGCGCGACCAATCAGGTCGGCGAGTCGCAAGGCGAGCGCCGCGCCGGTGAGCGTTGGATCGACGACGCCGCCGGCCGGCATCACACCGGTCGTGGCGAGGAACAGGTTCTCGTGATCGTGGGTGCGACAGTCGCCGTCGACGACCGAATCGCGGGGATCGGCACCCATGATCGTCGACCCCATGATGTGGTCGCCATTGCGCCAGCCGGAGTCGGCGGCGATGACTTCGGCTTGCAGGATCTCGGTGAAGCGCCGGTAATCTTGCTGCGCAACGCCGGCGCCGGCTCTAACATAAGCGTTGACATCGTAATGAATCTGCGGCTTCGGCAAACCGAGCGCATCCTTGGCGGTGCTCAAGCTCACGCGATTACCGGGTTCCGGCAGCATCTCGAAGGCCGTCGTGAACTGCACGATGCGGGCCGCGTCGTGACGGATGCGCCGATCGAGTTCCGGGCCGATGACGCCCTGCGCGAGGAGCCGAGCAGCCACCGGCCGATTCGCCACCTCGTTGCCGAGCGCGTGCTTCAGCGCGGCGTGGCGGCGACGAAACTCGCCGTCGCGCCAATGCAGCATGGCCCCCTGCTGCACGGGTCCTTGGCCGGGCCAGAGCGCCTCGCGGGCAAGCAGCGTCAGGGAGATGCCCGTGTGGTCCATCAAATTGCGGCCGACCTGATCCGAGGCATTGGCGACCTCCGACATGAGCAGCAATTTCGGTGTCTCGATACCGTGCGCGGCAATCACGAAGGCGCGTGCGCTGAGCCGCGTCTCGCGGCCATCGGGGGATTTGTAATGCACGGCGAGGATCTTGGCGCCCGCGCGTTCCAGCCTGAAGGCCACCGCATTCTCGCGCAGCTGGGCGCCGGCCCGTTCCGCGAGCGACGCATGCACGTCGCCGGAGTACTGTGCTCCGATCGGACAGATCGGCGTGCAGCTATTCATCCCCGAACAGGCGGGTCGGCCGGCGTAAGGCTGCGAGGCGCGCGCACTGGGCTCGTCGCAAAAGACGAACCCCGCGGCTCGGAGCTCGGCCGCAATCCTGCGGGTATAGAAACTCCAGGGCAGCATCGGCAACGGGTAGGCCTGCGAGCGCGGTGGGAAGGCGCCGCCGCCATGACCGCTTTGGTCGTCCTCGGGATTGCCACAGACGCCGAGCGCGCGCTCGGCCCGCGCATACCAAGGCTCGAGAACGTCATAGTCGATCGGCCAGTCCCGGCCGACGCCGTACAGCGTTTTCAAGCGAAAATCGTTCGGCAACAAACGCCAACAGGCACTGCGCCAGTTCCAAGTCGTGCCACCGACGAGCCTGAGCATGCCGGGCCGATACGCCAAGGGTCCGACGTTCTGCAGATAGTCATCCGAATGCGCACCGCCGGAGGATTTCGGCGCCCAGGCTTGGTCGGGATAGGGCCGGTTGGTATCGCTCTTGTCGGCGACGTTGCGAAATCGCTCCAGTAGTTGCCAACGCGGCATGCGCGGCCCCGCTTCGAGCAGGATCACGGATTTCGCCCGAGTGGCAAGCGCGTGCGCCGTGAGACTGCCGAGCACGCCGGAGCCGACCACGATTACATCGGCATCGAATTGCATCGCCACGCCTGCTTACTCGTGCGCGGCGGAGTCGATCAGACCCCAATATCCCGGACCGTCGCGGGCGTAGCTCGGGACTGGGGTCACGTCCTGCGTCGAGGCGAACATCAGTGCGCCCTCGTAGCTGATCAGTTGCGCGCCCTCGCCGTTGCCGACGACACCGAGGTAGAAGGCCCCGAGCAGCGCGAGCGCCGTGCCCCGGTGCGTCGCATCGTCGAACAGCGGCGAGTCGCGAAATGCCTGGACGTCGGCAAGGCCGGCGGCCGTGATTGCGAGACCGAGTGCCTCGGCGTGCGCCGCGAAGCCGCGGTCGGCCGCGCTCAGCGCCGCAAAGGCGCGGGCGACGAGCCGGGGATCGAGCTTCGGCCAGCCGCACAGAAAACGGCACAGTGCGAGACGAGCCTCCGCCGCGGGCATTGCAGCGGCCGTCGGTATCGCCTGCGCGCCGCGCCAGGCAGGCGCGACGAACGCGAGCGTCCCGGCAGCGCATGCGCCCTGACGCAGAAAGCATCGACGGGTCAACGGGGTCGTGTCCGAGTTGCGCCGGCTCATGGCGGGAATTGTATCGCGGCTGGACGGGACCCGCGGGCCCTTGAGTCCGAGAATCAAATATGTTCGACTCGGCGGACACGTCGAGGAGACCCCAAAGCATGAGCCTGCAGTCCTTCATTCACGGTCTTCCCAAAGTCGAACTGCACGTACACATCGAAGGCACGCTCGAGCCTGAGCTGAAGTTCAAGCTGGCCGCACGCAACGGCATCACGCTGCCATTCAAGGATGCGGCCGAGATCCGGGCATCCTACGTATTCCATGATCTGCCCTCGTTTCTGGCCCTGTATTACGGTGGGATGCAAGTGCTTCTCACGGAACCGGATTTCTATGATCTGACCATGGAGTATCTCGCCAAGGCGCATTCGCAAAATGTCCTCTATGCCGAGATTTTCTTCGATCCGCAGGCCCATACCAGCCGCGGCGTGAGCTTCGATACGGTCATTCGCGGCATCCGCCGCGGCCAGATCGATGCGGAAAACCGCTTCGGCATCCGCTCCCAGCTCATCATGTGCTTCCTGCGGGACTGGAGCGCCGAATTCGCCATGGCAACGCTGTTGGAATCCCTCCCGTACCGGGAATGGATCGTCGGCGTGGGACTCGATTCGGATGAGAAGGGCAATCCGCCAGCGAAGTTCGCTGCAGTGTTCGCCAGGGCGCGACGTGAAGGCTACCTGCTGACCATGCATTGCGACGTGAACCAGGACGACTCCGTCTCCCACATCTGGGACTGCGTCACCATGATCGGCGTCGACCGGATCGATCACGGCGTGAATTGCCTGGAGGATCCGGCGCTCTGTGAGGCCCTCGCCGCTCGCAAGCTGGGGCTCACCGTATGCCCGATCTCCAACACCTTCGTCACTGACGGCCCGGCGACCGACGCGGTGGCGCGGATGCTGGATCTCGGGTTGCGGGTAACGATCAATTCCGATGACCCAGCCTATTTCGGCGGCTATATCGAGGAGAATTTCGCGCTCGTCGAGGCACGCCTCGAGCTCGGACCGAGCGGCCTCAGCACGCTGTCGAAGAACGCCATCGAGGCCTCCTGGCTGCCGCGCGCCACCAAGGAGTTGTTCCTGAGCAAGGTCGAGGAGCACCTTGCGAGCTGCGCGTGAGCAAAGGGCGGTGGTCAAGCTGCGCCGCTCGGCACGTGTGCCCGCTCCTTGCTCGGCTAGTGTGCCGGTCCGTTGCAGTAGTCGTATTCGATCTGAATCGTCGCGTGACTCACGTTGAACGAGCCTTCCAGCACGCGCGTGATCTCCATGATGCAGTGGTCCGAATCCGAGCCTTGCTTGAGCTTGGCATGCAGGGTCACGATCGGCCGCTCGTCGCTCAGCGACCAAGAATGCACATGATGGATCTCGTCCAACTGCGGGATCACGGCACGCAAGGCCTTCTCGACCTGGGTCGGATCGAGGCCGTCGGGTGTGCCCTCGAGAAGGATATGCGCCGATTCGAGCGCGATGCGCCAACCGCTGCGGATCATCAGCACCGCAACCACCGCCGATAACAGCGGGTCGATCGGCATCCAGCGCGTCGCCAGGATCACGAGGCCGGCGATCAGCGCCGCGCCGCTGCCCATCATGTCACCGATCACATGGGCAAGCGCACCACGTACGTTCAGGTTCGATTCGCCGCGGGACAACACTGCGAATGCACCGATATTGGCGAGCAGGCCGAGCACCGCAATCCCGGCCACGACTCCGCCGGCGACCGGCTCGTGGGAGAACAGCCGCAGGAACGCCGCAACGAGGATCCACGCAGCCAGCACGATCAAGGCCAAGCCATTGACGAAGGCGGCGAGGACTTGCCAACGATGGTGACCATAGCTCAGCTTGTGGGTCGCGGGACGGAGCGCCACACGCATAGCCGCATAGCTCAAACCTAGCGACGCGGTATCGGTCAGCATGTGTGCGGCATCCGCCAATAGCGCGAGTGAGCCCGCGATCAGACCGCCGGCGAACTCGATGAGCATGCAGCCACCGGTGAACAGCAACGCCCAGAACAATTTCGCCTGGGTTGCCGGTGGTCCATGGGAGTGGCCGTGATGCGCGCCCTTGTGAGCGTGCTCGTGCCCGTGGTCATGCTCGTGGCCGTGGCCATGCTCGTGGCCGTGGTCATGTTCGTGGCCGTGGTCATGCTCGACGCGGCTCACGGCCCGCCGATGCGCGTGCGCATCGCGGTCATGGGCCGCCGCGTGCGCATCGTGGCCATGCGCCTCATCGCCGTGCCCTTGGTGGTGCGCAGTCTCAGGTTCATCGGCCATACATGTAGTATACCCTACTAGGGTATCCAGCCCAAGGATTTGTCGGTGCGCAGCGCGAACGGGCGCTCAATTTCCCCAATCGATGATGGTCTTGGCGATACGCGACAAGGGCAGGATGTTCTTCGCTCCACCCATCGCGATCGCTTCCTTCGGCATCCCGAAAACCACGCAACTGGCCTCGTCCTGCGCCGCCGTCATGGCGCCAGCCTCACGCATTTCAAGCAGGCCGCGCGCGCCATCGTCGCCCATGCCGGTCATGATCACACCGATCGCATTCGCGCCAGCGAACTTGGCGACCGAGCGGAACAAGACATCGACCGAGGGTTTGTGGCGATTGACCAAGGGACCATCGGTGACGTCCGTATAGTAGTAGGCGCCGCTGCGCCTCAGCATCATGTGTTTGCCGCCCGGCGCAATGAGCACGTGGCCCGGCAGCAGGCGCTCACCGTGAACCGCTTCGTGGACGGTCACCTCGCACAGACTGTCGAGGCGCGCCGCGAAAGCCGCGGTAAATTTCTCCGGCATGTGCTGGACCACGACGACACCGGGGCAGGTGCGCGGTAGCGCGGTCAGAACATACTCGAGTGCCTGCGTGCCGCCGGTCGACGTCCCCAAGGCGACGATCCGCTCCGTCGTTTCCTTCATCGCATGCGAGCCGGGCGGCGCAAGCACGACGTCGGCCGTGTTCTTTGGCGCGACGGATTGCATGCCGCCGCCGGTAAGCGCACGCGCTTTTGTCGCAGCGCCCGCGACACCCGCCGCGGCCGACGGGCGCAGCGACGCTTTGAGCCGCGAGACATTCGCCTGGCCGGCGATCTTGACGGCGCCGACCAGGTCGGCCGACGCATCTTCGAGGAACTTTTTCAAGCCGATTTTTGGCTTGGTCACGATCGCAACCGCGCCAGCGGCGAGCGCTTCGAGTGTGGTTGCCGCGCCCCGCTCGGTCAAAGTCGAACAAATCACCACCGGCGTCGGACGCTCGTCCATGATCTTGCGCAAAAAGGTCACGCCATCCATGCGCGGCATCTCGACGTCCAGCACGATCACGTCGGGCCATTCGACCTTCATGCGGTTCATCGCGAATATCGGATCGGCGACCGCCGCGATCACCGAAATCGAAGGTTCCTGCGCCAACTGCTCGGTCAAGACCTGACGCACGACTGCGGAGTCGTCGACGATCAAAACACGTATTTTTTTCATCGCAGCCCCTCTTGCGCACCGGGCGCAGGTACATTCATGGCGGCGCCGCGACTCACCCACAGATTCCCGTCGTCGAGATCGAAGATGACGTTGCGGCTGCCGAGGCCGCCCACGTCTTCCGTCATGATTCGAAAGCCGCCCACGGCGAGCAAACGGTGCGCGCTCAAGACGTTGCTGCAACCGACGTACGGGCAATCCTGGCGCTGCGCGTCGCTGCACCGGCGTTGCGGGTTGCAGCCGCCCGCGCCCTGGGCCGGGAACATGTTGCCGCCGCCGAACACCTTGACCTGATAGTCGGCCGGATGCGTACGATGGCGCACGAGTTCCGCGCTGAACAAAGGCATAACTTCGTCGGCATAGAGGCCCGCGCAGCCATGCGTTTCACTCTGAGTATTGCCGCGCGTCGGCAGCAGGAAGTGGCACATGCCGCCCGTCCTCTTGGACGGATGCCACATGCTGATCGCGACGCAGGTGCCGAGCAGGGTCTTGATGCGCACCAATCCGCTGCCAAAATAGAAGTCGCCGGCGCGCAGATATACCTGCTCCGTGACCGGCGTCATCATGCCTCCGGCTTGCGAAAAATGGCCGTCTTGACCAGGGTCAATGGATGCGCCACGCCGTTCAAGGTGTCGGAATGACCGATCATCAGGTAGCCGCCCGGACGCAGGCAGGTTGCGATCCGCGCGACCACCGCCGCCTTCGTCGGCGTGTCGAAATAGATCATGACGTTGCGCAGGAAGACGACATCGAACACACCGAGCCGAGGCAGGGTTTCGTTGAGATTCAGTTGGCTGAACTGCAGCCGCTCGCGCAGTGGCCGGTCGATCAGCACCTTTTCCGCATAAGGCCCCGTGCCCTTGAGGCAAAATCGCCGCAGGTACTCGTCCGGTATCCCCTGGGTGCGCTGCGTGTCATAAAGGCCCTGCCGGGCGCTCTCGAGCACGCGCGTGCTGAGATCCGTACCGAGCACCTCCCAGTTGTCGTGCGCCAGTCTATGGCGCAGCAGCATGGCGATGCTGTAGGCCTCCTCGCCGGTCGAGCAGGCCGCGCTCCAGACGCGGAATCGCTCGCGCGCATTGACGCTCGGCAGGATCGTATCGCGCAGAAATTCGAAGTGCTTGGGCTCGCGGAAGAAATAGGTTTCGTTGGTCGTCAGCAGATCGATGGAGATCTGCCGCTCGTCGGCCTCGGACTCGTCGTTGATCATGTGCAGGTAGGCGCTGTAGCTCGCCAAGCCATGGTGCGCCAGCCGCTTGTTCCAGCGCCCCATGACCAGCGATTTTTTCGCCGGCGACAGACTGATCCCCGCCTCGCGCAGCGCGAATTCGCGCACCTGCGCGAACTCCGCCTCGCTGATCGTGATCGAGTCCATCAGCCGTCTTCAGGCAATGACGAGTTTCGAAACCGCATCGAGCAGTATCTGCGGCTGGAAGGGCTTGATGATCCACGCCTTCGCACCTGCTGCGCGTCCCTGGTTCTTCTTGTCTTCACCCGCCTCGGTCGTCAGCATGATCACGGGCGTGAACTTGTAACCGGGATGGGCTTTGACGGCCTTCAGGAAGCCGATACCGTCCAGCCGCGGCATGTTCACGTCGCTGATGATGAGATTCAGTTTTCCAGTCAGCTTGCTGACGCCGTCCTCACCGTCCGTTGCTTCGATCACTTCGTAGCCCGCGCGCGTCAACGCCAGGCCGGCCACCTGGCGCACGGAGGCTGAATCATCGACGATCAATATTCGTTTCGCCATTGCTCATCTCCTTTCAAAAGAATTCCGCCGCTTGCGGCATCACGGTGCCCGCCGCCGCGCCTTCGTGTATGCGTCGCTGTTCATCGGTCGTATAGCTGTTCGCCATCTCGGCAAGATAAGCTTGTGCCGCGCGCCGCGGGTCGCCCTCGGCGCCCGAGGCCGCGAGGCTGTTCGCGACCGCGGGCAGTTCTTCGATGCTCTTGGCGACATGCGCCAGGATCTGGCCGGTACGGTCCTGGAATTGCAGCTGTACCATCGACTCCAAGACCTCTTCCTTGATCACTTCGCTCTCACGGCGGAACTGCTCGGCCGAACCGAGCAGCCGTTCGGTCATGCCGTTGAATTGCTCGAGCACCGTATTGATGCGCAGTTCCGAGTCCCTGACCGCGGTATTCTCGCGTTGCGTGACCTTTTCGTTCGCGGCGAGAATGTGGGTCAGCGAATCGTTGATCACGTTGATCTTCTGGCCGATCACCTTGCCGGTCTCGCGCGAAGCCGTCGCCAGATGGCGGACTTCCTGCGCGACGACCGAAAAGCCGCGACCGACGTCGCCGCCCGCATGCGCCGCTTCGATGGCGGCATTGAGCGCCAACATATTCGTATTGAAGGCGATCATCTCGACGCGCTTCGCCATGTCTTGAAGTTCATTGGTATAGACGCCGAGGGAGCGGATCTGCGCGATCAGTGCCGCGCGACTTTCGCGGATCGCGGTCAGCGCATCGATGACCTGGAGCAACTGCTGCCGGCCGTCGTCCATCGCGCTCGTCAGCTGGCGGCCGCCGTCGCCCGAGACCTCCTGCGAGGCGGCCACGGCACCGTCCAAGCTCGTCACGATGCCGCGAAAACGCGACGATAGGGCGACGATCGCCTGCTCGGTTTGTTCGCGCACGTTGTCGATCTGCCTGGCGAAAATCGGCAGCGTCTCGAGACAGAACTCCGCCGAGGCCGACAGCTCATCCGGTGCGTCCTCGGTCTCGAACGGTATGGCCGCGCTGGTCACTTTAGTGATGCGCCGCCGCGCCGACACCCGCGAGCGACTCCATCTCGTCGAACGAGAGCACGCTGCCGACGTTCAAGATCACGACGAATTTCTCGCGCACCTTGCCCATGCCGTGGATGAAATCCGTGCGCACGGAGCTGCCGAAACTCGGCGCCGGCTCGATATCCGTATGCGGAATCTCGAGGACTTCGTTGACCGCGTCGACGACGATGCCGAGTACGTGGCTTTCGGCATCGTGTTGGGTCTCGACGATCACGATGCAGGTTTTCTTCGAGACACCCGCACTGTCGCGGCCGAAGCGCGCACACAGATCGATCACGGGAACGACCATGCCGCGCAGATTCACCACGCCGCGCACGAAGGGCGGCATCATGGGTACGTCGGTCGGCGCCTCGTATTCGAGAATCTCCTTGATCCCAAGGATGCCGAGGGCGAAGGTCTCGCGCCCAAGCATGAAGGTCAGATACTGATTCTGGTCGTGACGCCGCTCCGACGCGGTCGTCGTAAGCGAAGTATTTGCTGCTGTAGACACCTTACTCTCCTAAAACCGTACGAAATTGCGATCACCAGCCATTGCACCGCCCGGATCGTGGCCGTTCGATTTGCCGCGCGGGGCCGGGGCGGCAGCGAGATCGGGCGCTTCGGCGTCGGCCGCGAACCCGGAGGCCGGCGCTGCGGCGAATCGCGATGGAAACCGAGCCGCCGCCTGGGACTGCGGCGCCCTGCGTGAACGGGAGGCGGTGCCGCTGCCCGCGTCGACCTTGAAGAACTCCATCGTCTGCTGTAGCTGTTCGGCCTGGCCGCTCATCTCCTCCGAAGTCGCCGCCAATTCCTCGCTCGAGGAGGCGTTTTGCTGCGTCAACTGCGAGAGTTGATTCATGGCCGTGTTGATCTGGCTGACGCCGGCCGATTGTTCCTGGCTCGCGGCGGCGATTTCCTGCACGAGATCGGCGGTTTTCTTGATCGATGGGACCATGCGCCGCAGCAGCTCCCCGGCCTGCTCGGCGAGGTCGACCGAGGAGCCGGCGAGTTCGCCGATTTCCTGGGCCGCGATTTGCGAACGCTCGGCGAGCTTGCGCACTTCGGCGGCCACGACCGCAAAGCCCTTGCCGTGTTCACCGGCCCGGGCCGCCTCGATCGCGGCATTGAGGGCGAGGAGGTTCGTTTGATAGGCGATGTCGTCGATGATCGAAATCCTCTTGGCGATTTGCTTCATGGCGTCGACCGTCTTGCCGACCGCGTCGCCGCCATCGGCCGCCTCGCCGGCGGCCTGGGTCGCCATTTGGTTCGTGATCTTGGCGTTATCCGTGTTTTGTGCGATCGAGGCGGTCATCTGCTCGATCGAGGCGGAGATTTCCTCGACGCTCGCGGACTGCTCGGTGGCCGCCTGCGCCAATGCTTGCGCGGTCGTGGAGACTTCGGAACTCGCGGAGGACAGGTTATCGGTCGCCGAACGCACCGACCCGATGACCTGTGCGAGGCGCTCGACCATGCCGCGCATCGCATCGAGCAACAAGCCGACCTCGTCCTTGGCGCTCGACTCGATCGTGCCGGTCAGATCTCCGGCGGCAAGGCGCTTGGAGACCTCGAGCGCGGCGTTGATCGGCCGCGTGATCGAGCGGGTCACGAGCAGCGCCGAGAGCACGGCGACGATCGCGGCGAAAGCCGTGACGCCGCTCAGAATCTTGAACGCAGACGCATAGCTCTGGGCGCTGACTTCAGCGGCCTCGGCATTCTGCTTCTTCTTGTATTCGATGTACCTTTGCGTGTCATCGAGCCACGAGGCGCCGAGCGTCGCCGAGCCCTCGGTCAACAACATCGCCGTCGCCTCATCGCGTTTACCCTCCATCGCGAGCCCCATGACCTTGTCCTGCATCGTCTGGTAGGGCCCGTTGATCTCCTTGATCTTGGCGGACATTTCCCTGTCGGCATCGGTCGTGCTCTTGGAGGCGGTCAAGAGGGTGTCGAGTTCGCGTTCAGCCTCCTCGTAAGTCGCGCGATACTTGAGGAAGGCTTCCTTGTGCTTGGCGAGGTCTTCGCTGGTCTTGACCAGCAAGAGGTTACGCAGCTCGTTGCGGCTGTTGAGCATCGCACCGCGCATCTTGAAGACCGCCGTGGTTTCCGGTACCGCCACCGTGTTGAGCTCGGTCAACACGCCACTGAGGCTCTGCAGCCGGGTCAAGCCGACGGTATAGTTGATCAGCATCAGGCTGACGAGCAAGCCGAACGCGAGCGCCAGTCGCGAACCGATTTTCATGTTCTTGAACATATTAGTTTCGCTCCATCTTTTTGCCGATGATCATGCGGTCAACCGTGCCAGCGCCTTGTGACCGTCGAACTTGGGTTGATGAGGGTCGCGGGTTCTCTCCACGAGGCCCGGAATGTCCAAGATCAAAGCCACCTTGCCGGTGCCGAGGATCGTGGAACCGGCAATCCCCTGCAGCTGTTTGAACAGCCTTGATAAGGGTTTGATGACCGCTTGCAGTTCCCCGTGCAGTTCGTCGACGACGACGCCGACGCGCTTGCCGGCGGCACGCACGACGACGACGCTCGCGCGACGATCCGCCTTGCCGGGAATGTCGAACATGTCGCGCAGGCGAATCAGCGGCAGGACCGAGCCGTGCAGATCGAAGGGCTGGCCGGCGGCCTCCGGCTGCGTGTCGCCGGCGAGCTGCATTTCGACGCACTCCTCGACCAGGTCGAGCGGTATCACGAACGAGGACTTGCCGACCCCTACCTGAAAGCCGTCGATGATCGCGAGCGTGAGCGGCAGGCGTAAGCGCACCTGCGTGCCCTTGCCCGCCTGGCTGTCGATCTCCACGGAACCGCGCAGCGCGGTGACGTTGCTCTTGACCACATCCATGCCGACGCCGCGCCCGGACAGGTTGGTGACCTGCTCGGCGGTCGAAAAGCCCGGTTCGAAGATCAGCGCAAACACCTCCGAATCGCTCAGCACCTGTCCCTCGGTGATCAGCCCGCGTTGCAGGGCTTTTTGCCGGATGCGTTCGCGCTGCAGACCGCCGCCGTCGTCGGCGACTTCGACGACCACGGAACCAGCGTCATGATAAGCCGTGAGACGCACGGTCCCGGCCGCGGACTTGCCGGCCGCAACACGCACTTCGGGCCGCTCGATCCCGTGATCGATCGCGTTGCGCACGAGGTGGGTCAGTGGATCGGCGATGCGCTCGACCAGCGTCTTGTCGAGTTCGGTCTCCGCACCCGCGGTCTCGAGATTGATTTCCTTGCCGGTCTCGCGGGCAACGTCGCGGACCACACGCTGAAATCGGGTGAAAGTTGGTCCGATCTGCACGATCCGCAGTTTCAGCGCTTGGTCGCGTACTTCCTCGACGATGCGCGCGAGATGCAGCGCGGATTCGGTCAAGCGCACGAGCCCCGCTTGGCGGGCCTCGGAGCCCGTCGCGGCGCCCGCGATGATCAACTCGCCGATCAGGTCGATCAGTCGATCGAGTTTGTCGCCATCGACGCGGATCGAGCGGCTGTCGGACTTCGCATCCTTGCTTGCGCGCGCTTCTCTCTGCGTTTGCACGGCCGCCTCGACGACGGCCGCTTGGATGATCTTGCCCGCGACCAGCATCTCGCCGAGCGGCGGCGCATAACCTTCGCTCGCCTCGCGCGCCGCCTGGGCGGCGAGACAATCGGCAAGTTCTTTCGTGGTCAGCGTGCCGCAGGCGACCAGCAAATCGCCCAGACGCGCCGCAGGTTCCTGCAAGTCGCGAATCAGCGCAATGTAATCGGAGACCAGGGAGCGCGGCGGCAGGATGCGCAGCTTGCAATCGTCGCGCACGAACTCGAATGCCGCCTCGATCTGCGCCTTGGTCGCCTCGGTCTGCAGCGCGATCTCGAACCCGAGATAACAGATTTCCGGATCGAAATCCGCCGGCTCCGGCAAGGCGTCATCG
>Ga0116231_10012284_pt1 | contig 12678 bp, 5 predicted proteins | sample S1TSphgellanicum_2_FD_89695 | JGI IMG/M metagenome (GOLD analysis project Ga0116231, IMG submission 89695) | Host-associated microbial communities from peat moss isolated from Minnesota, USA - S1T2_Fd - Sphagnum magellanicum MG | ecosystem: Host-associated > Plants > Peat moss > Unclassified... | reverse complement strand
GGAACTTGGCTGGAAACAACTTTGATGGCACATTTCCATCTCTTTTGCTCAAATGTTCATATGATAATTTGCAAGGAGTGTAAGTACATACTGTAATCAATCTGCTCATGTTCATATGTTCTTTAATAATCATTTTGTGTACGTAACAGCCAGCACATAGTGGAAATACAATTAAGTTGAATGTGAAAGAATATGAAATTTTCTCTTTCCATTAAACTATCTACAGAGTTGCAGATTCATGAATAATATATACCAGTATCTTGGAACTGAATCTTTAGCATGGTTAGAGCCTATCACTTTTTTAAAATTGTAAAAAATTTGTATCCAATAAAAAATTAATATTAATCTAGTGAAGTTCCCCAAGATGTGTGTTGAAAAGCCTATGATTTATCGATTAAACATCTATGTAAAATTAGAAATAGAATTTTCATTTTAATGGGGAAAATTAAGCTTGGACGGTGCAATTTTGATCCTAATATTGTTTCATAATGATGGAACATGCATGGAAATAATTCTGAAGTGATCATACAATTGGAACTTGTGTTAGGATGAGTAGAAGATCACATATTATAGATGGAAACACATTGGAAATACAATCTTTGAACTAGCATAATTTTGTACTTGTAGTTAATGTTGTATATTTTGGATTAATATATTATTTGGTTGTTCACTACAGATATTGTGATAACAATAAATTTGGTGGGATTTTGGATATGGAAACTTTGGATAAAGAGTATGCATTATATTTGTCAAACATGTTAATTTCCATGGTGAACAACAATATAACTGGACTCATACCAAACAATGCCACTTATTCACCAATCTTGTAAGTTTCTAACTTAAGTATGTTATGTTTGAGTGTCATAATACAATGTATATGTTTGATTCATTATAGAAATTTTTATACCATGGGTTCTGCATGTATCAAAATTAGGGGTACCTTACTTCACTAAAAGGTAACAAAAGGAATGTCATATTTAAGGATTATAGTGTCTAGCACCCACATTAAATGCTTTTAAGTTTACAGAAATTAATGTACTTTCATCCTTAATAGGTTCAATGCCTAAATGTGAAAAACAGATTTTCATATCATACATCAATTCACCTTAAGTATATTAGGGCTAATTGGTCAATTTAAGTAAATAAAGTTGGACGTGAAGTTGAAATCTAATGGCGTAAATGCTGATGCACCATTGTGGACACATTTTTATGCACATCAATAATCTTGAACTTAACATGGGATTTCAATAAAAGGGCTAAGTTGTGCACAATATTTGGAGATATTTTAAATTTTCCTTGAGTGATTGGATGAAAATACCCAAAATGCAAATTTACTTCTATTGTTTCCCTAGAGCGTCAAAACAAGTACATCCATGTAAATATAGCGTACATATCCCATAAAAAGTAATTTTAAATAGGACAAAGAAAATCAACTTCTTCATAGCAAGTTTAAATAAAGGAATGGAATTTCTTTTTTGCAGGCTTGGAGGGAATCCATGTTGTAACAATGCAAACTTGGAGTTATATTATGCACATTTGAATTGTCGATACAACTCAACAGGTGTCTCAACACCAAATATAGGTTCAAATACTCAACTATTGTTTACATTAGCTATGTTGAATTCAATATGTCTTGAAAAGTGATTTTAGAAATTGTTCAATTTGGGGGTCACATCAAATCATATCATTTCTACCAAAAGAACTTGGTGAAATGGGGGTTTGTTTAATGGTATGTTTGTTATTTCAAGGACAATAAAACACACAACATCAAACTCATGGCTTGTCCAAATTTTGAGTTAAGGGTGATTGAAACATTCAAAGTATATTGTTAGATTATTTATTTGATGCCAACGATCTTCATATGATTATATTTGAATGTTTCAAAGTTGGCCAAAAAAAAGACTTGTGTACCTTGAATTCAATTGTAAAAGATTTTGAAATTGATCCTTATGTGGGCTTGGAACAGGAACACACAAGCTTATTTTGATATTGTCTTTAACACTTTCCATCTTTGCAATTGTTGGTGGAATCATTTTTGTGGGCATGTTTTGGAAATATCAAGCAAATTCATTTGATTTGCAACAAATTAAAAAAGGTACTCTTTCTACAGTTTTGAAAGAATTTCACATTTGTACAAATAAAGATAAACAAATAAAATTTTACCTTAGTTAACTATGCATATGGACTAACCTGGAACCCCATAGTAGTTTGTGACTTGCAATTTGATTACTTTCAAGATAAATGCATTTTCATTTGTATTTTGAAAGCATATGGCATATTAGTACAACTAATTGAATAAGCTGCTGCTTTGCAGAATTTGCAAGGCAACAAGTGCAACCTACATTGTATTCTTACAATGTGCTTAGGGTGGCTACCAGAGACTTTCATCATGATAATGAGCTTGGAAAAGGTGGTTTTGGTGTTGTTTACAAGGTGAATTTTGCAATATCATGACCTTTATGTATTTACAAATGACTTGAGTACTATTTTCAATTGTGATCCTAATTTTTTAGTTTGATTTTAAGTTTTTATTTCACCTTTCCATTATCTAAGAGGCACTTTTTTTGCTTTGTTTCATAGGGGATCTTAGTAGATGGGACAGAATTGGCAATCAAGCAATTAACCAAATTTCAGCAAGGAGTTGATGATTTTTTGAATGAAGTTATAGTCATCACTGGTGTGAGGCACAGAAACCTTGTCAAGTTGAAAGGGTGTTGCATACATGGTACACAACGTTTTCTTGTGTTCGAATATGTGGAGAACAAAAATCTTGCTGAAGCTTTATGGGGTATGTTACTTTTTTATTATGCCCTTATTTGCATATTAATATAGAAGGAAATTTTTAATAAGTTTCGTATTATCATCATCCCGCCATCAAACAAAGTTGGCATATTTTGTGTTTGCAGATCAACAAGGGCAACAATCCTTAATCTTGGATTGGCCAAAACGATTGAATATATGTGTGGGCATTGCACGTGGCCTTACATACCTTCATGAGGATTCGGAACCACGTATAATACATCGAGACATAAAAGCAGCCAATGTTCTTCTTGACAAGAATATGAATGCCAAGATTGCAGATTTTGGGTTGGCACGACTATTCCCAAATGATCAAAGCCATATATCAACACAAATTGCTGGAACTATGTAACAATTCTTAACATACTACCCAAATGGTGATGATTAATGTTCAATTGGGTGGAACATTTAAAAATTGCATAATTCAATAATTATATTGTTTAAACTTAATTTTATTTCCCTTTTGTCAAATTTGGAACAATGATGTGAAATTATAATATTTCCTAATAATTGTATGCTTATTCTTGTAGGGGATATATGTCTCCAGAGTACGCAACACTTGGTCAACTCACCCCAAAAGCAGATGTCTATAGCTTTGGGATTTTGCTACTTGAGATTGTGAGGGGTCGGAAGAATATTGACACCACCTTAGAATCTGAAAAAGTCTACCTTGTCAAATGGGTATGTATGTTGAAATAACCCAGTCCTAATTTTTTGTCTATCAATTCTTCTTTTAGGTTTGAAATCTATCTCTTTCCCATTTTGTGATTGTCTTGACTTAACATTGTGGTGGACTCAATCTTTGTATTATCTATTTGATGTGCTTGTAAATATAATTCAAATACTAATGACAGCTTTGTTTTACAGTTATAATATTTAAATCTTATTAATAAGTTGCATTGATGTGAATGTTATTTTAGAAAACCTTCCTTCTAAATCATTATTGTGAATCCTATTGCAGGCATGGTCTTTGTATGAAACAAATATGTTGATCAAGTTAGTTGACCAAGACTTGGACATCACCATTTCGGAAAATGAAATGAAACAAGTGATCTTTGTGGCACTTTTATGTGTGCAAATTGATTTAACCAGACGTCCAATGATGTCACATGTGATGGCTATGCTTCAAGGTGAAATGGGAGTTGATATCGATCTTATGGAACCTGGAATCTGTGAGTCAAATCATGAATTTCAATCCATTTTACATGATGAGGCCATTCTACCACTACGCATATACATGTCAACTAATGATGGCAATAGTTTATTCTCGAATCATGTCCCAAACAGTAATGTTGAAATTGAACTTAATGATCTACACCCAAGCTAGGTTATGAAGAGTTTTGTTGAATTCAACTTACAAAAAATGAATTTGCAATGAGTTCAAATATTGTTAAATTAAGGATCCACTCAATCCTTTCAATTAATACATGATTTTTTCATATAGATAATTAGTGTTATTTGTGTTTTCATTTTTCTTTAGATGCTAATTAAAAACTTGTGATGTTTGAAAATCCATCAAATGGCAGCCTTCTTTGTGAATTGGTCCAAAGGTAACTTGCCATAATTTGTAGAGATGGATATTCTTTTCCAAGTGTGAAAAATATTGTGCATAAATACAATATATCAATTTGCAGACATGACAAAAAGGTTCAAGTATGTATTGATATCATTAAGTTTGTAGTATGTACACAACTTTTGAATTTTTATCATCAATGAAAATAAGTGTCAATTCTTATAGGTGAATTTTTTGATTATGAAAAGTTATATGATTATTTTATATTATTCATTTTTAATTCTTAAAACTTATCTAAATGATTTCCTATTCGAAAATAATTTTAATTTAATTATTCATCAATTTTATGATTCTTTATCTTTACTATTTTCAAATTAGCATTTTTGAAATGGATTACTATTTTTAATGGCATCACAACCATACCTCTAAGATCTTTCAATTCATGACCTTATGAAAATCCTATTTTTTTCTTATGTTCCACATCACACAATAATTAACAAATATATGTTCACTTCTATGTTTTTTAATTCTTTAAATGAACATGTTTTCAATAGAAATAAATTTCTAATCACATCATTACATCTGCAATTTGGCCCCATATACATATATTCCTTTTGTGTAGGTGATCCAAACTTTGTAGGTTTTACATATGATGTTACATAATTAAACATGACTTACATTTGTGAATAAGTAGGTCAATCATTACATAGTTAATTTAAATTTTGATTGAAGTGGCAAATTGAAACATGTCGATCATCTTCAAATTTTGATTTGCAATTGTTGTTTTAAATTTCATCCAAGATAACTAATAACCTTGTTCAATATGGCGAATTGTTTAATCTCTGATGACTATGTTCATATTACATGGAATAATAGTTGTTGGATATCATATATTATGACCTAGTTTGGATAATAAATAGAACATAAAAGCTATGTTCTATTGTGGTGATAGAAGTTGTAAACACATGAATGTGTTTATTTTTGGAACTTTTAATTGTTTTGCTACATATCTTGTGATATGTATTATAGACTTTTTGGTAGCATGTGGGTGATTCTACTAAAATGAATTACATAAGAATCTTCGCCATCATATTAGTGCAATTGCATGAAAACTTAGAAATTTTGTTTATCATGTTTTATATTGCTAGTGGGACCTTTTCAGTAGACATATCAATTGTCTTTCGTGTGAAATGCGGTGTAATTAAGTTGGACATATTCCATAACCATATTTAGCCTTTTATTTTATTTTATTTGAAAAGAAAGAATGGGTGGATAAGGGTGTCAGATATATGCACCCTTCATTGACAGTTCTAAAAAAACAAAGAACTAGTCGAATAACCTTCTTTCCATGTTGGTTTTTCCATGAATCTATTCGGTTCTCTGATTTTTAGAATTATCAAAAAAATCAAAGCCAAAAGTTTCTTATTTCCAAAATGTTCAAAAACAAACTAAAACTAAAAGTTTGTAACAAAATCAAGGAACCACACAAGATTGATCTAGACCAGTGTTGGGTGGATATCATAAAAAAACTTGAAAATCGAGCAAAGTTTGAATCCAATTCTCACCTTGATTTTTGCTAGGTATCACCCTTGGTGATACTGTGTTTGAAACTTGCCCCATATGTTTTCATTAGATTGAAAACTAGTTACTTGAAAATTAACTTCTGAAAATAGAAACAAAACTTCGATATTCTATCATGGTACTAATGAATAGTAGGGTCAACATATTAAGTAATAAGGTTTAATTAGGTATTAAAAATTCATTGGATTAAATTCAATTGTTAAAGCTTTTATCATTAGGATAATGATACATGGCACACCATGAAATGTTCATTGACCATTTAGACACATGTCCATTTTTAAACACCAATTATATGGTGACATGTGACAATTAAAGATCACTTATTTTTTATTTTAATATATTAATAAATAAAATTTTAATTATCCAATTTAAGGTTGATAAGATTTTGACATGTGGTGCCTACGTAGGTAGGTAATTATTACACCTTACTAAATAAATAGGTAGGTCTAGGTATAATAGGTAGTTTTAAAATAATCTGATTTTATTTTTGGGTTTAACCATTCAAGGTCAAGTTTTTTTTTATTAGTTCATCTTCAATGGCACCTAGTACTTGGTTTGTGAACATGGCTATTACACCTACTTATATAGAATGCAAAATTAAACTAGAAACCAAAAGATATGAGATAAAAAATTCATTTGTGAACATCACCAACTTCATTGCACATTGGATGCAACTGTTATATTAATATTTATGTTATATACTAACCTAGTTTACATATTAATAATATATCAATATATTGAAAATAGTATTGATAAATAGGTAATAATACAATAATTTTATGGTGTTAATAGTAATAATAATAAAACGAATCATTTTCACTAGTAATATTAACTATTGTAATTATATTTAATAAATATTTTTATAATTATGATTACTTAAAATGATCAGTAATTAATATTATTTAAAATTTTACATAACTTAAACTAATAATTAACTCAAAATGTTCATGTATTTGTAGGTTAATTAATGTACCCTATTTATGATATTTATTTTAACATAAAAATAAATTTTAAATATATAATTATTATTGAAAAAAAATTAATTATCGTTCTAGTTATAATTAAATCATAATTAATAGTTATGATTACTTACAATAAATATATAATAAAATGAATTAATTGGTGCATTTGCCGTCATTTTGTTTGAAGAAAAAAAATTCCAAGTTTTTATCATGAATACTTTACATAACTAATTTTAAATAACTATGAATTTGACACCCATGCATCAATTGAATGAATGCCATTGGTGCTTCAATAGCCCCATGGCTAGTCACATCATCATTGAAAACTATTGAACATTGTTTCCTATTTGCAATAACATTTCAGCATCATTGACTAGCATTCATAATTGGATACCTTCATCAACCCAACAAAATCTACATTGTTTTTGTATATGACTTGGGAGTGCATCTAAATGATACACTCCTGCTTCTGAAAAGGATATGCACACATACTAATTAAATGGTTGTGATGCCCTCCAATGGTTACTTATGAGAATCATAAATGGTATGATTATGGTCTCATATGTATTTAGCAATTATGCACGTTCATATTTGGGAAATATGATATATTTGAAGCACACTAGTCTGTAAAACAACTCAAACTTTCATGTTAATCTGTCATCTCTATTGGATTTCCATTTTGAATTTAGAATCATGGAATTGCAGCCCATGTAATAGGGAACTTCTTTTGGTCTTTGTACATGGCTTCAAAAAGCGGAGGCTGCTATGATGGGGCTTTGGTTTGTCACCTAGTTTCAACAAATTATTTGCTCCAAGCCTTTAATCCAAGGTATTGATTTCGATGATTGTTAATTTTGTAACACTAAAAATTACCTTTAAAATCCAATTTTTAATTACTTGAATTGTATTATCGTAAAACTTTTTCAAATTCGGCACCTTAGTGCCCAATAATTAATTTTATTTTCAATTTTTCATTTGGCAGTTAAAATTTAAAATTTGAAAAATTTGTCACTCTATATTAAATTTACTATAACCAAGTGCTTACAGAAGAGAACTTTAATGCTTTATGGTTAGATGATTGGTCAAGTATTGCTAAAACCGACTCGAAGAGGTTTTAGGGATCAAACTTGGTGGGCTGCATGAATTTTTCACTTTTCGTCATAACTAATTATTAATATCAAAAAAATTCAACAAATTATTAAAAAATTTAATTTATGCCCAACCTGAAAAGGTACCATGCTAGTTAATTTTTAAGTTGCATGTTTGCTCCAATGTGACCCCACCTTCAAAATGACCACAAGGTTGTGAGAGGACACAAGAAGACTAAAAGGCCATGACACAAACAACAAATAACATCATCACTACCCAAGCTTGTGCCATCAGAGATATGGTGGTAACCACTTTGGAGAGAATTATCATCATGCGAAACTAAAGTATGATGGACCTATTTTCCATGCCTCATAATCAACTATAAAATAAAAACATGGTTATGTGATTCATTTTTGATATTTTGAAGTTCTACATTTTACATTAACCAAAATTCTTGTAATTAAAATAATTATTCTTTCTTTTTTAATAAAAATTGTTAGTAAACAACCTTTAAAATATATTAAATACGTGATTGGTTCAAAAATTGATTTGAAATTTTTAATATTTCAATGTGAAATGGACTATAAAGGATAATAAATAACAAAAATATGGCATTCTAATATTTTAAAAATCAAATTTCTTTGTATTGAGAAAGCTTATCATGGCATATTTTTTGAACCCACTTTTTCATTCTATTTGTGTGACAAACTTGGCGTGATCATTTCAAAAATCCACTATAAATGTATTACTTTCTTTAAATTCATTCAAATTTTAAAATATGATTCCCATTAAATTTTATTGCAACATGAATAATTTAGATTTTTATCATATTAATTTTCAATTTGGCTTTACATTTTAAATTCATTTGCAATCCAAAAAAATTACAATTGTGATGGTTCAAATAGTCTTCCTAACTATGTTTTGCCTTACAATTGGGTGAGGGACATGAATACTTTTCTTTCCAAAGGCAAAAGAAATTACAACTACTTTGAACTCATCTCAAACTCAAACACAACAATGCACAAACCAACATGATGACACCTCAAACAAGTGATGCAACAAAAGCTTCCATCCCTATTCCACACAATTTGATAGCAAGAAGTAAGCCATCAAAATCTCATAGATTTCACAAGCTATATTGCATAGTTTAAAAACTAAAAAAAATGCTAAACACAACAAAATGCAAAATTTGTATGAATTAATGAAAAATTAAAGTTGGTTGAATCCTTTCGACATTTAGAGGCAATCAATCAATTAATTTCTTAGATAGTAGTATGCATGTTGATTGTGAACATTTTTTATGCCTCGAACATATTCTACAAACATCAACCTCCTCATCTAAATGTCATTGGGCACTTCAATGGTCAGCTCCACAACCTCACCCTGAAGCCTAGATTAATCAATTAATTTGTACTCATGAAGTAGGATATTCATCTTACAATTTTAACAAGTTGATGTTTGTCTTGAAAGCAAAACTCATAAGTTGGTCTAGCAACAAAGTTTTTTTAATTGGTACATCCTAATTGCAAATTCAATGATCCTTGCTTCCATTTGGTATGTTGTGGTATATTGGAATCCCAACATGCACATGTGTGACCAAATGAAATGCATGGTAAAATTACATTGGGGGGAGGGGGGTTGCAAGACTCAAACCAACATCAAATGGGACATGTGATTACCCTACCAGATTACAAGGGCAAATTAGGGACCATACACCTATAATCCTAGGTTAAGTTTTTATTGGTGAAGTTGATGGTGCATACTCTCCTTGAACAAAGAATTATGGGGGGACTTTATTGCAAAGGTGCATTTTGTTCACACAACCTCAAGGTAAGAAACATTTTTAACATGCCCTTGGACATCAGTTGGTTATTTGCAACAATCAAGTTCCGCAAGATGGCCTTCCCATTTTGGAATTCTTTGTTGAATGCTTGGAGAAATGTGCAAGATGGCCTTGTTAAAGCAAAGCCTGAAGGTATTGAAGAAGTGCTTAGGCTACTTTTGTTTAGTGACTATTCTATCTTGTACCCTTGTTACTTTAGTAGGATGCATTCACATTTAGGACTTGTGGGATGATCAAAGTTTCAACTACAAAGAGTTCAAGGATCTGTGTGTGTAGGGGACTATTGCATTGGTCACAACTTTTTGCAACTTAGCCATAGTCATACCTTGGGATTCGGGGTCAATGCCTTGCACCTTTTTTTAGGAGGACTAAATGAGTCCTAGTTTTGGGGTGACTCAAGGAGGTGCTTCAAATGGGTTTATCCCATATTGGAAGTAGTTGGTGAGTTCATTACACTTATGAGTTTAGAATTTCTGTAAATTCAAGAAAGTTGGAGTGATCAACCTTTCAATTCATTTGATTTTCATTAGTTAGTATATCAAGGGTGTGAGTCTTGATCGACAAGGGCTTGAAAGGCCATTTTTAACCAACTTTGTTTGACATTTGAAAAGAATTCAAAACGCATGCAACTTTTGAAGATAGCCACATCAAACCATTTCAATCGAGCCTAGGACTCGAGTTAGCTACCAACAAACAATCAAACCTTATCATGCTTCAGTTGGGTTACATTGAATGGACTTGGAAAGTGGAAAACAACCTGGACTAGGTGCATTTCTTTAGTTATTAGTTAAGCAAAGGTATCATGAGAAACCCTACAAAAAACCACTATGTTTTTTGCCAAAAAAATCAGCCAATAAGATCCCCATGCCATCCCACAAAATGGCATAATTTTTGGCCATTCATTATGTAATTTTATTTTCAAATTTTGAGTCATTTGTATGCAATTAGGAAAAAAAAAAAGAATATTTATTAAAGTAGGCTGAATTATTTTTATGATTGTCCAATCTTTTTCCTTTAAACCTCAATAACTTTTTTAATTAATTCTTTTTGACTGGTTGCATGCAATAAACAACTTCATCATGCAAATATCATAACATTTGGATGACATGAGAAAAAGTTATGAATGTTTATTTTTAAATACATAATTAAAATAAAGACCCCAAAAACTAACTTAAAATGAAAAAGGTTTAAGCAAAGGGTTAATTAGCTGAACTCAGTCCTAATAAGGATTAAATATTTAAGCTTTTGCCCCTGCCTAGGGGAGGCGACTAACACCTCCCCGTGTGCATCCTACGCCAAGCTTACGGTTTGTCTCTTTTGCCCAAGGGGATAAATCAGGGGTAAAGTTGGGAAACTTGGGACTCCTGTAGGAACGTCGCCTGTGCATGTGCCCAGGCCCACAGCCAGTTCTCACCGATTCAGGATTTATTTAGCCAGTGGCCTCACAATTCAACGTTCATAATATCTATCACCATAAATGCAGCAGAAGTGTTTCAACAAGAGACGCCCATTTGATATTCCGAAAACATAAAAGAACGCTCCAAGTTGCACCTTGGAACCAATAGCAGAGTCCGGGAGTTATATGCTATTGGTTGTTGGTATGTATGACTTCCAAGTTCCCACTAGGCTGACAATAATAGACAAAGGCATTAGTTGGTAGCCCATAAGTCTTATGGAAGCCTGTCATGATATACATGTCCAGGGCCAGGAATCACAAATTGTGTCCTTTTCTGGCCTAACTATTGTTGAACAAATGAGCACAAACAAAGATGAATCTGTTACACAGGGAGAGGGGATGGCACCAAACAAAAGGCCTTGCAACTTGCAACTTCACCATGACCTGATGAATAACTGGTCTATACTCTCACCACAATTTTACAGAATCTGTATATGGACAATGATTGTTCTATTATTGTAGAAAACTCAAGCACATATACAGGTGTTGGAATAGGCTTGTGACTAACTCTGAAACTAGCTTAGATGACAAATGAGCTTGTTAGAACAGGAGCCTTGAATTGATTTGAGGAGTTCCCTGTTGTAAACAGGCCCTTATGTGTTGTAATAGTCTCATTGCTTGTGCCTAGGTGTGAAGAATTTTTTTTGTGATGGATGAATTGAGATCCTTTGAATTGGTGCCTTGAATTGTTTTTCAATGTTATCAGCTTTTTGACCTAGTACTTAACCCTTAATTGACATTTGACCAAAACTGTCCCAATACAAAAGTTGGACAAGTCTTCACAAATGTACCCAGAAGTCATGAATTCTTTGATTTAAAAAAAAAAAAGGATTTGGTTTAGAAATGAAAAATCCCCACGGTTCAATTTTTACTTTTTTAAGTTTTTGGAGGATTGCACCAAGATACCATGCTTTATTGACAGTAAAAATTATAAGGTAAATAGAAAGCATCTATATAAATAATGTGAAATAAATATTGTGCAAAACCAAGTTGAGATGAGGAAGAAATGGATGATTGAAATTGATCATCAAGTGCACAAATTCATACAAAATTCATCTATTTTTGGGCAGAAAAAAATCACCAGTGTTTTGGACTGTTCTCAGCCTTGTCATGTTTTGCGCACCTAGTATGAGCTGACCCTTCCCACGTGTGTTCTTCAGTTTTGTAACATAGGCAAAGAGCAAAATTTGGAAGTGGAAATGCTGGACGCTGCCCAAGCTTGAAAAACCTTGCCAGCTGGCTCAAGAAATCCAAATGAGACATCATAAGTGTGAAAAAGATAATCTAACATGTCCCATATATCATAGGGGTATCAGTTTTTAGCCTCCCCCATTGTAGGTAGGAGAAACATTGAGGTGGCGGACCATATTGGGTTAAATGTTGCATGTCTTTTGCATGTGGCCTATGCAAAAAGACATGCACCCTGCACGGGGCT
>Ga0116231_10012283_pt1 | contig 12679 bp, 2 predicted proteins | sample S1TSphgellanicum_2_FD_89695 | JGI IMG/M metagenome (GOLD analysis project Ga0116231, IMG submission 89695) | Host-associated microbial communities from peat moss isolated from Minnesota, USA - S1T2_Fd - Sphagnum magellanicum MG | ecosystem: Host-associated > Plants > Peat moss > Unclassified... | reverse complement strand
TTAGTTTTTTAAATTTTTTTTTTTCTAATGTTTCCTTTTTTTTCTCTTTTTATTTCTTTTGGGTTTTTTTTTTTTTTTTGTGGTTGGGTTGTTGTTGTTTTGGATGGGACTTCTGACCTGGTTTTGACATTAGTTTTTTGGATTTGTAAATTTTTTGATTCTAAATATTTTCACAAATTTTTTTTAGAGTCAATCCAATTTAAGACAAGGTCTGGTTCCATCTCCATTACACGCAACTAAACCAAAAACCAATAAAATGTATAATTAGTTTGTTCAACTAATGCACATACTCCAAAATAAAGATTATATAATATTAATTTGTATTCTTGACGTCTTAGAGTCTACCATGGAATGGCATCACTGTTGCCCATTATGCTGGGTGCGTAACTTAGCTTGCTCTAAAGGGCTTGCCTGGAACCTTGCCCAACATAATAATGGGCAGGGGGCTTGGCCATTCCATTAAATCAGATATTTTCAATTAGGACTTTTGTAAAACTAAGGTCATTTTTGAGAGGTCATTTTGGAGAATTGCATGTGTCAGCCTATACTACCCTAGACTACTAGGGTCAGTTTACACATTGACAAAACAAATAACAATTATTTTTTTCAAAAAATGAATGAATCGTTTTTTTAATTTTGAAATTATACATTTTTTCAATCATTTACTATAATATTGTGAAAAGAGTAGTGAAATTATTCAGAGTGTAGCCTATCATAACTATGATGATTTTCAACTTCATATTTTTCACAAATTTTCATTTCACTATTTTGAGGATTTAAATTTAATGACAAAACTGACCTTAGGGTAGGTAGTTGAAGTCAGTTATTGTAAGAGTGGGAAAGCTTTCTCTGATTAGGTTGCCCACAGGACTAGGCAACAATCACATTTGTGCAATTGACTTTATTTTTTTATTGTACATATAAAATTAATTAATTTTGGTGGATCTGGGATCTAAATTATTTTGCCTTCCAATTTATCTGTCAACACCCACCCAAAAACCCATGATGAAAATCTAGCCTTGTACAAATTCCAATTTGTTCTTACAAAGATCCACTTCTTACTCAAATTCCTTAGTATCAGTTCCACCAAATAGTTCACATCCATTCCAAACCACCATGCTATATTTGTGGGTTGGTTGTGTTGGAAATCTGGGATCTCTCAAAAATCCACTAATTTATTCATATCGAAAAAATCACCACCACTGGGAAACATCAACATGACTCTTAAGTTGATTAGAGTAAACCAATTCCGCCAGTCTAATAAATCCATTCCCCAACATTCTAACCACTTCCATGAGTGTGAAAATCAACATTTTAACATAAAACTTGCTATCTCCTAAAACTGTTAAACATCAAGAAATTCCAGCTTTGTTAATATGCTCCCTGGGTACAATTCTGGTGATGAACTGGGGCCTGAATTGAACACCAACCAGCATATATTATACCTATGTAAGAGTAAAGCAGTATTTTTTATTTGACAAAATTTGTCATTTTTATGACCAAAACATTTGGAAAATGTTCTACCATAAATTTGATTGATTTTTCTATTTTTTCGGAAAAATTTGTCAAATTTTCAATCTCACAAAATTGAAAAAAAAAACCTTGGAATAGTAGAGTCTCTGTGAATGATCTTATTTACTTATTCTGCAGCAACTAGTCTAGATGATGAGGTCAAGTAGAGCTGCTAAACTAGGGTGTGGGCACAAGAGGTGTGATGGCTGCCTAATTATGCAATGCCTTCCAGCATGCTCATGAATCAGTGGTTGCCTTGCTCATTAGTTGAACCCTCAAATCTGTGATCGGGTGCAAAGCAGATACAGTTGCAATACTCTTCAGCATGACTTGGGAAGAGAAAATCCAATAAATCCAATGAACACGATGGGTTATCAATCTCACTAGCTGTTATTTTGCATGCAAACCCAGTTACCTTAGCAGCGTTTTATCTAGTAACCAATATGGGATTAGGGAAAGATTTCTAATGTGGAAAATCAGAGTAAATTGTCTTATGGAATGTCATGATCTATATTAATTCTAGGACGCTGTTATTATGGAATCAAAAGTATGATTCACTGTGACCCAAGATCAAGAATTTGTTGATGTAATTTGGATTTGAGTATGTTGAAATTCAAGTTTGATTTCACTAATTGAATCCACCATGCTAATTGGGTTACCATATGCTCATTTGTGTATTTTTCCCACTAGCTGTTGCAGAGTACTTGTGGCTCTTAAACATGATTTCTAACATGTTTCTAGTAATGGTTCCATGCTTTAATTGCTTTTGACATTGGTTTGATATGGCATGGATGTCTTCATTGAGTGTTCGAAATTGAACCAAGACTTTTCTTCGAATTTGAGCCCTTTCAAAAAGATTGGTATATGAGTTCTATGACCTTTCTCATGCTTTTTCATGCTCATATTTCTTTTTCCAAAAAAAAGGCATTTATTTTGGCAACTAACTATGGTTGACTAATTTCTTAGTGTATATTAACACTGTCACCTCCATGTGAAAGGTGGTACAATATTTAAGCCATAGTTTTAACAAGAGCAACATGGTTGCCCAAACTTTATAAGGTTAGAAGGTCATGATTTTCAGCCATTGATTTCACAACCCCTAGTATAATTTGGTTATTAAGAATAGGTACAATCTTTGCATTGTTTAATGGTGAATTGTACAAACATTTGCAAAACAACTACGTGGTGGAAGTTGTGAAAAGACCTCATTTTGTCCCCCTTGAACTATTGGGTTCAAGTATATGAACATTTAAAATTGTCATAGTTTGCCCTCGATTAATTAAGACCTAACCAAGGAGCTAAACTAACATTCCTAACAAATGTCATGCACTACCATATTGGCACCTACACCTATTGTTGTCCACATATTAGACAAAATAACTTATAAACACCTTAACCAATGCATCATACCTAAACCACCCCCCTATTGAAGGTTAAGGTCCTATTAAACCAAATAACCATGTAAGAAACATTGCAATATAATACACCATGTGAATAGACACCTTCATTCTAAGTTGAAAAGACCAATTGGTTAGGCGTAATGTGAACCCCATTGTTGGTCACCTAATTACAATCCCCCCAAATCTTCAACTGAATGTCAATCATCATGAATGAAAACCTTAGGATTGTTTTACAATTTGACCATAGGTACTTAAATCTACTTTGTGCACCAAGGGCAAAACCATTTTCCAATTGCTCCATTGCCAAAATATATAAACTCTAATACAAAAGCATAAGATTTCTAATGATACAAGTGATCTTTTGTAATCATTATTTGTTAGAAAGAAAAAACTAACAATTGCAAAATTGTTGTCAAAATTGTTACCTTCACTTGGTGGGCATCTGAAACACAAGCAGGTCCCAACAACCTAGGAAGGCTACTTTCAAATATTACCACTTAACATGCAAAAAAAGGGTCACATATATTCTTTGGAGATGAAAATTTTAAAACTTTTCAAAATAAGATTAGGTGTGAATATTATTGGCAAGAAACAATTTAATTAATATAGGGTTTATAATAAAGGCTCCAATTACTTTTTATTTAAGATTACTAATAGGGTGAAATTAATGTGGTAGGACACATGTCAAGCAACCATTGAACATTTTTTAATAAAAAAATTAAATGGGAACCTCAAAAAATTCTAAGTTGAAAAAATGATAAATGATTTATAATACCTAATGTCTTGGTGTAATTGGTTGTCGAACAAAACCCTTTTTTAAAAGTTTTGCAAATGACCCATAATATTACATAACCCCCTAAGGGTGGATGTAAAACCTTCTATTATGAATGGAAGAAAATCCATAACCAATTTTTTTTCCAGATTATGTATAAGTAAGACAAAAATTAACAAGGAGAGGTTATGCATTGTGATTTATGAGGGGGAAGCCAATTGGAAGCTTGAAAACTTCTAAACAAAGGGTTATGTATAACATGTTGATACAAGAAAAAACCTTGCTTTAGTAAATATTTAATTTTCTTATTATCAATTTAAATATTACAAATAATTTGGAGATTTATTTTCATAACTAATTCATATATAAAAGGTGTTCTTAAAAATATCATCCTCTCAAGAAAAAAATGTCATTGTGGAACCAAAAGTTGCAAAGTGCCAATTTGATCCCCACGCCCCTGCCCCTCCCACCCCCTTAAAAACCAAAATTTAGAAACCCCAATTTTTTTGTAGAAAAAAATAAATCTCTAATGGTGGATATGTGATATTCTATTGTCTTGGGTTTTTAGCAAATAATGACATGTATTTTTATGTAAATTTAACTTTTATGCTAAAATAAAGTATATAGTATTCCATGACTATTTTTTAACATAAGAAATAGGATGTTAAAATAATGTTGTATATTATAATATTATATAATTATAAGGTGTAAAAAATATTAATACCCCTTCACAAAATACCCTTTTATCTGAGGTGTTCACCAAAATGACAAGGGAATGAACTACCCAAGCCCAACAAAATTGATGTGACAAGATGGTGCCTTGAAGTTGGAATGTGGGATGAAAAATTTATACAATATTTAATGGAAACACACATATTATAAATCCTTCCAAGATTTCAATATTTGGATATTGATGCATAATAAAAATTTTGGGGTTCCCCTTTAAGAACCTAGAAATATCCATCAATTCCCCATTATGTTTTGCAAATTTTCTTGTTTCCCCTCTATGTATTCTTTTACATGTTGAAATCCACCATTTTATTGTAGATTCGCTTGCAAGACATGAAAAAAACTTAGAAATCCATTATAGAAAAACTATTCATTACAAAAGTCCCCTTGAAATGCATTATCAAAGGGGATATTTAAGGGGCTTTGTATATGCATCACCCATGGGAGTTGTTGAAGGGCATAACAAGGGATTTTTGTGTGTATATGTATGTCCTTTGTGAGTTGAATTAAAAAAAAGGGGTGCATTCATTATAAAATGAGCCAAGGATTACATGTACACACATAAAATCTTACACCCCCATGATTTTGAAAAATGATTACATGAGTTGTATGGAGTGTAATTTAATGAAATCACTTTCAAAATGTTTATATACACTTATGAATTTTCATCATAATGAATTTTGTGCAATTTTGATATGTTTCATTAGTCATAAAGTGGACAATTCAATGTGGACTAGGTGTTAAAATTTTGAACATCCTTTATTTTATGTAAAATCAAACCATTAATTTTGAAAATTTGTGGATGATAATATATTGATGATTATGAGGTCATAGTATCATTAAAATTTTGAATATATGTTTTATTTTAATTATCCACAATAGTCCTTTTTTAGTGTTTAAATGTGTTTTTGATCATTAAAACTACATAATTTGAAGAACTTCTTCAAAGAATTCTTTTTTTTAATATAAGAAAAAGCAAGGTTACAATTTCATGAATATTGAATGTGTTATATAAGATTACTTGTTTTTTTTGTAAATATGTTCTACTCCATTGGGAATGATGTTAAAGAAAGGTATGTTTGATAAACTCAAGGTATAATGTATCATTGAAGGTTTGAAACATTTTTTTTTTAAAAATATTGACATGTTTATTTTTGTTTCAAATCTACACATTTGATTTACTTGAAATTTTATCATTAAAAAAATCAATTTAATTACATATTGTTTGAAAATTCATGAAAACACATGTCAATTAAACTTTTGAAGTTGGCATCATCATCCTATAATGGGCTCTATCCAAAAATAGAGGCCATGTTTCAAACTTGAAAAAACAAAGTCTTTAAAAAGGACCTACACCTTGGGCCAACTGGCTCTTTTTATTGTGAATGCACCTGAAGGTTTTTTGAACTTTTGCCCACGTGCTGAAATTTAAGTCTTTTGAACAACAATTTACATAGTGGAATTGAACTTATAGAATTCACAAAAGCAAACAAACACATGCACCCATGCATTACACATGGTCATAACATAATCTTTACCATGACCTAGCCCACAATCCCCAACACACAAATCTTGAAGCAAAACCCTTTATAAAAGTCCTTGAAATAAGCCTTTATGATCCATAAATTCTCACAAATTGGCATTATAAGACAACTCAAACAATAATGACCCATCTTTACTCTTCATCTTAGAAATAGTCACAATTAAAGGGGGGGGGGGGGGACTTTCAATTTTTTCAAAAAAAAAAAAAAAAAAAATTCCAAAAAACAATCAAAAAAAGATCCCCCATTGATCCTCTTTAAGGGAAAAAGCTGCACAGAGAAGGGGGGGGGGGGGGGACTTCCATTTTGTTCCAACAGCTAACAAAATTAAGTTCCAACAACCATGCTCTATGAACATACAAAGAGGTTTTCAAATTAAAACCTTATAAGAGAAAAAAAAAATGACCCATCTTTATTGTTCATCCCAAAAATAGTCACAACTTAGGGGGATGAAAAAAATACTTCCATTTTGTAAAACAACCCACTTAAGCTACTTTTCATCCATACTATTATCAGCATCACCTTCTAGGCATAGATGAGTAGAGAATGTCACCTTCCTAACTACTCCCAGATACTAGCCATGTGAAGGCTCCCAACCCTACAATGTTTCAATAAGATCAAATCACCCACTTTAAGAAATGTGGATAGCCCCTTGAAGCTAACAAATGTGTGAGCTCAAAGGTAATGATTGCATTGCTCCTACATGGAATAGGATGTACCATAAACTTGTGAATATCAATTGGTTGAATGTCATCACCGAACATGTATGTGGGGTTTGCTTGATCAGTCACATGTGCGATATGCTAGAATGTGCAACTATAAATAGGCTTCCAACGTTTGAAATTTGTTGAAAAATTTTGGCTCGAAAGAATAGGTCATGATGCTCGATGAATTTATGCATGAAAATGGATGTGATCTTTGCCTTCCACATCCACTATCCCAACCTATTTAATGGATGTTCTTCCATGTCATCAGCTTTCGCAACAACATAATCCCCCACATTATATCCTATCCCATTGAAAATTTCATGTGACATTTTCTAAATAACCTCATCAAACAAGTTGGTGGTCTCCATAATAAGGACCCCTTTCTCTATCCAATACGTCTATAGATATGTCTTTGTTGTGTTGAACATTATCCTTGACCCATTCCCTAGATGCAACCTTACAAAAATACCCTTCTTTCCTACTATATCTTTACATGGGCATGGTGGCAACTTGTTTCAACCTCCAAAGTTGTTGAGCCTTCTCCTTCAAAGACACAACTAGAATGCCCAATCCATGAATCCATGGACATGATGCACTTGTCAAAACATGCACAACCCCATGAAACATTTAACCCTAAATTAAACAATTTATTGGCAATTTCATTAATTAGATGCTTCTAGCCTAAGTATCCTAACAAATGTCATGCAAACAATTGATCAAATGAGAGAAGAAACTAGAGAATTCAAATATCAATTGCCTAAAAGCAAGCAATGGGCAATATGTATGCAAATGATCAAACATCAATCTAAACTTTAAACAAAGTTAGGGTCTAACCCAAGTAGACATCAAACATACCATAATTTTTGCAAGCCAAAAGAATGAGCAAAAAATGAGCAAAATTATTTATGTGGGCAAATAATGGCCTTCACAAGGAATGCTCCAACCAAATCAACAATCTACCACTTTTACATTACATAAGGTGTGAATGTATCCTTTCAAGATTGGTGGTTTGATCAAGTGTTACAACTCTTCTTATTGTGATGATTTAAAATGAAGATATAAAAGGGAACTCATCCAACCACCATCAACGTACCATCCTATATGCTAAAGGCTACAACATTGCAAAACTTTAGTTTCTTGTAGAATACTCAATGATAGGATGGATTTGGGAATATTCTAAGATGTCCAAAAAACTAGGCTCAAACCTAGCTTGTGCTCCATGATTGTTGGGTGGCATGCTTTGTGTGGTGAACAATGGATATATTAACATAATAACCAAAAGTAATTCAACAAAGAAGTGGGAATATTAAAGTAGTAAGCAATAGTAGTTTTTTAAAAAATTGCATTGCCATGTAAACAATTTGAGACAAAATGGCAAATTACCACAACAATTGGTTACAATTATATAATCAACTAGCAAGGCAGTAAGCAAAAGCAATTCAACAAAAAAGTGGGTATGTTAAAGTAACAAGCAAAAGTAGTTTAACAAAAATTACATTGCCACAAAAGCAACTTGAGAAAAAATGGCATTACCACAATAGTTGGTTATAGCTATATAATCAACTGACACAACTATGCACTTGTAGGTGCATGATCTTCTTAGTTTATCCAATATTGTAACCACCATACATTTCACAATTCAAGGTATTTTGGATACATTGCTATTCACACATTGTATTGCCAACATGTCTTTGAAATGACATCATCAAATGTTTGTGCTATTTTGTTTGTTGAAGAGCGAATAAACCATCTCTATCGATTTGCAATTGTCCATGCAATGACATGAAACCCAACCTCACATGATACTATATACATGGAATAGGAGATCTCATTCTCCCTATTGTTGGTCTTGATGTGTACATAGTTTGATGCCTTCTACTCAAAGTTACAACATTGGAATAGATGTCATGTGGCCCATGTATTTTGACATCATCAAGTAATTCACCATTACCTACCAACAGTCAATATTAAAAAAAATTCAATTAGCATAAATCAAAGCCATACTTTTTTTATTGTAAGGTGAAAACACATTATGGTGTAGACAAAAAACTATCACAATTTGACAGTTTTCAATACCTATGGAACTTTGATATATCATGGTGGATGTTTGGAAAACATTTTGTAAATAAAAATTTCAATTAATAGTGGTTTTCATCCCAATATATCATTGTATCATGAAATTGGAACAAATATGAACAAATTAATTAGTGATTGGAGTACATTTTCACTTTGCAACAAGCCTGTCACAATGCTACAATTATACAAAAAGACTACAAAGGATTAGATGTAGTGGTAATTTATCCATGAAATTTCGCACATGTAAAAAACCCAACTATGAAGAAGAATCTTTTTCATTAAAATTCTCAATTTCTTTTCAAGTTGTGAAGTTCATATCAATTTTTTTAAACATTTGTTAGTACATTATAATGTTATAATGATGAAAATTTTGATCTTTTATAATTGTAAAATTTTCTTCCATTGAAAATGTACATGGGCTAAGTGTTGTTTTTACCATTATAAATCAAAAGAATGGATTTTCAAAATTAATAAAAAATGGTGATATGCTATAAAATAGGGGTTCTAAATCAATGTTTATAAAAATATTGGTGTATTTTCTAACAATGATACAACTACCAATCAATTGTGTATTGATGGGTTTAATAATTTATTTTATGTTTCAAGTTTAAATTAACCACATGTGATTTCTAAAAAAATCAAAATGAGTGAAATCTTACATGTTACTACTTTCTATATTATATGTAGTCCTAGTTTTCCCTAAAATTGTTTATACCATAGTGTCCTTTCACATTGTAAAGTGGTGGTCTAGTTTAATATTGAAGAAAACACCCTGCTAAATTAAAACTAAGACAAATAGAATTCACATGTGATTTGGGTGATTATAAAATCATTGTTGAATGTTTTACCATAACAACACTTTTCACATTTGTGATACCCTCCACCTTTGAAACGATGTACTTACTTGCAATATGAAAAGCTCATATGCTTGTGGTTTTTAGGGAGGATTGGGAGATTATGTGTGAGCACTCTCTATTTTTTATTCCCAATTGTGTAAGCTTGGTGGCTTCCATTTTTTGTTAAATGATCATCTCTTCATGTTGCAAGTTCAAAAATTTAAGATCTGTGTTCCAAGGACCTAACCATTAATTGTCAAACAACATAGTATATTTGTTTATTGTAAGTTTATGCAATCTAAAGTTCACAATGATGAATTGATATTTGTCTATGTAATACACATTTTGGAACTACTATATGACATCCAATATAAAGTGTTTAATTTAACGTCCAAAAACAAACATGATGGATGTAAATGGGTTTCTACTAGATGGCATACTTATCATGTATGGGGCTACATCACTTGTTCCAATACATATTGTTTTTTTTTTGGTTCATTTTGGATACTACAAATAGTGGGGAATGTCAAGACACATGTAAGCCATTACACCCATAATACATTATGGGCACCACAATGACACACCTTGCCATCCCCCTCTAGATCTTTGGTTGTCCTAATAACTTCATCAGTGTGGAGACCGATGTTCGATGCTACAATGGGCTAATCACCTTCTTATGAGCATTACATTTTGCCATCCTACTTCTCCAACATTATTTTGCTACATACAATTGTTTCAGTTTTCACCAAGTAAGCACTTACATCCTTCCCTATCATGTAAAGGGAATTATTTGCAAATTCAATGTAAATTCGAATTGTTAAAACTGACATGATGTGCCATTTTTGCATTGGTCATCACATCAGTGTCAATTGTGACACATTAGTTTGTTGGGTCAACATTACAAAAAGTTCAACTTCTTGGTGGTAACTACAACAACATGTATTCCAAGTTGTTAACAACACACCCACCAAGGTTTAAAAGCATGGAATTTTGTGAATGCAACTTCTACATCTAAATATTTTGACTTGAATGCAGTAAAAAAACTCCAACTACAATCACTAGTTCAATTATGTTAATACACCATGTTATTTTGATATCATACATCAATATGGACCTAAAGCATATTAAAAAAACAATACTCACAATCATTATGATTAATACCCAAAGGATACACCACATTAAGCATTACAAAACACATTGCAAACATTTAAGCACATGAAAAGTAGTACTTGAGGTCCCCAAAATCAATAGATTAATTTTTGTTGAAGTCTGGGACTGGTTAATAATCTGCTAAGCACAATTACACATTGTAAGGAAACATTGAACTAACATCAAGGAATCTTTTGTTAAACAGAAAATCATTATAATCAATTAACCATGTAATTAACACTAATTAAGTAACACACATTAAGCATTGTAAACACACATTCATGACATAAAGGAGGACATTGCTTTGGATAAATAAAGAAAAGTAATGAAACCAAAGACCTAGTATAACACAAGTAGTGGACAAGCACATTTAAGATAATTAGCACTAATGAACCACTTACATCACTTTTCATACTGCAATTTAAATTCATGACTCTAATGAAAAAAGGGAGAGGATTTACTTTGATTCAACCTTATGGTCTTTAGAATGGAATTATAAGCATTCAAGAACCCCAGATCTCCACCATAGCAACTTTGACAACATTTCAAAAGCACATAAAAAAATGAACAATGTTTTTACCTTTGGACAACCACTTTGAATATGTTGATTTTGTCCATTAGCAACAAAGTTCCATTAAATGTAATGAAATAAACTCCATTACTTATCAATCAAACCATAGAAAAATTGCATCATCAAAAATTCAAAAGCCATGAATGAACAACTATTGAAAGATGCAAAAAACAAAAAGGAAGAATGAGTTCTTGTGAAACATGTAGATACTGAGTTGCATGTGATTCATAAAATTTTATTCTACTCCTCCTCTTGATAACATCTTTATAGTTAGGAAGAATTGTTGTTTTTTCATTCCACTAGTTGATCACAAGATTATTGGTAAACTCAAAAAGAGAGTTTCCATGTTTTTCCTTCCTATTGTGCAACCAAGAAGCATGATTCTACATATCTAAAAGTGTGCACATTTGTGTGCTTTTCCTAATGGTTCACCTATCAACACCCAAAATTTTAGCAATGCCCATTGCTCATTAATTGTGAAGATGCCAATATATAGATAATATCTTATGCTAACACAAGGTTGGATAGATGTTTTCCAATGGGTGAAAGCATGGTAAAGTATGCCAAAAAAATATCCACTATGTAGTCACAATCACATTTATGGCATAAACATATAAAAACCTATTCAAAACTTTTTAAACTTTCATTATGAAGCAATGGTGCACTTCATTGAATTTATTATTAGCAACACACAAAGTGTGAGGAATTTTTTAATTAAAAAATGGATGAAAATTATGTTCTAAACTAGCCAAGTTTTTAAACTTCAAACATAATTTTATATGAAAACTTTAGTAGATTATGATTATAATATGAAAAATTAAAAACTCATTGATATATATTAGTGCTTCATCTATTTGAAAGTATAAAAAATTCAATTATAATTGAACTTTCATCATATTTTCATTTACTTGTTCAAAAGTGGGACACATATTTTCCTGTATTTGTATTTTTTTAAATGTATTTAAATGCATATTAAAACATGTAATTTTTTAATGTTATTCAATGAAGTCAAAAAAAATCCTCTTGTTGATCATTAAAATAAAAACTATTCATGAATTCAATGTATTAAGGGTTAATTTATGGATACTTTTCACAAAAAAATCAAATATCCTTCATTAACATATTTTACCATGTTTTCACCTTAGTTAAATGAATGGTTAATCCTTTTCTTAGATTACCCACTATCTCACATGGTTTTGTTTAACAATAAAGGTATCAATCAAGTATAAAGATAATATAACCTTCAAAATTGAATGCCCTAAAAACACTAGAAGAAAAACATGTATTTTCGATTGCTCTTTGCGACTAAATTTTAGTCGCAAGAGACATTTTGCAACTAAAATCCTTTTAGTCGCCTAAGACAAGTCGCATGTGAAAACTAGTCGC
>Ga0116231_10012282_pt1 | contig 12682 bp, 12 predicted proteins | sample S1TSphgellanicum_2_FD_89695 | JGI IMG/M metagenome (GOLD analysis project Ga0116231, IMG submission 89695) | Host-associated microbial communities from peat moss isolated from Minnesota, USA - S1T2_Fd - Sphagnum magellanicum MG | ecosystem: Host-associated > Plants > Peat moss > Unclassified... | reverse complement strand
CCCCAGCGCGCAAGCCCCGCCATGAACATTCACCCGCTCATGCGGCAGCCCCAGTTCCCGCATCGCGATCATCGCCACCACCGCGAACGCCTCGTTGATCTCCCACAAATCCACATCCCCCGCTTGCCATTCTAAAGTCCCCAGCAGCCGCCGAATCGCACCCACCGGCGCGGTCGTAAACCGCGCCGGCGCGTGCGCGAAATTGCTGTGCCCCAAAATCGTGGCAAGCGGCGTCAGCCCGCGCCGCTCCGCCTCCGACCGCCGCATCATCACCAACGCCGCCGCGCCGTCCGAAATCGACGACGAATTCGCCGCCGTGACCGTGCCGCCGGCGCGGAACGCCGGCTTCAGCGTCGGGATTTTCTCCGGCCGCGCCTTCGCCGGCTGCTCGTCCACAGAAACCACCCGCTCCCCATCGCGCGCCGGCACGCTGGCCGGCGCGATCTGCGACGAAAAACTGCCATCTTTGGTGGCCGCCAGCGCGCGCGAAAGCGACGCCAGCGCAAATTCATCCTGGTCCTGCCGGGAAAATTGGTATTCCTGCGCGATGTCCTCCGCGAAACTCCCCATCAGCCGGCCCGGCTCATACGCATCCTCCAGCCCGTCCAGAAACATGTGGTCGATCACCTTGCCATGGCCCAGGCGATACCCGGACCGCGCCTTCTCCAGCAGATACGGCGCATTCGTCATGCTCTCCATCCCGCCGGCGACGATGATCTCGCCGCTGCCGGCGCGCAGCAGGTCATGCGCGAACATCGCGGCCTTCATGCCGGAGCCGCACATTTTATTCACCGTGGAGCAGCCGGTGCCCTGCGGGAGCCCGGCCCCCAGTGCCGCCTGCCTTGCCGGAGCCTGGCCCTGCCCGGCCGGCAGCACGCAGCCCATGATGACTTCGTCGATATCCTCGGCCTCTACAGCGGAGTCCTGAAGCGCCGCACGAATCGCGGTGGCGCCAAGCTGCGACGCGGAAAGGCCGGCGAGGTCCCCCTGCAGCCCGCCCATGGGGGTGCGCTTGGCGCCGGTGATGACGATGGGGTCTTGGCTCATTTGTTCCTCCTTCAAGATCGTTCTGCCGCTAGATAACGCAGTTTCGCGCCGGGAGTCAGGCGCCGGCTTTGCTTTCGCTGGTCATGGCGCTGGCGGCGGCCGGCGGGCCGTAGATGGACCGGGCGCGGCGCAAAAACGCGTTGACCATGACACGGACCGCCTCGGTGAACACGGCGCCGATGGCTTTTTGCAGGACGATGTTGCGGAATTCGAAGTCCACATAAAAATCCACCACGCAGCCTTGCGCGTCCGGGGTGAATTTCCAGCGATTATGGAGGTATTTGAACGGGCCGTTTTCGTATTCGGTCTTGATCGCGCAAAACCCGGTGGCATCCGGCGGCTGCAGGGTGACGCGGGAGGTAAAACTCTCGCGGAACGGGCCGAAGCCGATGGTCAGGTCCGCCACCAGATCGTTGCCAACATGGCTGCGGATGCGGGCGCCGACGCACCAGGGCAAAAAAGCCGGGTATTTCGCCACGTCCGCCACCAGGTCAAAAAGCTGCTTTGGCGCGTAAGGGACGAGTTTACGCTCGGTATAGGTGGTCACGCGGCGCGCGCCTGGCGCAGGGCGGCGAAATCCGCGTCCGCGTGATAGGAGGAACGCGTGAGCGGCGTGGCCGAGACGAGTAAAAAACCTTTTGCGCGCGCCATGGAGGCCAGTTCCTCGAATTCCGCCGGCGGCACGTAGCGGGCCACGGGGGCGTGTTTCAGACTGGGCTGCAAATACTGCCCAATCGTTAAGAAATCCACGCCGGCGATTCGCAAATCGTCCATAACCTGGCCGATTTCGGCTTTTTCCTCTCCCAGCCCGACCATGAGGCCGGACTTGGTAAAAATGGCGGGACTGGCCTGTTTGATGGAATCGAGCAGCCGCAGGGATTGGAAGTACCGCGCGCCGGGGCGGATGCTGGGGTAGAGGCGGGGCACCGTTTCCAAATTGTGATTGAACACGTCCGGCCCGGCATTTGCGATGATGGCTTCGGCGCCGGGCTTGCGCAAAAAATCCGGCGTGAGGATTTCGATGGTGGTACCGGGGCTTTTGGCGCGGATAGCGGCGATGACCGCGGCAAAATGCGCGGCGCCGCCATCGGGAAGGTCATCCCGGTCCACGGAGGTGATGACGACATGGCGCAACCCCAGAGTCGCTACGGCGTGCGCCACCCGCGCGGGTTCGCCGGAATCCACCTTGCCGGGCAGGCCCGTGGCGACGTTGCAGAAGGCGCAGGCGCGCGTACAAATGTCGCCGAGAATCATCATGGTGGCGTGGCGCTGGGACCAGCATTCGCCGATATTGGGGCAGGCGGCTTCCTCGCACACTGTCGTAAGATTTTGCGCGCGCATCAGCGCGCGGGTTTCCTGATACACCGCCCCGCCTGGCGCTTTCACGCGGATCCAGTCCGGTTTCTGGCCGCCGGGCCGGTCCGGGCGATGCGCCTTTTCCGGATGACGAAGGCGGTGGTCGATTTCGACGCGCAGGGACATGAGGCTAGAAGTGTATAACCTGGCCGTAGGCGTCAAGCACGGATTCATGCATGGCTTCCGAGATGGTCGGGTGCGGGAAGACGCTGTGCATCAGTTCCGCCTCGGTGGTTTCCAGCGTGCGGGCGACGACAAAACCCTGGATCATCTCGGTGACCTCGGCGCCGACCATATGCGCGCCCAGCAGCGCGCCGGTCTTGGCGTCGAACACGGTTTTAATAAAACCTTCCGGCTCGCCCATGGCGATGGCCTTGCCGTTGCCGATGAAGGGGAACTTGCCGATTTTTACGGTGTAGCCAGCTTCCTTGGCCTTGGCCTCGGTAAGGCCGACACTGGCAATTTGCGGGCGGCAATAGGTGCAGCCGGGGATGTTGCCGGCGTCCATCGGGTGCGGTTTTAAGCCGGCGATTTTTTCCACGGCGATAATGCCTTCGTGGCTGGCTTTATGGGCCAGCCAGGGCGGCCCGGCGAGGTCGCCGATGGCGTACACGCCCGGCTCCCCGGTTTGGCCATAACCGTCCACCACGACATGCGTGCGCTCCACCTTCACCTTGGTGCCTTCCAGGCCCAGATCCTCGGTATTGCCGACGATGCCGACGGCAGAAATCACGCGATCGACCGTGATGTCCTGCGATTTGCCGCCGGCTTCGATGGTGACGGTGACGGAGTCAGCGGCTTTTTTGACGCCTTTCACGGTGGCGGCGGTAAAAATCTTCATGCCCTGTTTTTCAAAAGCCTTTTGAGCAAAGGCGGAAATTTCCGCGTCCTCAACCGGCAGCACGCGGTCCAGCATCTCCACCACCGTCACCGCCGCGCCCATGTTCTGGAAAAAACTGGCGAACTCGATGCCGATGGCACCGGAGCCGATCACCAGCAGCGATTTCGGCATCTTTTCCGGCACCATGGCCTCAAAATACGTCCAAATGAGTTTTTGGTCCGGCTCGATACCGGGGATCACCCGCGGGCGGGCGCCGGTGGCCAAGATGATGTTTTTGGCGGCAAGCGTTTGGGCTTTGCCGTCCTTCGTCACCGTGAGCTTGCCGGGGCCGGCAAGCTTGCCGGTGCCATCGAAGACGGTGACTTTGTTTTTCTTGAGCAGATGCGTGACGCCGGACGAAAGCTGCTTCGCCACCGCGCGCGAGCGCGCGACTATTTTTTTGACGTCGAACTTGATGTTGTCCGCCGAAAACCCGAACTGGTCCATATCATGCAGCAGATGATTGATCTCTGACGAGCGCAGCAGCGCCTTGGTGGGAATGCAGCCCCAGTTCAGGCATATTCCGCCCAGATGCTTTGATTCGACGACGGCGACCTTCATTTTCAACTGCGCCGCGCGGATGGCGGCGACATAGCCGCCCGGCCCGCCGCCCACCACGATGAGGTCGAAATTTTGATCGTCCGCCATTAAATGTCTCCTGCGGCTAGCGCGTGCAGTTTTTCGCCGGTGATGCGGTATTTGGTCCACTCGTCCAACGGCTGCGCGCCGCGGGATTTGTAGAAGTTTATCGCGTTTTCATTCCAGTCCAGCACCGAAAATTCCAGCCGCGCGCAGTCCCGCTCCACCGCCACGCGCGCGAGATACCGAAAAATCGCCTTGCCGGCGCCAAGCCCGCGTGCCGCCTCGGTGATGAAGAGATCCTCGAGGTACAGCCCCGGCTTGCCGGTCCAAGTGTTGAACGTCTCATACCACACGGCAAACCCGCAGGCCCTGCCTTCGTGTTCCACCAGCAGTGCCGACGCCCGCGGCGCCGCGCCGAACAGCGCATCGTTCAACTGCGCCACGGTCATCTGCACGGCGTCCGGCGCGCGCTCAAAGACGGCCAGATCGTGGATGAAGGCAAGAATCTGCGCGGAGTCATCCGGCCTGGCGGGGCGAACGTTCATGAAGAAAGAAGCGCTTTTTTGAAAAAAAGCGCGCAAAAAACTTTTGGTGCTGCGGGCGCTGGGACGGGGATTGCCTTTAAACGGCTCCATAGGAGCCATTTAAAGGCAATCCCCGTCCCAGCGCCCGCAGCACCAAAAGTTTTTTTGGTTACTTTTTTTTCAAAAAAAGTAACTTCTTGCTTGCCTTTCACAGCATCAGACTCAACGGATCTTCAACAATCGTCTTCAGCGTTGCCAAAAACTCCGCCCCCGCGGCGCCGTCCACGACGCGATGGTCGCAGGAGAGGGTGACGGTCAGCATGGTGGCGATGGCGATCTGGCCGTTTTTCACGACTGCGCGTTGTTCGCCGGCGCCGACGGCGAGGATGGCAGATTGGGGGGGGTTGATGATGGCGGAGAATTCGGGGATGCCGAACATGCCGAGGTTGGAAATGCTGAAGCCGCCGCCTTGGAATTCTTCGGGCTTGAGTTTGCCGGATTTAGCGCGCGCGCCGAGGTCTTTCATCGCCGCGCTAATCGCGGCCAGGCCGAGCTGGTCGGCCTTGCGGATGATGGGGGTGATAAGACCGTCCGGGATCGCGACGGCGACGGAGATGTCCACGTCGTCGTACTGGAAAATGTCTGATTCCGTGTAGGTGGCGTTGACGTTGGGGTGACGGCGCAGGGCGACGGCGCAGGCCTTGATGATGAGGTCGTTGACGGAGAGTTTGAAGCTATTGGGGCCGTCTTTGGGCGATTTGGCATTCAGGTCGGCGCGGAGTTTGAGCAGCGCGTCGATGTCCATGTGCGAGGTGAGGTAGAAATGGGGGACGGTTTGTTTGCTCTCCGCCAGGCGCTTGGCGATGATTTTGCGCATGGAGGAGTTGGGAATTTTCTTGTGCGGCGCGGTGATGTTGAGGACGGGTGCCGGCGCGGCGGGTTTCGGCGCGGCCGGCTGCGGCGCAAGCGCGGCTTCGGGGGAAGCGGGGATGTTGCCAGCGCCGGCGCCGGAAGATTGCGATTCGATATCGGCTTTGACGATGCGGCCGTTAGGGCCAGAACCTTTGATTTTTGAGAGGTCGATGCCGGCCTGCGCCGCCATGCGGCGGGCCAGGGGCGAAGCAAAAATGCGGTCGTGATCTTCATGGTTGGGCGCGGGGGCGGCGGTTTTTGCAACCGGCGCGGGCGTTTCCTTGGGCGGTTGCGCCGGGGTTTCGGAGGATTTGTCCGTGGGTGCCGCCTTTGGCGCGTCCAGTTTTTCGCCCTTGGCCTCGGTCAGAATCCCGATCACCGCGTTCACCGCGACGTTTTCGGTATTATCCGGCACGACGATTTTGGCTAAAAAACCTTCGTCCACCGCTTCCACTTCCATGGTGGCCTTGTCGGTTTCGATTTCGGCCAGCACATCGCCGGATTTGACTTCCTCGCCTTCCTTTTTAAGCCACCGCGACAGCTTGCCTTCCGTCATGGTGGGCGAGAGTGCCGGCATCAGGATATTGGTGGACATTTTTTCTCCTCCCCCCGGACTAAAAAAGTTTTTTTACCGCGTCCACAACCCAGTTCGGCTGCGGCAGCGCCAGTTTTTCCAAATTCGCGGCGTAGGGCATCGGCACGTCCAGGCCCGCCACGCGCACCGGCGGCGCGTCCAGCCAGTCAAAGCAGTTTTCCACCACCGTCATGCAGATTTCCGAACCGATGCCGGCGAACGGCCAGCCTTCTTCAACGCTGACGACGCGGCTGGTTTTTTTCACTGATTCAACAATCGTTGCGATATCCAGCGGCCGGATGGTGCGCAGATTGATCACCTCCGCCGAAATGCCTTGTTCCGCCAGCGCATCGGCCGCCTTCATCGCCACGTCCACCATGATGGAGAAGGCGACGATGGTGACGTCCTTGCCTTCACGTTCGATTTTGGCTTTGCCAAGCGGCAGGACAAAATCCTCGGAAGTCGGGCAATCGAAGGTATGCCCATAGAGAATCTCATTCTCCAGAAAAATCACCGGGTTGGGGTCCCGGATCGCGGCGCGCAAAAGTCCCTTGGCGTCGGCGGCGGACCAAGGGGCCACGACTTTCAACCCCGGGCAATGCGCATACCAGGACGCATAACACTGGCTATGCTGCGCCCCCACACGCGCCGCTGCCCCGTTGGGGCCCCGAAAAACAATGGGGCAGCCCATCTGGCCGCCGGACATGTACAACGTTTTGGCGGCGGAATTGATAATCTGGTCGATCGCCTGCATCGCGAAATTGAACGTCATGAATTCGACGATCGGTTTCAGCCCGTTCATCGCGGCACCCACCGCCATCCCGGTAAAACCGTGTTCGGTGATCGGCGTGTCGATCACCCGCCGCGGCCCGAATTCATCCAGCATGCCCTGCGAGATTTTGTACGCGCCCTGATACTGCGCGACTTCCTCGCCCATCAAAAAAACGTCTTTGTCGGCGCGCATTTCCAGCGTCATGGCCTCACGCAGCGCCTCGCGCACGGTGGCAGGCTTGGTCTCACCCCATGCCGGCTCAGCCGTCTCCTTCGGCGTTGGGGCGGCTTTGGGATGCGCGGGGGCGGCGGCTTTCGGCGCTTCGGCCGGCGCTGGCTCAGGCGCCTTTTTCGCGGCCGGCGCCTCGGATTCACCCTCGGCGCCGAGTGTCGCGATCACCGTGTTCACCGCCACATTTTCGGTGCCCTCATCCACCAGGATGGACAGAATCTTGCCCTCGTCCACCGCTTCCACTTCCATGGTCGCCTTATCGGTCTCGATCTCCGCGATCACGTCGCCGGATTTGACGTCCTCCCCCACTTTTTTCAGCCATTTCGAAAGTTTGCCCTCCGTCATGGTCGGCGAGAGCGCCGGCATCAGAATCTCAGTCGCCATCGGCTACGCCTCCACCAGCACGTCGGTCCAGATTTCCTTCTCGTCCGGCTCCGGCGAGGATTGCGCGAAGTCGGCCGCCTCCTGCACCCGCGCCTTGATCGCATCGTCCAGTTTTTTCAGCTCCTCCTCGGAATATCCCAACTCCTCGAGATGCTTTTTTGCGGAATCCAAACAATCATGCTCGGCGCGCATGCGCTGCACCTCCTCGCGCGTGCGGTACTTTGCCGGGTCGGACATCGAATGCCCGCGATACCGATAGGTTTTCATCTCCAGCAGATACGGCCCCTTGCCGGCGCGGCAATGCGCCACCGCCTGGTCGCCGGCGGCCTTCACCGCCAGCACGTCCATCCCATCCACAGACAAACTCGGCATGCCCCACGGCACGCCGTTCAAGGACAGATCGCGTGAGGCGGAAGAGCGCTCGATGGACGTGCCCATCGAATAGCGGTTATTCTCGATGATAAACACCACCGGCAGCTTCATGAGATTGGCCAGGTTGAAACTTTCATACACCTGGCCCTGGTTGGAAGCGCCTTCGCCGAAATAGGTCAGCGAAACCCGGTCATTCTCCCGGTACCAGTTGGAAAACCCGAGCCCGGTGCCGAGCGAGACCTGCGCGCCCACAATGCCATGACCGCCAAAAAAACCCTTTTCCTTGGAAAACATGTGCATGGAGCCGCCCTTGCCGCGGGAATAGCCGGTGGCCCGTCCCGTCAGCTCCGCCATCACGCCCTTCGGGTCCATCTCGCAGGCCAGCATATGCCCGTGGTCGCGATAACTGGTGATCACCTCGTCGCCGGCGTCGATGGCGTGCTGCATGCCCACCACCACCGCCTCCTGCCCAATATAAAGATGGCAGAACCCGGCGATGAGACCCATGCCGTAGAGCTGCCCGGCCTTCTCCTCAAACCGCCTTATCAGCAGCATCTTGCCGTAGGCGCGGAACAGCTCTTCCTTGCCCATCGCGGGTTCGGGCTTTTTGGTCTTCTTGGTGGCGGACTGGGTGGCGGCCATGGTTTCCCCTCAACTGCCTGAAATTCGTCCCCCTGCTAATCCCGGCACGGCAAGGCGGCAAGTTGACGTTTACGAAAACTCATCGTGCTGCACTGCAAAAATGTGACTTAACTGATTTTCGGTTAATTCAATGCCGCAAAGCGGACAAAGCCGGACCGAGCCGGCGGACAAACCCGCCAAGGCGCGCCGGAGCGGCAATAAAATGTCCCAAAAATACCAATGGTTGAAACCAAACGAACGCCGCAACCCCATAAAAGCGGTTTTATTTTGCCGGCGCCGCCGGCAGATCAACCACCAGGTCCGAGGGGTCCGCGTCGTTCAGCATTTTACGCGCCTGTTCGTCCAGCATGTCCGGCGCGATGGCCGGGCCGCCCAGCGCCACCACCTTGATCTCCCAGATTCTCCGCTCGGCATCCACCGCGGCAAAATCGGCCCGCGCCTTGGCCAATTCCGCGCGCTGCAGCGCCTGCGCCTCCAGCCCGCGGGCGCCATGCACCGCATTCCAGGCGAAATACCCGGTAATGGCCAGAAAAATAACCGGCGGCACGGCGGCCAGCAGACGGCGTTTAAGGGCGCGTAACAAAATAAATCCTTGACGAAGCGGGAATATTTGCGGTTGACGACCGAGTCTCTCTCACCAGCCCGCGTTCCGCAAGAGCTTTCAGCGCTAGGAACATGATTTTTAAGATTAATTTTTGCACGCGCCGCACCAGGCTCAAAACCACCGGCTGAAACATCGCAACGGTCTGTTGCATAAAAACCACAGTTTGACCTTGTTGCCGCCTTCGGATCGTCACGCCCGGCGCCGATGTTTCCGTCATGAGCAATGGAGGCTCAGTGACATGCAGATCAAAAATCTTTTCCTCGCCATCGCCGCCACCGCCGTCCTCGGCCTGGCCGGCGCGCAAGCCGCGAAAGCCGACCCGTACGGCCCCGGCCCCGGCTACGGCCATGGCTGGTACGACGCCAGCCACTGCTGGCACGTCTATCCCGGCTACTACGCCCCGCCGCCGCGCTACTACGCGCCACCCCCCCGCTACTACGCGCCGCCCCCGCCGCGCTTCTACGCCCCGCCGGTGTATTACGCGGCGCCCGTCATAAGCTTCGGCTTCCGGCAGTAAGCCTAATAAACTTGCACTCTTGGCCAACCCGGCTTTAAAAGTCACTACTTCTTTGGTCAGGAGTGCAAGATGGAAAATATAAGCCTTGCCCAAGCCAAGGCTCGATTGAGCGAGCTGGTAGACCGCGCCGCCGCCGGTGAAACCTTGTGCATCACCAAGAGCGGTAAGCCGGTGGCGAAAATCGTCGGCGCCGAGCAAGCGCCACAGGTCCGAAAAAAACCACCGATTGACGTGGAAGCCCTGCGTAAGTTTACGTCATCGATGCCGCGTCAATCGGTGTCCGCGGGAGAATTTATCCGCCGGATGCGCGACGAGGATCGGTACTGACTTGGTATCTCGACACCTCCGCCATCGTCGCGATGGTGTCGAATGAAGAGAAAACCGAAGCTGTGCAGCAATGGCTGGCGACTCGATTAGACAGCGACTTAGCGATCAGCGATTGGACAATTACCGAACTCTCTTCCGCTCTCTCGATCAAAATCCGGCGGGGCGAGATCGATGAGCAGGCCAGGTCCTCGGCACTTTCTTATTTTCTGTTTGTCCTCGAACATAGTTTTTCGGTTTTGTTTGTTTCGAGGCAAAACTTTCAAATGGCTTCAAGGTTCGCGGGCCGCCACGAATTGAATCTGCGTGGAGGCGATGCCTTGCACTTGGCCCTTTGCGTCGAATTTCAGGCTGATCTGCTGACGCTGGACCGAGATATGCATGAGGCAGCATTGGCTCTTGGCCTGAAGTCCACGAAGATATGAAGGAAAGGAAGTAAGAAGCGCTTTTTGAAAAAAGCGCGCAAAAACTTTTGGCCCTGGGGGCGTGGGCACCGGGCGTGCCTTTAACCGCCACCGGGGGTGGCGATTAAAGGCACTCCCGGACCCAACGCCCCCAAGGCCAAAAGTTTTTTTGGTTACTTTTTTTTCAAAAAAAGTAACTGCTTACTTTCCCCTCAAGGCCACTTCACCTCAGGCGGTAGCGACATCAGGATGGCCTCGGTGTTGCCGCCTGTCTTGAGCCCGAATGTGGTGCCGCGGTCGTAGAGGAGGTTGAACTCGACGTAGCGGCCGCGCCGCACCAATTGCGCCTCGCGTTCCGCCGGCGTGAACGGCTCTCTCATCCGCCGGCGCACGATTTCCGGATACGTCGCCAAAAACGTTTCGCCCACGTCGCGGGTAAAGGCGAAATCCGCGTCAAAATCGCCGGTGTCCAGGTAGTCGTAAAAAATCCCGCCCGCGCCGCGCGGTTCGTTGCGGTGGGGCAGGAAAAAATATTCGTCGCACCATTTTTTGAAGCGCGCGTAGTAATCCGCGCCGTGCCGGCCGCACGCCGCTTCCAGCGCCGCGTGAAACGTCGCGGCGTCCTCGGCGGCCTGCGGCGTGCCCGGCTGCAGCGGCGTCAAATCCCCGCCGCCGCCGAACCAGCCTTTGCCGGTCACGATCATCCGCGTGTTCATGTGCACCGCCGGCACGCGCGGGCTGCGCAGATGCGCCACCAGGCTGATGCCGGAGGCCCAGAACGCCCCATCCGGCGTGCTGCCATGCATCTGTTTGGCGAAATCCGGCGCGAAAACTCCGGAAACGGTGGAAACGTTCACCCCCACCTTCTCAAAAACCTGCCCCTTCATCAGGCTGATCACGCCGCCGCCGCCCTCCGGCCGGTCCCATGGCGTGCGCACAAATCGCCCCGGATTCGGCCCGCCCTCGTCCTCAATGGCCTCAAACGCCGCGCAAATCCTGTCCCGCAGCGACTCGAACCAGGCCCGTGCTTCCGGTTTATGCGCCTCGTGGGCCGGCGCGGCCATAATCTCACCCATGGCGAACGTTAATAAGACCTTACACCAAAATCATCCACCCTTGAATTTTTCCACCGTTCCGGCCATGCGTACCGCAACGTCAGGCGTGGCAGGAGAACAAATGGCCGAACTAGCGAAGGTGGAGCATGAAATTGAGCTCGCCGTGGACCATGCCAGGCGCGATTTTCTGAAAATCCTCACCGTCGCCACCGGCGGGGTCGGCATCGCCGCGGTGGCCTGGCCGTTCATCGACGCGCTGAACCCCAGCGCCGAAACCCTCGCCGTTTCCCAGCCGATCGTCGAGGTGGGCGGCATCGCGCCCAATACCGGCCTGCGCGTCGTCTGGCTCGGCCAGCCGATCTATATCCGCAAACTCACGGACCAGCAGATCGCGGATAACCAGTTCATCGTGCCCGACACGCTGCCGGACCCGGCGGACTACACCTCCCGCGTCAAACCCGGCTACGAAACATTTGTCGTCGTGGTCGGCCTCAACACCGGCATCCCCTGCGAACTTTTGGGCAACGACCCCGCCGACCCGCGCGGCCCGTATGACGGCTGGTCTTGCCCGTGCGACGGGTCGATCTACGACCCGCTGGGCCGCGTGCGCGTGGGGCCGGCCACCAAAAACCTCGTCATCCCCAAATTTACCTTCCTCAATGATAGTCAGATCCAGTTCGGCTGACCGGAGCTTTGCGACATGAGTGAACAGACCTCCTGGCTCGAAACCAGGCTGCCGGTCGCGGCCACGCTGCGCGCGCAGGTGACGGGCATTCTGCTGCCGCGGGACATGCCGTATTCCGCCACGTTTGCCGCGCTGGTGACCGGGGCGGTGATCTTTCTCATCCTCTCCGGCGCCGTGCTCAGCGTGTACTACAACCCCTGGCACGGGTTTGATTCCATCCAGTTCATCGTCCGCGACGTGAATTATGGCTGGCTGATCCACGGCTTTCACGAAACCGGCACCACCATGCTGTTCGGCGCGATGTATCTGCTGCTGTTCCGCGCGATTTTGGGCCGCGAATACAAGGCGCCCGGCGAACTGGTGTGGTTTTTAAAACTGGCGGTGCTGCTGCTGCTGCTGCTCACCGGCTATCTGGGCTTTACGCTGGCCGACGGCGCGCAAAGTTACTGGAGCCTGCACAGCGCCGCCCTTGCGGTTTCGCAAATGGGCGGTCTGCCGGGCGGGCTGGGCACCTGGTTTTTCGGCGGCCCCGCGGGACCGGCCACGCTGGCGCGGCTGGTGGTGCTGCACACCGCCATCGCGCTCATCGTGCCGCTGGTGCTGGCCATCCATCTGGCGGGCAAGCGCGCCATCGCGCGCAGTCCCGGCCGGCCGGTGGCGCTGCACCCTTATTATACCAGCCAGTATTTCGTCGCCTTCGTGGTGTTCGCTCTGGTGTTCGCGGCGCTGGTGTTCTTCGCGCCGCATATCGGCGAAAGCCGGCTGAACCTGGTGCCGGCGGACAGCCTGGTGGTGCCGGCCGCCGTCGTCCCGCCCT
>Ga0116231_10012281_pt1 | contig 12684 bp, 7 predicted proteins | sample S1TSphgellanicum_2_FD_89695 | JGI IMG/M metagenome (GOLD analysis project Ga0116231, IMG submission 89695) | Host-associated microbial communities from peat moss isolated from Minnesota, USA - S1T2_Fd - Sphagnum magellanicum MG | ecosystem: Host-associated > Plants > Peat moss > Unclassified... | reverse complement strand
TATTTTATTTTTTTTTTTTTTTTTTATTTTAAAATAAAATAAAAATGTTTTTTTAAATTTTTTTTTTTTTTTTATTTATTTAAAAATTAAAGGTTTTTTTTTTTTTTTTTGGGGAGGTTGAAAGTTCTTATTCTTATTCTTCGAGAAGTTGAAGGCTTTTGTTTTTTCTTGAAGGTTGAAGGTTCTTGTTCTTACTCTTAGAGATCTTGAAGGTTTTTGTTTTTGCTTTCGTAGGTTGAAAGTTTTTGTTTTTGTTCTTCAAAAGGTTAAAGGTTTTTGTTTTTTCTCTTAAAGGTTGAAAGTTTTTGTTCTTATTCTTAGAAAGGTTGAAGGCTTTTATATTTGCTCTTGGATGTTGAAGGTTCTTATTCTTGCTCTTAAAGAAGTTGAAGACTTTTGTTTTTTCTCTTGGAGGTTGAAGGTTTTTGTTTTTGTTTTTGTTCTTAAAGAGGTTGAAAAACTTTTGTTTTTACTCTTGAAGGTTGAAAGTTTTTGTTTTTATTTTTAGAGAGGTTGAAGGCTTTCATTTGTGTTCTTGGAGGTTGAAGGTTCTTGTTTTTGCTCTTAAAGAGGTTGAAGGTTCTTGCTCTTAGAGAGGTTGAAATTTTTTTGTTTTTGTTTTTTTAAGGTTGAAGGTTCCAGCTTTTACTTTTTGATGTTAAAGGTTTTTTTTTTTATTCTTGGATGTTCAAAGTTCTTACTTTTGGTTTTTAATGTTGAAAGTTCTTGCTCTTACTTTTGGATATTAAAGGTTCTTACTTTTATTCTTGGATGTTAAAAGTTTTTGCTTTTACTCTTAAGTGTTGAAGGTTTTTACTTTTGAATGTACATCAAAATTATGTATACAAGGTAAGATTTTTTCAAAAGTACCTAAAATTATAATTCAATTTACTTGATTATAAACACAATATTTGATTTTATTTAAAAGTGTACAAATTATAATTTAGTTTGTATCAATGTTTTATATGTTGCATTTTAGTGACAAATAAGTTGCATGTTGGTGGTAGTATAGTTGTAAATTAATTTGATTCAAGTTGAAGGGATTATTTGCATATTTTTGACATTACAATGTTATGATGTGCTACTGATTTCATTTCACATGTGGAACTAAAGGTCATAACATGGCATATTTCAAACATATAATGTGCATTAAAGAAATTGCATTTCTCAAGCTCCATTTCAACAAAAATAGAAAAAAAATTCATTTATGAAACATAGTGTTTTAAATGACAATATTCGATTGTTGTGAATCATCATTTTTATGATTTGACCTTTTGTTTAGATAGAGAAAAATGTTTGTTATATATAGTTTGGGCATTATGTTTATATTCATAATTAAAATTTTTTTTGATAAAAACATTTTAAAAAAAATGTAATGTATTTTTCAACATGGAATGTAATGCATTTAAAGTTTCAAATTTATTTCATGTTTATAAATAATGATGTCCAATGCAATTCAACATTATTTATTATAATTAGGACAACATGATAATAGTTGTGTGAAGTTTGGATAATTGCAATCTAAGTTGCAATTTAGTTGTTTAGTATTACTAAAATCAATTACCATACAATTGCTTTGAAACCCAAATTTATAGCACCTAGTTGCAAATTAATCATTAAATCCTTTATTTTCATTTCATCTTTAATTGTAAGTTAGTTGCAAAGGATAGGAACAAAATTCATTGCTCAAATGGATGACTTAAATAATTAAAGAATATATTCGTTATACTAGTTATAAAACAGTTGTAAATAACTTGCAAAAGACAAGGATATTTAAAATCCATTCACATCAAGTGGATGAATGAAGTAATTAAAAATTATATTCGTCAAACTAGTTGTAAAATAGTTATAAATAAGTTGTAATAGGTATTAACATACATCATTTGTCGACAAATGGATGCAATGTCATGTTGGCATTTCATTTACCAAGTTGGAATGTGTGTGGGAATTTGATGTGGAGATTAATTGCAAAGAAGTTGCATATAGTTGCATGTGAGTTGCACCGAATATACAATATTATATACAACATAGGGTGTCCGTTGTAACTTGTTTGATAACATTCAAGGCTTTATAAATACCATGAGTTGCAAATGTCCATTACAATTGGAAAACCCAATTGCAAGCCCAGTTATAAAACCCTATATTTTTTCATAATGACATGCCACATTGCCACATGACATTATTTCAATGGAAAAAGAATTGCCATGTTTTAAATTAATCATTTGATCCAATGACATAAGAAGGCCAATCCAAATTGTTGGATGGTTTTTCATGATTGTGCTAAATAGTATCACTAGATCAATCCATTAAGGTTCCATTGGTCATTGCCATGTGACCCCAATCATTAGCCCATTCCATTATGTTAGGCCAAATGTCACTATAATGTCACTATAGTGCAATTGGTTTAATCCACTAAAAACTAAGTGGATTGCATAATGTTTGGGACCACATCCCCTAGTAATTAAATAATTACTAAAATACCCTTCTAAGTAAATTAAATTATATATTATTTTTGGTAACTAATATTACTTTTATTAAAATTCCTTCCATAATTAACTTATAATTATTCTACCCCCATGAAAGTGGTTCAATATATTAACGGTATTACCATCAGAAATTACTTTCATTCTATAATTTTCACATGATTATGTTCCCATTTGATAATAATTACCATCTAGTGATGGTATTACCATTTCTTAACACCCCTAATGTTTAACCAACATAGGACAATTTTCTACCCTTAACAAAGACATATGACATTGAATTAAAGCCTTTATTATCTACATTCAAGATTAAAGCCTTGGGAGTAACTACTATCCAAGCTCTATTGGTAAACTATTTACCTTTAGTTGAGGCTTACTTACAATCTAAAGAAGATGAAGGAGATGAGGATGTTAATCAACTTGCTTAGTTGCTAGTGAATCTTATTGTTGGACTCAACAACACATATTGTCTAAAAGGTAGTTGGATCTTACCACATGTTACTTTGTGAATGAGCTTTTGCAACATGTCCATGCCATTGGTATTTCCCCTATGCCTTAGGGTTAGATGTTTGCCTACACAAAGGCAAGTTAAAATAGAATGAAACTTGCCTTGAAGCTTACTTTGATGGCTTGTTGCAGCTTGAATGAGTATATTGTTGCCTTTTTTAATGTTATGTTTATTTAGTGGGAACCTACCATCATGACTAGTCTTCCCATTGATTTTGGAAATGTAAAAAAACCTCAAGACATAGGCTTTTGTATTACCCAACGTGTTGAGAAAATTATTATGAAACATATCAGTATACACCTATAGTTGGTAGTTGATGAAGTCAATGGAAAGTAATGGTAGTTAGTCATTGCCATTTGTGACAAAGGTGATGTCTAATACTTTGTCAACATTCGCAAGTTATTTCTACACTTGTTCTTGTTGCGCTCATTTTGTTTATGTTGGAATGGATGTAATGTTTAGCCTCAATTTCATAAATATGCTTTGTGTTAACTTATGTAGTATGTAGGAGGTCAACGATAGGAAACTTGAGTAAGTTTGTGGTTGTGCTTGGCCTTAACTTTCTAACATTATTTCTTGCCATATGGCATGTAAGAAACTGGATGCTTCTTGTTTGTTTCAACTTTCTTATTATCTAGTTGTTGTGCCTTTTATCTCATAGGGAGTTTAGATATTGGTTAAACTTTTTGAACATCCCCATTCTTATGTCAACTGCTTTCACAATTTCATGTGATTTTAAGCCTCTTGATTTAGTGATTATAGTCATGGTAGTCACTATTGTGATTCATGTGTTATTATTCAAGTGGTGGTGGCCGGTTTTTGTGATCACCACAAGAAGAATACTTGAAAAGGTTATTGTGCATTATGTAACAGATTGAATGGCATGGAAATTATTGAAAGGTACATGGTTTGATCCCAATGGGTTGCATAATGTGTCTAATGAATATTAACAAAGTGATAATTGTCTATTGATATTTGAATTTTTTTGTTTATCATAAACAATGGGCTATATCCCAAAGTGTTTCTGTATCATCCATTGAAATGACTACAAATATCCTTAAATCAGTTGTGCATAAAGCTGCAAGGAACATGTCCAAGTGGCAACTATTCATTGTTGTTTGTAAGAACATTTTGAGGTTTGTTGTGTCTTTTGATTATAATTCATAAGTCCATGCTCCATGTCTTGAAGCCTATATTACAATTTGTTTGTGTGTGATGTTGATGATTGGTGCAAAATTTTGTAAGAATTGAGCAAAAGTTCTTCAAACATTAGGTGTTGTTGAGGAGCATCATAGTGGTCATTGTGGTGGTCATCTTGTGTTGCTTAGGTATCGGTAAGTTTTTTTTTTCTCCATCATTTATCTTTTGTTAGTTTTTAACATCAATAAGGATTTTGCCATGTAACAATGCTTCTAATACTAAATCTTTGTGATGGATATAATTCCATCTAATTTTTTATTATGTAAGTTCCATGTCTTTTTTTGTGGAAACATAGCAATAATTTTTTTGCCATGCAATAGCTACAATTTCTAATAAGTTTTGTGATGGTTAAAATGCCATTGAAATTCCCATGCATGTGTAAGTTTTATGTCCTTTTTACTTTGTAGACAACAACAACAAGGTTTTTGCCATGTATCAATAATTTCTAATAAAGTCTTTGTGATTGAGTTGATGCCATTAAATTCCCATACATGTGTAAGCTTTATGTCCTTTATGTTGCAATTTTTTACATCAATAAGGTTTTTACCATGTAGCAACAACTTGCTAGTAAGTCTTTGTGATAGGATGCCATTGAATTCTCATACATGTCTAAGTTTTATGTCCTTCATGTTTTTTGTAAACAACAACAAATAAAACAAAACATATAAAGTTGTTTACAATGGCATCCACAAGTGCCACACAAGCTATAATAACTATTTCATGTGATGAAAATTATATTGATTTTGTGTCTCAATTTGAGATTGAACTTGGATCACAAGAGGCATCAAATGTTGACATAAATGCAATTTGAGAGATCCTTATTCCAAAGTTGGTGGATAGCAAAAAATCTATGGTCTCCTAGCCGTTGAACATTAGCTTATTGGGCTTTTTGTGTGGTGAATGATGGTGTACCAGTGAACATCTGTAACCCATAAATGATGCATTGTTTTGTTTGTCACCCTAATCAATTGGAGCCCCTTGATGCTTTGGGAAAACATAAAAGGCAAGTGAGCTATAATAAAAACCAAGGTATAAGTGCTTTGAAAAAGCATGCTTGTCATGAACATCCATATTTGTACAAAAATGAAAATTGTTTTTGCTGCAAAGAGTTACAAAAACCCAAAGTGAAAAATAGGGGTTAAAGAAGAGGAAAATTACTCCCCCTTCTCAAATCACATACTTTTTGGCAACCAATGGCCTTACCACAAATAAGATCTTTTATAACAAGCCTTTTTGGAGGACTTAGTTCTCTATGTTGCAAAGGGTTACCAACTTCTATCTTTTGTTGAAAATCCATGGTTGTGACTTTTGGTTTTGTGGAAGTGTGGGTGTGTATAGTTTCCATCCCATTGCCAAATGGAGATTGAAGCGCTCCCAAATATGTTGGAGAAAACTAAGGAGATATGTGTCATCTCAACCTTTGCATCTTGTATTATTTGTACATGTTCATTTGACCTTTGGATGTTTTGTGTGAGCTTTGATATGAATGCTATTGTTGTGAGCTTCATCAACACTTCATGGGAGCCTTGTCACGTGACGATTGGGATTTTTGAGGCGCATAACATTGTAAGTGCAACAATGACAAACTAGGTAAAATCTTTGTTGGACTCCTTTGGCTTACTTGACAAAGTAATTATAGGTCAAAGATGAAGGGTCTAATTTAAACACTTTGACTTTTGCATTAACTTCTATTGTTTCTTGTTCTACCCTTCAACTAGCATGCCCATTTGTAGGGTCATGTTTTGGGCATGCCATGTCAAAGGTAGCCCAATATGCTATTGATCACACTAAGGTTTGTGCTGGTCTTTCAGAAGTTAGCCTTAAAAAGCTCAATCTTCGTTGCAAAAGGCCATTACTTAGACAAAAAAAAATCTGGGAAGGGATCTCATGGCATTTTGTGGAACTTCCAAGCCACATACATGCTACAAAGTATTGAACTCACCGACCTCTTTTCAGGAGCACAGCTGCAACTGCATGTATAAGCCTAGGTTTTATGGTGAATTATGAAACTTCCAAGACACAGAAATGCTACAGAGAATTGAACTCACCAGCCTCTTTTCAGGAGGACAGCTGCAACTACCAAAACTTTGACTTGAACATAAGCCTCAGCTGCATCTGCCCTTGGCATCAATAATGCAAACAATACCTGCCCAAGAAGTCCATTGACAACCATTCCTCTCTTACTTTGCTGTTTCAGCCACATACTCTGGTAAAAACCAACAAGAGCTTAAAAACCACAACTATGATACATGGCAACAAGCACAATCAGCAGATGGCATCAATTTTGGTTGGGCAGAGTAAGAAATCATTTATGAAGAGGGCAAGAGCCAGGCATTTAAGTGCGCAAACTATTCCGCTGCAACTTTCTTCTTCTTCTTTTTTCTTTAGCTTCTTCTTTGAGCTTCTTCTTTTGCAAATCTAATTGCTCTTCCTCACTGTAGGACCACCTTTGCTCTGTCAGCCTTTCAGTTCCTTCCTTGAGCTCCAAAGGAATTCCCATAGAAATCCCACACACCTCTGCCAGTGACTGCAAGAAACAACAACAGGAAACCTATTGAGAAAAAAAGCCTATACCAAGTGCAGGAAATGATGTTAACACTAACAATATCAGTGCTCTAAGTGGTTGTGGAATATCACTTCCACATAAACATTGAGAGGGACATCAACAAAGGGCAAATGGGAACAAGGATCTATGAGAATCAACATGCCTTCACAACCATACGGCTTGTTAAAAGATGTTCTCCAATCCAATCTGGATAGCCCTGTGTCACAATTAGCACCAGCACAATGGATTTATTTTCCAGGCTTTTGAAAACTTTGTAACAAAACTCCAACAGAAGATCCCTCAAACAAAAGTTATGGGTACATAAACACTCAAGTTAGAATGAATTTTACAGCTTTAGAAGGTATTGCAAATATTCTTTTGCACAAGATGCAAGCTCAAGTACAAGAAAGGTATCCAATGACTGACCTAGAACAACATTCAGGAGTCATAGATCAGGGCACAAGATGTTGAATTGCATTAGCAAGTATGAGATCATAGTGCCACAGTCCTGTTAGTGTTCAAGCTGACAAGTGACACTTAATTGCATCAGATAAACCCACCACACACACACACACACACACACACGGAACACAGCATTGTGTCAGCAGCAAAATCAACTCCAAATATGTCACATTATGGCTGCAGACTGATATTCTTTCTTTTAAGCTATGAAATTCAGCCTAGACAAAATGCTAGGAGGTTGCCAAATCTGCGTGCATAGCCAGACCTATGATCTCCACACTTAGGAGGGACAGAAGCCAGAGCACCAGTGAGGACTATCCCTGCAACTGGAATTCCTGTCCACCAAACCCCAAATTTTGCATAATTGTCAAACGCAATCAATACAAATGACACAGGGCCATCTGAATGTTATAATACTGCAAGCTGAAGAATGATGCTTTGGGCATGCAATTTCACAACTCGATACCCAACTCTGCAACCTATGTGCGTTGAAGAACAGAAATCATGATGAGGAAGACCTGGTATTGAGAGTTTAGAGCTCTGTTATATGCTGCCATTGCAATAGCTTCTGCAGTTTCTCTGCACACACAGTGCTCTGGGACCTACAAATATCAAGATTGAGATTGAGTTGGGGGACCATGCACAAAAAGATGTGATCATTGAGAAAAATAAATCCAACAGTTCTTGATATGAGTTTCTTAGGAGCTGCTGCGACAGAAAACCAGATCACTTCTGCTGCTGCATAACAACAAAACTCTTGTGCTGCACATGGACATTGTGAGTGCAAATCTCTGAACTTTGAGAACCCTAACAGAAAATGAGACCAACAGTCTGATAGAAGAGTTTCTCCAGCATATCTTTTTCTTTTCCAATTGGTGGCACTTGCAAGGGTTTTTTTTGCAAGGGTTTGACAAGTATGTCACCCTGCCCAGAAGGTGCACCATGGAAGCCCTGGAATAAGCCACAGTCGCCTCTAGCACTGTGCCTGAAGCTCATGGTACTGACAACAGCCAACCTAATGCTTACACCATGGAGACAAGCAAGACTATGTTGTTCATTTGGAAACATGATGTACTACCTAGACAAACAATCTTGCGGCTCCATCTTAAGCATGCAAAGGTGCATTCAATGAGTGTCTCATTTCCACAAGTGCCTTCCATAAACCTTAAACAACAAATGGAACTCATGAGGGGAGGAGGATCAAATGTTTGCAGGATTGAATATCAGCCAAACAACACTGGATATGATTATGGAACCTACCACGATTGATTATCTTCTTGTAATCACCTTTTCCTGCCTACCTTCTAGAATATCAGCATCCAATGACCATGAGCAAGCTACAGTAGGTTGCAGGGCCAAACCCTTATTGAGAGCTATGCCATAATATGACCACTGGCTTCATCACATTGTTCTTTCTCCTCCTGTATGTTGATTTGTCATGATGTTGCTGCTGCCAATGACCCCTTGACCTTGGAGGAAGCAACCCAGAATCACTTAGCACCATCAATATATCAAGGTCAAATGATGTGGTTCAGTTTCTCCTGTGTGCTTGACCTCTCTCCCTGTTAGATACAAACCCACAAGACCCTTTTGAGGGGTTCAAAGCCTACTGAGGTAAAAATCCAGGACACTGGCTGCTATATGTGCTCTAGGCCACAATTTCATCACAAGTTTCAGGATGTTGTCAGAGTGCTCTCTCAATGATGGTGGTAATTGCAATAGCAGCTGGTACAAACAGTGCACTTTGCCATAGGCTTGATGAGCAACAATACCTCAAATCAGTCAATAGTGATTCTGCAACTGCTTTGTCTTTGGTTTTATCATCCCTTTCATTCAGCTTCTTCAACCATTGGTGTCAGACTTCAGATGTGGATCCTGCTGGTTACTAATAACATCCATATCTATACATTTGCAGAGAAAACTATACAACAACAACATCTACATGGTTGCAGAGAAAACTACACAACAAAAATTCTGCTTCTCAAACAAACACACTATTTCATGGTAATAACATCCCTTGTAGACTTTCCAGCATTCACTGATCTCTATTTTGCTGCAAAGCTTCATTCTAAATCAAGATCATTATGTTTGGAAAGTCTGAAGATGCTACATTACTTTTGGTAATTCTTTAAGTGTGCAGCAAAACAGGTTCGAGGTGACAAATGAGTTGTTGAAAAAATCACAACTACATGCCACTGCTGTTCCTTGTTTATCTTCAATTCAGAATCAAACTTGTCAAGTGAAGAACTGCAGATAGCTAAACTTTGAAAGTCTTCATAACAAAAGTGACGAACCCTGCAACTTCTCATGCAGCAGCACAACTTCTGCAACATGGGACTTAGCTGTTGAACATACTTGCCAGGAAAGTGTCACTCACATTTCAAGGGTGTTGAAGACCAGAAGGCATGAAAGCAGCAGCTGGAATCAAACTCTGCCAAAAATCTGCATCACTTCTGTGAAAAGATGAGCTATGGGTATGGACAGAAATTTACCAATGCCATGGCAAAAAAATGCAACACAAGAAATGTGATATGCAGCAAGAAAGCATATCATCTGTTGCATGGGTAATAAATACAGAAGAAATTCTTCAAAAGACAAAATTGTGACGACATTTTGAGGAATAGATATGGATACAAACACACCCATCTGTTCATGATCATTTGAGAAGATGGCAGACTGTCGTCATGGCAGCATTGGCAGCATCATTTTTCCTGGACTTCTTGAGAGCTTGTGGTCGATGCAAATAAAAAACTTGCAGAAATTGAGCAGAAGCAGCAACAGTGACACACACCCCATCCTTTTTTTGTTGAACCAGTTCCACCATAGCCGTCATCTTGAATCATGTGGAAAGTACAACAAAATAAGAAATGCATTGTGTTTTTGATAATGCCCTCTGTACCAAAGGAAGAATCTGTCATATGGAGTGCTGTTTTTGTCATGAATGTAAAATTGTGGAGGTTACAATCACAGGTAGATTGAGAGACAGGTTGCTTGCAAATCCCACATGTAGATTGAGAGGCAAGTTGCTTGCAAATGCCACATTTGGATTGAGACACTGGTTGTTTGCAAATGTCACATGTGGATTGAGAGAGACAGGTTGGTTGCATGCAGTTTGTAGGACAATTTATTTGCAAATGCTTGACTAGGTTGATGGCAAGCTACAGCAGCAAAAGGTGGTAAACACCGTAGTGGAGGTCACTAAGGTACCTACTTCCATAGCTACTTTTAAACTATTAGTTTTTCTTTGAAGCAAAACAAGTTGTTCAATACTACTGCTGCCCTCTTCTTCACTCTCTGGAAAGAACTGCTGAAATTTTGGCAGTGTATTTTCTTGTTGATTCTGATGCAGAGTCTTATGCAGAATCTTGCAGACCCTTGTAAGATCCTACTGACTAGTCAACAGGACCTTGCAAACTGGATCACTCTCTGATTATGGAAAAGCACAATCAAGAGTTCTCAGGAATTGAAAGAGCACCACCTCACTCCCACAAATACAACACAAACATCTTATCATCATAGTCATTTGGAAACACGTGAAATTATGGACATGCATTCTTACAAAGAAAACCACCACTAGCATAGTGCTGCAATAGTGGTGGTTCAACAAATCTAGTGAAAGACAGTGTGCAAAACAAGGGTGGCCATAACATTTTGCATTCTAGGTTGTAAATTGTTGAAATGTTGAACAAAATTTGAAAGGTAGGATTTCTCTTGAAATCTTATGAATTTCAGCTTGGACACCAATTCAAATAACTCTTACAGATTTCAAATGCACATCATTGAATAAATTTTTGTGCCTGTCAGTCTTTAATGCTTCTAAACCCTTAAACCTCAAGTCATGTCGAGAAATTTAGACATTAAACAGGTGCACTGAGTTCAATGCAACATTATGCTCAATGTTGTTAGAGGACAAGTTGTGAAATAAGAAAAAAAAATTCAATATTTTATGATCAAACTAGTTGTAATATATCAAGGCAATGAATGATAGTATCTAGAAAAAGCTGAAATTTGGGAACGTCATTGTTGAAATGAAAGCCAGTGAAGATCAAATCCAATAAATTTCAAATCTGAGAAAAGATAATCATTTGATGAAATGAAAGCCTATAAATATAATATTCAGGAATGTTCAAATCCAAGAAAACAGTATTGGGAAACAATGTTTTTTTCTGACAAATTTTGTTGCTTTTTCACACAAAAATTGGGACATGTCTATTCATTCTTTTCTAGAACAGAAATTGTTTCCTGATTTCTGGAGAAGAACATTTGCACTATTCTTCTTCTCTTCTTCTTCTTAGTATAAAACAAGAGATAAGTTTGGTTGTGTTTTTTAGGGGTTTTTAAGGATTTTTTTAAGGATATTTGAGTTTGTGACATTTTCTTAATCGAGGATTTTTCTACAACAGGAGAGGGAGAACTTGAGGATGGCATCCAATGTTGGCCTTCGTGGGTTTCTGCGTAGCAGCACTGGTGGAGTGGCCAGTGGGTGCAGTGGTTCGGTGCTGCGATTGCAAGGCGGGCGGGTGCATAATGGAGCAACTAGCTACGACAATTCGATTGGCCATTTCTAACACCAGATCCATCTGATGATCATGAGACCCTCATATTCCCACCAGTGCTGGAATCCACACTTTGGTTTGAGGACAAACTCTACAGACATGAAACCCAAAAACAAACATTTTTATTTTTTCATTCTATATTACTAAATCTTAGGGCAAAATAGGTGATGAACAAAGTAGGGAATAGAAATTCTTGGCAGCCAATGAGGTGACCTCACACGAAGAGTGAAAAATCTGTTAAGAAATCTTTATTAAATCTTAGGGCAAAATTGGCAATGAACACAGTTGGGACTAAAAATTCTTGGCATCCAATGAGGTGAACCAGCATGAAACTAAGAGTGAAAAATCTATTATGAAATCTTCACTAAATTTTAGGGCAAAATAGGTGATGAACACAGTTGGGAATAAAAATTCTTGGCAGCCAATGAGGTGAGCCACCATGACACTAAGAGTGAAAAATCTATGAAGAAATCTTTTCATAGACTGAGATGAGTCCCAATGTTGCCAAAACAATATACCCAATGAGATGCAACCGGGTGTCGATTCCATCCACGGCCACGTATGGCCACCATGACCGAGTTATATTTTAGTAACCTATATTTGGTGACACTAATTTACTAGTAGCCTATAATTACTGGCACTGACACATAAAGCTCACAACACGTAGGTACTAGGTACATAGCAGCTGGAATAGATAGGTAGGTAGATAGGAGCTACTGAATAGCTTAGAGTCCCAGGGTTGATGAATCATCGAGAAAATAATTTAGCCAAATTTGGGTATATACTAGTTATGAAAATAGGAAAAAACAAGAATCCTTCTTATTTCTTGGCTACCGACTGGAACTTAGCATCAAACTCTGTTGATTTGGAACTTTTTTTCCTTTGAAATCTGGCGAATTTGGGACCTTTTTTTTCCCATTAAAAAGCCTT
>Ga0116231_10012280_pt1 | contig 12684 bp, 17 predicted proteins | sample S1TSphgellanicum_2_FD_89695 | JGI IMG/M metagenome (GOLD analysis project Ga0116231, IMG submission 89695) | Host-associated microbial communities from peat moss isolated from Minnesota, USA - S1T2_Fd - Sphagnum magellanicum MG | ecosystem: Host-associated > Plants > Peat moss > Unclassified... | reverse complement strand
GGAGTATCAGCGGTTGCAGCAAATGAAGAAGCATGTGGCAAAGCTGCAACATGAGAAGGGCTCACTTGCTATGGAGCTCCATGCTTTGAAGAAGAAAGAGAGGTAGAATATATTACCATGTACAATTCCAGGTCAAGCACATGATAGATAACCACTCCAAACATAGTTTCTTCAAAACTTGAACCAGCAGTTTGTCAGGGTGTTTAATCTACAGTGGGAAAGAATGCAACTTTCTTCTTCAAAACATCTCAGCATTTTTCTTACAGATACCCAATTGGATATCTAAATCCCTCAGCTCTGGTACATACATAAAACAATCCAGGTGAGGTCAAAATTGGTCCTGGTTTTTTTCTCCTGACCTGGTCCCAGCACCTTTGTCAGTATAATGGAACAGAAGATTTATCAAGTCGGCACATTTGTAACAGTGCCCATCTGTCTAGATTACCAGATCAAACATTACTGCTTGCACACAGATGTGCATATTTTATGCACATCTTCTCTCACAAGATGTGAACCAACAAGTGGGTATGGCTGAAACTAAGAATATACTTTAAAGGGCTGGTTGGCAGGCAATTTGAGAGGCAGAGACGAAGCTTAGATGATGCACTGCACCGAGTCAATCGGCTCCAGAGGTGTGCTCATATTGCTTCACCTAAAGGATTCAATCTAAAGGATCATCATGGAATAGCAAATATTGTTTCTTCTCTAGCATGCTGCCATGCTCTCCAGAAATATTTTTCTCTTGTTGAGCCTAGTCTGTGCACAGTCCCATTTTTGTACATTTAAGAGGGAAGGGCTAGGCACAGAGGGCTAGGTTACTTCAAGATATGATTTTTCTTGGAACCCACTGTCTGATTCACTGTCCAGATAGAAGTAAATTGTTTTTTACTCCTGCTATTATTAGGGTTGAGGTTTCATGGCCAAATCTGGAACAGAGAGGTGATGAAGAAGGAGCAGGAACTGGTAGAATGGCAACTAAAGGAGAAGGAGACCAAAGCTCAACTTCAGGATGTGGAAGAGAATTTGAAAAGAGCACACTTTGTGCAGGCCTCACAACAACTGGAGCCCAAAAAGCTTCTGACATTATTGCCAGCTCTTCGTGAGTGGTTGCGCTCACTGAAAAAGGTTTGTTGGCTTCCAACACTTTCTGAGGCATTTCAAGAGGGATGTGAAGCTCCAGATTCAATAATGAATTTGCATAGGAAACATAAGGCTTCCAACACACCCCATGTCAATCCTTTCCTCATGCATTGGAGTTGACCTGCAAGGACAATTCCTGCACCATCTGCAACATGTGACTTCTGATTCCTAAATCCAGTTTTGACTTTCCCTTCTGGATGATCAACATGAGTCTAAGTAATCTATTAGTTTTTGGTATAGCATCTTCAGATGTGGTAGTACAGATGACCCAGGGCATGTGCCTGGAAGCTCATCACCAGAGTGGAAAGATGACACTGACAGCTAAGTTGATACCTTGTGTTTGAATGAGAGGTATTTGTTGGGTGCTTGGGTCTCATAGAAAAACTGAAGTCTTGCCAGCTTGCAGGGGAAGAGAGGTGTCCTGGTCTGTGAGCTGTCACTATACGTGAATGAATTCCTGTGAGGTAACAACACAAGACTGCAATCTACATGAGTCAAACATGCTAATTGAGTGAACCTCTCAGCTGGTTCCAGTGAGTAGAAGATGAAGAAGATATCATGTTTCCTGTCACACTCATCAGGGTCCAATGCAGAACAGAGGAGTCATTGTGGATAGCTAGAGTGAGTGCTAGGTGTCAAAGATTTGAACATAACAGGCTGGATGCTGCATGGACAAGCTTAGCACTGTTTTAACTGCAACATAGCAACTTGATTATGAATGTCTCAGAAATTGAGATGTCATAGTAAGAATTCCGCTTCACAGTTCATCCCTGTAATGGCACACTGCTATGCAGGTGTGTTTGTTTACATGATTCTGGCATCATTTTATAACAGGAATAAGGTTTGGTGACCAACAAGTACAGAAACTGAGAGTTTGGAATGCAGAAAGTGAATCTGGTGACTTCTCATGAGGTGGAATTTATGTCAAGAACAGTTGTAATGTCAAGGTGTGGGCATTTGTATCCAAAGCTTGAAGCTTGCCTCCAATCCTGTTTCCATGTTGAGGTCTGCTGTTCATCAAGTGGATAACACAGTGCCTGTGTGTGTTCACAATCAATGCATAACAACAATTTGGTAGTTGGGGGTGGTAACTGGTAATGAATGGGTACAGATTTCTAATGTTGAACTGCCAGCTTCATTTGAGGTGCTGATTCTATTGCAGGTAGGTACAGCAAGACCTGCAGACCGTTGCCAATTTCAGGTACCTACCCAAACAATGACACATTTTCCACAGGATTTGGACTGAGATGGGGATGAGATTTCTGGGTTCCTCAAAATGGTTGCATGCAGTTGTTGAGGAATGGGATGTGTACTTTTGAAGAGGAATGCTTGATTGAGATCTTTAGAATTGACGGTTGGTACAAGATTGATGCTGCTTGTGGGAAGCAGGAAAAGGATGAGCCAGAGCCCTGCCTTACACAAGTCATGGATGGCTATATTTTGCCACCTCCTGCTGTTCAAACCAAGGATAAACTCAATCTGCCGGTATGCCCATTCCAATTACATGTGTGTGCAAACCCTGATTTTTAATCTTTAGCCTCTGATAAACATTGGAAGATAGCTTTCATAGAGTTGAACCATGGATGATTAGGTGAGTGGGTGAATCTTGCTAATCAAACACCAGGGACTGTGCAAATGATTTCACATAGTTGAGCAAAATAAATTCACATTTTTCAGCATCTAGCATTTTGGGTTTTTCATTGCAGGCCCATCTGAGGCCACTGGGGGTGCTAAGTGAACAACTAGAGCAGCAATCAGATATGAAGCTGAGTCTTCCACAAATGGACGTGATTATCTGCTGTCTGACTAAAGAGATTCAGGCATTGCAGAAAGAACTGACTAAGCTGGCTAAAGTCTAGGCATCTGCCTCAGCTCTCTGGTAATGTCAACACTATTTCATTGATATGGTCCATTCATATCCGCCAGTAATGGCATTCACCAAGCCCAAATGCTGAACTGCAATTGGATTTCACAAGAAAGAAAACTGTAAGTGATGTCATCTTCCATGGATTGCTCAAGTCTATTATATATTTCATTGTTTTCGCACAAGGTTGCTACATAGTATAGCCTGGTTTATGCTTGTAAGCACAATATCATCAATCAATCAATTGTGTATTGAGCCAAGATTTTTAGCAAATAGAAATTTGCTAAAAACCACTGTAGTTGTCATACAGAAAAGAAATCTGCAGATAGAATTTGTACACCACTAGCTGTGACTCACAGATGAGCAAAACTAAACCCTAAGCCTGCTCTATTACATGAGAGTACAAATGTGGCCTTGAAGCTTTTGTATTTAATTCTACACCAATAATCTAACTCTCTGGAAGACAAACTGCTCAAATCTATGCTCATAAACTGCTAGTACTCCTACACATGCTCAAAAATACTCATGTCATCACAACCATCACAAACCCTGCATCCACCACAGGTATATTGAAATAGATATTTGCAACTTTCCTGCATATGAAACTTGCAACAAGACTCAGTGGATCAAACCCCAGCGTGCATCTGAATGAGGAAGTTCCTGACTAAAAGGAGTTCACTTCCAAAGGTGCCACTGCAGGGGTTGGTTCTGAATGCCCTGATATGCGCATTGCCCCAAACTCATCTTGTTGCCAATAGATTTCCACTATCAAGCCATTAGGCACATCTGTCGAGACACTGTTAGGCACTCTGACATACCGTGTCCCAACAGGCACCTGCCAGTTATCACACTTGTTAGAGCTCTAACCAAATCTACCTTCTTGTGAATTTAATGCACAATAAGCATACATGAAGTTTCACAACATGCTTTAGAATACTGCTATATGAAGACTCATGAATTTTCTCTGGCAATGTCACAAACACTTCTGAAAGTGGATAAAAGATGGATAGATTAAGGTTGAACATATTTAAGAACAGGTGGGGGGGCTTACATGCATGGTCTGGCCATGAATTGTTAGGGTCTCAACCCGCCCTTCAGCAGCAGCATTCTCAAGATCTGCTTGCTTTGTAATTGTCAGAAAGACTTCCTCTAATGTGGTTAGCCCCATTTGCAAATCTGTGACTCCAAGTTGAGTCTTACGGTGTTCCAATAGCCTGAAAAAGTCCTGGAGCAAAAGAATTCATTGTGAGAAAATGCTCATAACCTAACAAGATAATCAACCTCAGATTGCAACAAAATTGCATTACTGCCGAGCTTGTGATCAAGAGCTGAAACATCCCCAGTTTGAATCAAGTTGAAACGATGAGATATCTAGAGAATGGAGAGGAAAGCATAGGGACCGGTAATTGGCTCTCCCTCTCACGAGGAATCACAAAGGTGGTGTATGCCCGACTTTCCTCCTTTGGCTCTACATCAAGTTGCTGTACACAAGTCATCAAAGAAAACACAAACCTTGAAGTCAGGAGTGCAAACACACATGGAGATGCTGTAATACCATCCATCCTGATTGATACCAGACCCACATGATTCCAGTAGTAGTTTACCTCTTTGAAAAACTGTTTCACTTGTGTCCTCCGCTGCTCTTCCTCAGCCAGATGTCCAGGGTTTTGGGTGCTGTGCTCTGTCCTGAAACTCACATTCACAACATACCCAGCTCCAAAGCGGGTCTTGAGCCGAATTGGTGTTCCAATGCATCGAATTCTTCCACGAGCCATGATTGCGATGCGGTCACCCAAAATGTCAGCCTCCTCCATCGAGTGAGTTGTTAGAACTATTGCACGCCCTCTTTTAGTTGCCTCAATCATGTCCCACACATGTCTTCGTGTAATTGGATCCATGCCTGTTGTCTGTATGCAATTTGAAAAAGATTGACAAATTGTGTTAACATGATAACACAAATGGAATTATGCTGGTTCAGTACTCTTGAAAAAGTGAGTGAGGAATGCTTATGTGAAGTGCTATGAATTTTGAAAGCAGCAGATGCAACAGATTCCTTGGTAAATCTAGTTCTCAATGTATTTTTAACCAGGTGGATCACCAATGGACCACTGATAGTGTACTCAACTTCAGCAGCAGGATGACAGAGATTGACGCCATGACACTCTCTAGACGTGGTCATCTCAAACAAAGAACATACCGGTTCATCAAGGAAAAGAATTTTGGGGTCACCAATAAGAGCAATTGCCACACTTAAACGCCGCTTCATTCCTCCACTGTAGCTTGCAGCTCTCACATTTGCAGCCTCCACCAGCTTCACTTGAGACAAAAGCTCCTCAGTACTCTGCTCGGCAGGGAACACCAGAGATTCATGCAAGCAATGTCACACACAAAATGGCTATCAAAATTCCTCAACTCTCATATGACTTCATGAGAAATGTAGTTGCACATATTGGTTTTTATATTGTATTCATAGTTGAATATTCCATGCTTTCAAGACAGATCCCCACTTGCAACAGGAAAATGCACATCTTTTTGCATTTGAGATCTGCAGTGAGAGAAAGCTGAGTAGATTTCAAAGAGGACCAAAGTTTCCAGATTCATACAAGGCTAAGTTTTGGAGTTGAATGTTACCCACATGAATAAGATCTGCCCCTGACAAGCCTTTAAGGCTTCCAAAAACATGCAGATGCTCACGTGCAGACAGTGACTCCCAGAGCACATTAAACTGCACAACCACACAGACTTATCAGAGAAGACATAAACACTGTGAGATTATCTTCAGGGATAACAGTGTATTTCCAGAAATGCACTAGAGTAATCAGGATAAACCAAAAGGTATTACAAAGCAGCAAACAGCCAACCACATCCTGGAAATGACCAGCAAAAGAGATTGATGGCAAACCATTCATGCTTGTATCTGTTCCTGGCCCTCATCTTCCAAATCTAGTTTCATTCCTATTTTGCTCTGTTTGTGACAATGTAGACAAAGACCTGCATATTGCCATCTATGAACATTCAACTACAGATAGATGGAATTCATTAAGTACCTGAGGGCAAACACCCAAGTTTTTGCGGATCTTAGCAATGCCTGCAGTACTTCTTATGGACTCTCCGTACACCAATCCTGCCACATACTCAAAACATGTCTCATGACATTTGCTACAAAAAACAAGAAATGGAGGAAGCTCTCTATCAAAATTATAGGTGGCATGGCATGGTAAAATCCAAAAACTCTGAAAACAAGAACTTGTACGAGGTGCAAAAGGTATTTTATAGCATGGAGTTTCCAAAATCATGAGGAGATTGTGGAGAAAGAGTATTGAAATCTGGTCAGAGTGTGAAGTGATATACCATCACCAGCAGTGGTAGGGATTATGCCGGTGAGACAATTGATGGTTGTTGTCTTTCCTGCACCATTGGGTCCGAGTAGGCAGAAAAGTTTGTCCTTCTCAATGTTGAACCATAAGCCCTGTGATGCACATTGCAGCAAGGTATTTTAATACATGTAGTCATCCACACACTATGGACAGGAGTAGTCATGGATACCATGTCCACAAGATGCTAATTCCTTTTATTTGACATGGCACCAAAACACAAAAAACCACTCTTATGTTTTGCAGCTATTGGGTCTGAAAGAATTGGCCTAACATAAGTTACGCAATTCTTTTTAGACCCAATAGCCCATTGGGCTCCAAGTTGCTAGTGCACCTTCTTGTTGATGAAAGCAAACACAAACCAACAAACCTTCACTGCATGATATGGTGGTATCCTCTTCCAATGGCAGCACCCAACCCTTTTACACATGCCAGCATAGCTCTTCACCAAGCCTTGAACTCTTACTGCAACAGCTGGGTCCTGCATTTGCAAAGTGCCCCTACCAAACTTCAGCAAATTATTTCTTCTCATAATGAGCTGATGACAAGAAAGGTTCAACATGTAACAGTGTCCTGTGCCTTGTAGTTGATTAGCCAAGTCTCTCTATTGCTTTTGAGCAATGCTGTTTTCTCAAGAACAAGTAAATTGAGCACCATGTTCACTCAGCATCTCCTCCTACATGATGGTGATGCCATCTAGTAACCAGAAATAGGAGGATTCATGTATCAAACATGTGCAAGTTTGAAGGAAAAAATTCATGTGTTGTCAAAGCACCTCATAGTTTGCAACCATTTGCTCCTTCACAAGATCCTCTTCAGCAGCAACATCAGGATCCAAAGGACCTTCATTGTCAGGAGGAGGAGGCACAGAGCCAACACAGCTACAACAACCCCCTCCTGAAGAAACAATCTGTCAACTCCCAAGATTGATAAAAAAAGAGAAGCAAGAGTAATTATAAAATCCTACTATAGCCAGCATCAAATGTTCACCCTTTGACATTCTCATTTTAGTTGACAAAATGGTAAGAAAAGTACATTGATGATTGATTGTATTCAACCCAACATGCAAAAACAAACCCACCTTCAGATTTCTTTGTTTCCTGTCCAGTCCAGTACGAGATGGAGAGGAAGTAAAACCATGGCTTGCGCACGCCATTGACATCTGGAAGTACATTGTCAAAGTAGATGGCAAGCACAAACCAGAGACAAAACGTTCCAAGAAGCCAGAAATAAATACCATTCTGCATGCACCCACCCACACCCAACATCATCAGATTCACATATGCTATATACACTGGTCAGTTACTGAAGAGCTCAACTTTCAACAACAGTAACATAAAATTCTCTCCATCAAGCTTCAGAAACAGAAAAACTTCACAAAAATTCCTCAGAAGATTATGAACCTTAGATATCCTGAATACTTGAGAGACAGAAATAAGGATCTAACCATGGTGAGAACGCAATCCTCATTCCGGTATGAACATTGACCTCGATTTGACCAGTGGATTCCAGGGTCTTGCTTTGTAGAAGTGGCATCTCCCAAATACTTGAGGCCTATAGCAAGCAGATTTGGTGGGAAGAAAGACCAGAGAATATGGAGATACACCTTGAAAGTGTGTGAGTAAGGGAACCCAGAAATGGTCACCAACTGTTTTCATGCAACACACATTCAGAGATCAAGTTCAAGAAAAAGTTGTAAAATGGTTTAGTCATCACTCCTACTGCAGCTACCAAAACCTTCAGCAGCATTGATACCATTACCAACCCAGTATAAGAGTAGCCAGTAACCACAATCTGGCATCATAACTACGAATAAAATTAACAAATCTAAGTTCTTCTAGATTGTATAAACTGGTAAAAGATATTACAGAGAAGAATGGAAAATCGACCTGTAAGATAAAGCCATCGATGAAGATGTAGTAACTGACACTTGTGGCTGATGCAGCCACACTGATAAAATTGGATATCATGAATGCAAAGCCTGTCTGCAGTGATCAAAATCAATAGGATGAGGTCATCAAATGCAAAAGCATGTGCATTTGTTCAATAAATCTTGAGAATATACATGGCAATAGTAAACTCTTGATCAACATCAGATATGAGGACATCAAATGCAAAATGCATTTGTGTTTCTTCAAAACACGGCATTGAGAATAACACATGGCAATAACAAACTCTCATTGTTATAATCTTATTGTATGATTGGGGTTAGGAATTCACCATGTTGAATGAAAACAGGAAGAAAATGAAGAAAAGAACTCCAAAATTGTTGTGAAGGAAGAAATCAAATTGGAAGAGAAGGCCAAAGCAAACAAGTAGGAGAGTTGACACAAACACCAGCACAACCTCCCACAGTAGCCATGTAAGCCAATAAGCAGAGTCCATCAAACCCATGGTTGTCATCATCTGCAACACATTGAACATCCACATCTCATGATCTTTCACATTCTTTCTTCTAGAGGCCTAACATAAAGACAAGAAAATGCTTTGCTTAAGGATTGACTAAGGGTTATACACAAAAGAATGACATACTCTATCACAAACTTGGAAGTAGCACATCACTCACCTGTCTCAACTGTGTCTCCTTCTCCAGAACAAGACTGCTCACTTGAATCACAAAACCAAACATAGCTGATGCCAACAAGAAAACAGGCCCAACAGTTGTGAAAGCTGAATCTGTTTTGATTGCTGGGTGAGCAAACTCAATAAAAGAAGGATCCCATGACAGGCTTGAATCTGCACCAAATCACCCAAGAGGAAAAAAACATTGATCAGCTGAAAGTTGAACTCATGTCTGATTCCATGACCTGCAAAAACAATCTGCCTTGGGCATCCATAGCATGTAACTCATGTGTTGCAAAGGACCATCAAAATTCACTGATGACACAACAATGTCATGTAGCCAGACCTTGAAACAACACAAATCCTGGTATCAATTTCTGGATCTGAAGCTCAAAAGCAGTTGCATTCTTCTGAGTGAAAACAAAAAGGTAGGTGTTCTAACATCAGATGTCTGTGAAGCTTAATATTGCATCTAGTACAAAGGGGAGTGCCTAGGTTATGCACATACTTCCCAACAAGGTGCGTGCAATCTCACGCTCTGCAGCTGCTTGCAGTGGAATTCCATAACTGAAGTTGGGATCTGAATATCTTCCTTTGAAATACATGGTGGTGGAATTAGTTTGAATCCCATATCCAATCACTGATGTGCCACGCTCTTCAAGGTACAAGGTACCATAACACCGCATTGGATTTTCAAGTAGCCAAGCATCAACAGCTGTGGGTGTATCAAATTGCAGTACCTGCACCCAAACACACAAACAGAGAAGGATAAGTCTTATTTGAACACGCATACATAATGCTCAACATTTTGTGTCTGGACTCTACACTAAAGATACGAAAACAGTTGTTCACGATTTTCACCTTGTTGTCTGGGATGGGCCGATTCGGATTGTTCTTCATGATATTATCAACCAGCGACAGAATTCGAGAGCTCTTACTCCCACTCCATATGAAATCATAGCAAGGCAATTGAATATAGAATGCATCCTCGCATGCAGGAATGGATGCAACAGTTTTTGGTTGTGGAGCAAACAAATTCTTGTAGGAAGAAGTTGTTGAGAGCCTCGCCTTGTCCGATTGGTCCACACAGAAAATGAGAAAGATGAAGAAGAATGATGACGCCAGCTGGAGAACTGTCACAATTTAGTTTTTTGCCCACAAAACTCGTCAGAAATTGCAGTTGAAATATGTGGCTTGCGTCTTGTATGATCTTTAGTGCTACTTATTAGTCACGAAGATTCTTTCGAAAAAATAGGCCATCCTTCAACACCCAGCTCTGGGAAAACCAAGCTGACAGCTTAGCTAGTGGGCAAGAGCTTTGCAATGGATGCAAAGAGGAGACAAGGGCAACACGAAGACGGCTAAACATACATGTTGCTCTCCTACTACGGTAGGAGAGAAGTGCATTCTTGCGCAGCAGACTGCTGGATTGCTGAAGAAACAAGGACCATCCTGTTCTCGGAACTTTCTGACCACTATATTGATAATGATCGTTAGCCATTAAACCTCCTTAACCAAAATCGAGACCAAAGCGTCGGAAAATTCAACAACAACAATAGCACTACAATCGACCGAAAACTATGCGACCAGTACGACCAGAACAGACGATCTGTCGACTCTCGAGTGAGAGAGACTGGGCTCAAAAACTTCGCGTGTTACACCGACTCCACCCAAATTTGACAAAGTCCGAGTTTTCTACTCGCACGAAAGAAGAAAAACCAAACGCTGAAACACACAAACAAACCGATGTATCTCTCTCATGCTACGAACATTGCAGCAGCCCCCCTCACGCTCTCTCTCTTTCCACTCGCTCATTCCCCCAAGTCTCCCGTCTTTTTCCTCTCTGCTCTACTAACTTTCGTGACCAACTTGAAAAACAAAGTCGATCACGGGCATCGACAAGATGATCGCCATTCGTTGCTCTTAGCAGCTACCTGATTTGGGACAATTCTCTATACACCTCCTCACTCGCTACCAGTGGAAAATTTGTGAGTTCATCCCATCTGAGTCCTGAAAGGTTACGATTCCTTCTCTTGCTCTTCCTCGTTTTTTCCTCTTCTGACTCTTCTTGCTCTTACCCATTTGCTGTATTCGCGGGAAAATTTGATGACCAAGGAGTGGCACAAACGGCATTTTGGGAAGTTGCTCATTTGTGGATTTAATCTAAATCTTTACAATAGTAATAGCGGAGACAAAACCGACAATTCAAAACGCTCCCCGACACTAATAAATACTTATAAAACAAAGTCGCGGGTCCCAAGCCTGGATTCTTTCCTGAACGAGATGTTCCCGTTTTTTAAAGAAAAAGGCAAAAACACGAAACCAAAAAATAAATAAAATTACACAGTGATTGAGCGCGCGATGATGATGCTTCTGGGAAATAATCCAGGGCATCGGTATCCCCAGTTTCTGACGTGTTTACTGCAACAAGTTGGCTACACTTCCTTCTCGCGAAACGATGGTGGACTTCGATGACGTTTCCGTTTATCCTCATGCACGTCGAAGAAGAAGAAAGAAAAAGGGGGAAAAAAAAAAAACACATCCCAAAATCCGAACAAACTTCGAACGTTCAGTCAACGAGCTTTCAACACAAGGAGAATGCAAAGAACAGATTTTTGTTGGATACAACCCCAGCCCATCACCACCAATTCGTAGAGCACTTTGAAGTTTTGCCATTTGTTGGCCTTGCCTACCAAGGCAACGATATTGATTATGTTTAGATTCATTATAGCGTACCGTAGCTTAATTGGTTTTGGCCCCTAGGTAATAATAGGTCTATTTTTACACCAGGATTTTTGAAAGATGACATTTTGGCTTGTGTTGAAACTTGGGATTAGTTATAGAGTTATATAATATCTTGAAGGATTTTGGTTTCTTTTTAGAGGATTTTTTTGAAGATTATATATTTGCATGGTGAAATATTTGAATTTCCAAAACTCTTCTTCTGCGTTAGGATACTTCTTAATGTAAATGGGAAGGCCACAGTGTGACACAGCCCTTGTTATTATATATGGGGGGACCTCCATGCACAATAACTCTATCACGAGGGTTCCCAAGCCCCAAGAGAAATTACATGTAGGTTTTTCTTTTTCTCTCATAAGAGGGAAATTACCCATAATACCCCTCCACAAATTACATGTAATATCCCTCCACAAAGAATGCTCCCGCCCAAGGACTTTACCCGGCAAAAAATTCGTAACAGTAATTTTTTAAATTTTTTATTGTGATACCTGGTGTGTACGAGATGGGTACCCTCTGGGTATCACAGAAAAAATTAAAGTTTTAATACACGGTGGATATCCTTCCGGTACCCACTGGACTTGGTAACATGCCTTCCCACTACACTGGGAAATTTCTGCCAGGTTTTTAGTTTTTTTGAAGGGGGGAGAGGAGAGCCCTGGTAAAGGGCAAGATATTCTGGCAGTACCGGGGTGATGCCTCCCCCTATTACATATAGTAAAGGACGTCATGAAGCATCATTTCATCCATCTGTCTCGTCATCCATCCATCTGGTCACCCATTTGTCTTGTCATGGTCTGTTTACTCCAACGGGGTGGAGAAAGAGTGGAATACAGACCCAACGAGGCGGAGAATAATATATATTAGTGTTGTAAATTTTTATTTTTATTTTTATTTTTATTTTGGGGTTTTTGGACTTAGGTACACTCATCCTGTCTCTTTCTCAACAACTGAAAGAGTTGGGTTTGGCTTTTTTTCTTTTTCTTTTTTTGAGATTTTATTTAG